>ERZ869925.776-NODE-776-length-19103-cov-17.709313_pt1 | contig 19103 bp, 26 predicted proteins | sample MGYA00579311_ERZ869925 | MGnify/ENA primary metagenome ERZ869925 (study PRJEB32216, sample SAMN09231817) | wastewater metagenome | place: USA: Maryland | collected 2016-07-30 | study: EMG produced TPA metagenomics assembly of the PRJNA472060 data set (Reclaimed...
TCGTGGTGAGCGCGGCGATCGCGGTCAGGTCCGAATCGAGCGGCTGCGACGCGGCCTGCGCGGCCGCTGCGGCGCCCGCCGCGTCGAAGGATCCCGTCGAGGCCGTCGCTGCGGTGCCGAGCCCCAGAGCCGTCCGGGCGGCCGCAGCATCCGCGAGCGCGAGGAGGCTCCGCCCGAATGTCGTCGTGGTGAGCGCGGCGATCGCGGTCAGGTCCGAATCGAGCGGCTGCGACGCGGCTTGCGCGGCAGCTGCGGCGCCCGCCGCGTCGAAGTCTGCGGTCGCCGCGGTCGCTGCGGTGCCCAACGCGAGGGCCGTTCGCGCCGCGGCGGCGTCAGCGAGGGTCAGCAGCGCACGCCCGTAGGTGGTCGTCGACAGCGCCGCGATCGCGTCGAGGTCCGAGTCGTGCGCCTGCACGTCGGTGCCGACGACCAAGCTGAGCAGCGTCTGCACCTGGGCGACCGTCAGGTCGGCGAGGTGACCACCCGCGAGACGGCCGACGATTCTCGACTCGGCTACCGGGAGAGTGTCGGTCACGAGGTCGCTCCTTCAGCGGGTCGGGGGTTCGCTCGTCGGTACGTGCGGCACGGTGTCGCGGAGCTCGCGGAGCGCCTCGTCGACAGTGGGTTGCCAAGCAACGAGGTCTGCGACCTGGCGGTGAAGCTCGGCGCGCTCCGGATCCTGCGCGACGAGCGCTTCGCTCACAGCGGTACGCACCGCCGGTTCGAGCTCCTCGCGGACGATGACCCGCGCGTGCACGGTGAACAGGCCGACCAGCCATGCGCCGAACGGTTCTCCGACGAGGCGGCGCAACACCCAGCCGATGCCTTGGCCGACCTGCCTGATCGGTGTCTTGTGTGACGCAGCGGCGAGCGCAACGAGCGCGACGGCGATCGCCGCGACGGCGAGGAGCCAGTTGTCGAGCTGCGTGTTGGGGATCGGGTCCTGGGCGTCGGTGGCGAACAGCACCACCGTCGTCACCAGGGCGACGAGCGCGATCATCGGGTACTCCGATCGAGGATCACCGCCGACGCGACGCCGGCGGCGTAGCCGATGACAGCACTGGCGAGGCAGTACACCGCGAGCTCAGCGCGTGATGGCCGCAGGTTCCACCCGGCGCGCATCGGTCAGCCGTTGCAGTCGATGGCACCCTGCTTCTGCAGGGCGGCGAGGAACCCGCCGAACGTGACCGGCTCGTAGATCACCGCACGCGCGTTGCCCGTCACCGCGTTCACGGACGTCGACAGCCGCCGGTACGCCGGCTTGCCGGCGATCTCGAAGAACGCCCAGATGCCCTTGTTCGGGCCGTCGGGACAGGCGATGTGGGTGATGTTCATGAGCTCGTCCTCCAGCGGAACGACCGCCGCCGGTGGGGCAGCGATGGTGGCGACGACCCGGTCCCACTCTTCGGGAGACAGGCCGTCAGGGTTGGGGTGGATGTCGCGGTGATTGACGAACCCGCGGAACTGCTCGACCGCACCGAACGGGCCGGCGAAGTGCACGACCGGCACACCCCACTCGTCGTGCAGCCAAGCGACGATCTTCCCGAGCCACCCGATCTGACTGTCGGTCAGTGGGTCGCCCTGGAGACGTTCGACCTCGATGCCGGGCGCCCACGTGTTGAAGTCGTCGGGCTGTCCGTCGTGGTCGTAGTCCGAGCTCGAGCCGATGTGGTAGCACTCGGCGTCGATCTCGGTGAACTGCCACGGCGTCCCCTGCTTCGGGACGAGGATCTGGCAGAGGCTCGAGTTGTAGCCGGGGCGGCCGTCCTTGCAGATCTGGTAGCTGTTCGTGCCGCCCGTGTCGTGCAGGACGACGAACTGCATGGAGTTGCGCCCGGCGTTGTAGCCAGCACCGGTGCCCGGGTCCTTGATGAGGCCCGGCATCCACGGGGCGGGCATCAGGCGGCGGACTTCCCGGAAGTCGCGATGCCGGCGATGCCGCCGACGGCGACGCCGCCGGTGCCGACGAGGAACTCGGGGATCGTCTTCGACTGCACGGCCAGGATGATCCCGCCGACGATGCACGCGAGGGCGATGATCGAGAGGGCGATGAGCGCGATGCGCTGCTCGGACTTGTCCACGGGTGGGTTCCCTTCGTGTCTGATTCGTGCAAGAATTCCGGTATGACGAAACGGCGGCTTGGCACGGCGCTCGCAGGAGCCGCCGTCGCGGCAATGGCAGTCGCGGGGTGTCTCCCCGCAGGTCAGGTGAACCCGGCGAAGTCGCCCGTGAAGGTCGTGTGTGACCGGACGGTGAAGGACCCGACGACCGGCCTCGACCGGGTGCAGTGCCGCTACGTGACCGTGCCCTAGTAGCAGGCCTCGACGATCAGGGACCGGTTCGACCAGGACCCCGTGTTCGACGACACCTTGTACTTCGCGGTGAACGTGTTGCTCCCCGCGGTGAGGCCGGACAGCAGGTACACGGCCGAGCCGGAGAACCCGATGCCGCCGGTGTACGAGCTGATGATGAGCGCCGTGGAGTCCGACGCGGACACGGTCGACGCGCCGGACACGGCGTAGCTCATGTAGATCGACGCGTTCGACGTGTTGTTCGACCCGGTCGCCGAGATCGACAGGAGGGCCTGCGTGCCGGTCGTGAGCGTGACCGCGGGGCCCGACGTTGCGAGGTTGGTGTACGACGTCGACGTCGACGTCTCGGACGTCGAGACCTGCGCCGACTGGGGTTGCAGTGCGCCGAGGTTGTCGCGGACGTGGGTGTTCATGATCGACGCGGTGACGAGCTCGCCCGTCACCCACGTGCGCGGGGTGGTCCAGCTCATGCGAGGTCCTTGACGTGCACGACGGTGACTTCGCCGGCTTCGACGCGACGCCGGACTCGCCACGGGATCAGGTCGGTGGCTTCGAGTTCGAGGTCGCGGACGGTTTCGCCGAGGTGCGCTTCCCAGTGCTGCTCGGTGGGGCGACGGCCGGCGAGGAGCAGTTCGGCGTCCTTGTAGCCGTCGGGGAACTCGATCGGGTAGCAGTGGCCGCAGCAGAGGCAGCAGCCGTGCGGGTTCTGGTCCCAGCAAGCGATGCCGCCGTTGCAGTTCGGGCAGGACGCGACCCAGCGGCCGTCGGAGATGTACGCGATGAGGGTGCGGCGATCCATCTTGACGGTCAGGCCCCGTCCGCGGAGTGCCTCGGTCCAGTAGGCACGTTGGTCGTCGATGGTCGCGCCGCCCTGGAAGTGGATGGTGCGCTGATCCGCGATGCCCATGCGTGTGCTCCTCAGTAGCCGAGGATCGTGGTGTCGCCGAGGAGGCCGTAGGTGGCGTCGCCGAGGATCCAGTAGCGGCGCGTTTCGGCGGTCGTGCCGGAGAACGTGGCGCGACGGGTGAACTGGGTGCCTTCGTGATGCACCTTCTGGATGATGACGTCGGCGGAGATCTGGTTTCCCTCGGCGAGGGGGGTGCGTTGCACGGTGATTCGGTCGCCGATCTTGCGGGCCATCTGCGGCTGCAGGTTGGTCGGGTCCATGGTCGGGTCGATGTCCATGGCGTTCAACCGTCGAGCGGGTCGCTTCCACCGGTCGAGGATCAGGTTGGCCCGGTCGAGCATGACGTTGTCGTCGGCGTCGAGCGATTCGGGGGCGTCGTAGCTGTTGTCGCCGTACCAGTCTTCGATCAGCGTGTTGTCGCGAGCGACGGCGGTCGCGCCGCCGTTGCGGGTGGCGCGGACCGGGTTGCGGATCTGGGTGTTGTCGAGGGGGAAGTCGAAGCCGTCCTCGAGGTAGCGGAGTGCAGCTCCTGAGGTCGTGTCACCGAACGTGGCTTGCGACGTGGAGGACCGGCTGTCGAGGACGAGGTTGTGGCGGGACCGGTGGTCGAGGTTCCCGTCAGCGTCGAAGTAGGTCTGGCCGAGCTCCGTGCTGCCCATCGCTCGGATGAAGCTGGCGAGGTTGCCGCCGCCGAGGTCGTGCGCGCCGATGGTGCTGGCGCCGGTGTCAATCGAGCGGAGTGTGACTGGCCATCGTTTCGCGTCGAGGACTCGGGCGAGGTGGGTGCCGGTGTCGTCGCCGGTGAAGGCGTCTTTGCCGGCGTGGTAGTGGTTCAAGACTTGGGTGGCGGTGAGGGCGACGCCGTCCCAGATCGCGATGCTCTGCACGGTGCCGAGGAACGGATACTCACGGGTCGGGGTGGACAGGTAGCCGACCTGCACCGGGCTGGTGATCGACGTGCCGCCGGCGGTCGTGTACGACACGGTGCCGTCGACGTAGACGGTGATGCTGGCGCTTGACGGCTGCTGCACGAGCACCGCGTGGTGCACGACGTCGTCGTTGACGACGGCGGTACCGAGAGCGGGAAGGGTTCCGGTGGTGCCGTTCATTGTGAGGAGCGAGTTCGCGACGATCGGCGGCAGCGTGGTGCTCTGAGCTCCAGCCTTGAACCAGACGGAGATCGTGTAGCCGTCGGTCGCGGACAGGCTGATCGGCAGGTTGATCTGTTGCGCGACGCCGTACGTCCCGGCGAGCGTGACCGCAGTGCCGGTGCCGCCGTACGGGATGATCCCCTCAGCACCAAGTTCGGGTTCCCCGAGGTAGGTGCCGGTGACCGGGGTGCCGTACCCGGAGTCGAGGACGTCGACACCGTCACCCTCGCCCAGTTTCCACCAGTGCGTCGGCCGGTCGGTGTCCATGTACAGCTCGACGAACGAGTCGGGCAGAGCGATGTGCTCACCCCGTTCGAAGCCGTCCCCGAAACTGATCGTGGTCGTGTACTTCTCGTCGCTCTCGATGGTGTCGCCGAAGTCGTTGATGTACCCGCGACCGATCGGGATCCGCACCCCATCCCACACTTCGTAGATGCGGATCTGCCGGTTGACGGTCAGCCACGGGTACCAGGGGCCCGACGTGTACGACGAGTCGAACAGCCGATCGAACGTCTCGACGGTCACCTCGCCGTTGCCGGCGGAGAAGTCCTCGAGCTCGTTCTCGCGGCCGTGGTCGAACCACCAGCCGACGACGTACTCGGCGATGTCGCACCAGTCGCCGTCGGAGGCGTTGGGGCCCTGGTTCCACAGGATCTCGACGACGAGTTCGGCCATCGCCGTCGATGTGCGTCGGACGGGGGCGTCCTCGACGTAGGCGCTCATCAGGTCACCGTGAACGTGAGGAGCCACGGTTCGAGCAGCTTGGCGTCGACAGTGTTCGTGTCGGAGCCGTGATTGGCGTCGCGGCCGAGCATGACGACCAGGAGGTCGTTCGCGTGCGCGCCGGTGACACCCAGGTCGATCGAGGTTTGCTTCACCTGCCCGGCCGTCGACGGGACGGTCGCCGCGCTGGCGGAGGTGACGGTGCCGAACACCGCGGCGTCGAGGTCGGTCGGGCTTCCTTCGGACGACGGGTGGATCAACACCCAGGCGGTCTTCCACACGACAGCGTTCGACGTGTTCGTCGAGATCCACTCGATGTTCAGCGCACCGCCCGACAGGTAGTTCGACGGCAGCTGGAAGTACAGCATGATCGACTCGTCGGTCGTCGCGTCGAAGTCGCGGGACCGGAACCGCAGCTGCGGGCCGTTCGTGACCGCGGCGGTCGACGACGCGGTCGACGCGACCGCGGCGGGCGCGTTGGTCGCCGGATCGGTCTCGTCACCGAAGTGCTGGTAGATCCGTCCCGTGGCCATCAGGCGATCGCTCGCGACGCGATACGAGGCCCGCCCTGCTTCGACAGTTCACGGGCGACGCGGCGTGCAAGTTCGAGGTCGCTGATTCCGCCCGGGTTCGTTCCGGGTGGCGCGGGAGTAGCCACGGTCACCTGTTCGGGGAGGCCGAGCAGCATCCGGTGCAACGCGGCGACGTGCGGCCAGTGCTCTTCCACGTGATCGATGTCAGCCATCACGACTCCACATTCAGCTTGACCTTGAACGGTGCCGAGACCAGGTCACCGATCGTGGAACCCAGCGAACCGAGTCGCTCCCACGCGTCACCGGTCGCGTTGACCTCGACCGACTTCGCTGCCGGCAAGGCGTCCGCTGCGGCCTTCGCCGCGTTGAGCTTGTCGATCTCGAGCTGGTAGCCAGCGGCAGCTTCGGGGTGGAGGTAGAGCTGCAGCTGCAGTCGCTTGATCTGGTCGTCGTACGCGATGGTGCCGTCGCGGATCCCAGCGACCAGGTCGGCCATCTTCGCGTCGTTCTGCTCGTTGGCTGATGCCACTTGGAGCTGTGCCTGCTCCAACCGGAGTGCAGCGGCCGAGGCCTCGTCGGAGTACGGGCCGTGTTCCTGAATCGCAGTGTTGAGGTCCTCCTGCGCCTTCGCCTGGTTCTGCAACGCCGCCTGGTACGCGATGGGCCCGCCGGCTGCGGCCAGGAGCACGTTGTTGAAGTCGTTGATGGCGTCACGACCGAGTTGCGTCGTCGACGCGAGGGTGGTCGTCCCATCGGCCAAGTCAGAGACTGCCCGGCTGCGGGCCTCTTCGGCAGCCTTGGCCTCCTCCATCTGCTGCTTCAACTCGGCGACACGCGGCGTGAGCTCACCGATCTTGTCGCGGTTCAGGATGTACAGATCGGCGGCACGTTCCAACGTGTCGCCGTGCCGACCCGTCGTCGCTTCGAGCAGGCGAGTTTCGTTCTTCAGCATCGGGTACTGGGTGAGTAGGTCGCCTTGGACCCCGCGCAGTTCCTGCACCTTGGTCTTCAACGCGCCGTACTCGTTTCCGGTGGACTTCGCGGAGAGCATCGTCCCTGACGCCCATCGCTTCGCGATGGTCTCCATCTTTTCCATCTCGTCGCCGCCGGTCGACAACGCGTCGAACACGAAATAGGCCGCCGCGCCGAGGCCCAGAAGGCCGGTGATCGCCATCGTGGGCGACAGGCTCATCGTCTTGAGTGCCTCGTACGCATACATGGCCTTCAACCCGAGGGTTTCGAGGGTGGACGCGCCGGTCTGCCACACGGAGATCGCAGTCGAGATCCCCTTCGAGATCGCTCCAAAGATGTAGGTGGCCGGCCCTGCAACTGCGACGAGGGTGGCGAACACCAGCGCGCTGTCCTGTACTGGGCCGGGCAGGTCGGCGAACTCGCCGGCGAGGTCAGCGACCCACCCCGCGCCTTTCTGGACGATGGGGAGGAGATGCTGGCCGATCGCCGCGGTCGAGTTCTGGATCTCGGCCTGCATGATCCGCATCTTGTTGGCCGCACCGTCGTTCGTTCGGTCAAAGTCGCCCGTCGCCTTCCCGGCGTTGTCGAGCATCAGCCGGTACGTCGCGAGTGCCTTGTCCTGCGCTGTGAGCTGGGCAGTGTTCTCCTTACCCGACATTGCCATTGCCTGCTGCTCGACGGCCGCAGCGTTGATCGTCGGGACAAACCGTTGCAGCGCGTCGTACTCGCCGCGAAACGCGGCTTGCTGAGCGATGAGCACGTCGGAGATGTCCGCGTTGTGGAACGACGCGAAGTCGGAGGCGAGCTCAACCATCTTCTTCGACATCTGCGTCGCTTTCGGGATGCCGATCCCGATCTGGTTGAACATGTTGCCGAACGACGCAGCGTTCTCCAACGCCTGTTGCTTCGACTGGCCGAATCCACGCGCGGCGCCGGCGGCCCACTGCTCGATCGCTGAGGCGTTCCGGCCGAAGATCTGTTCGGACTTCGACATCGATTCGTTCAGGTCCGAGGCTGCGTCGAACGACGCCTTACCGAACGCGACGAGCGGCAACGTCAGTCCGAACGTCATGGCCCGGCCAGTGCTGGTCGCCCGGGCGCCGGCCGCGTCGAGTTTCGATTGCAGCTGATCGGCAGACGAGCCGGTCGAGTCGAACGCTCGTTGAGCGCCGGACGAGTCGCCGGTGATGACGACCGCGAGAGTCTTCGTCGCCATCGGTCACCACCACCTCACGTGAGCTGGAACAGGCTGCGGCGCCGGTCGATCGCCGCAGGAATGTCGTCGATGTATCGGCCGAGCTCGCCGGGCGAGTAGGCCGTGAAGTTCTCAGGGGTGATGTTGTACAGGTCGGTGAGGTAGGGCCACAGCTCGGTGAGCGCGGCCCTCACGCTTCCGGGTCGTCGCCCCTCGGGTCGGCGAGCGCCAGGCGCAGGTCGCCGAACTGGTCGACGTCCCACTCACTCATCGCCTGATCCCAGGTGAGGCCCCGTTCGCCATGCGCACGCCGGGCCAGCCACCACAGGACGCACAGCGAGTCTTCCCCGATCGTTGGGGCGCCCGTTCCGAGAACCGGGCAGAACGCCTCCCACGGCAGCCCCGTGGCTTTGCGGACCTCGACACGCTCGAGGATCGGGACGACCTGCCACGCCAATGACAACGGTTCGTTCTCGTACGTGAAGTACAATACCGACTTCGCCGCCTCGGTCGACGCTGCAGCTTCCGCAGCGAGGCGCTTCGTGCCGGGCTTTGGTGCTGTTGCCATCGGGTCCCCCCTGGTCGTGGCTACTGGTTCAATGTGCGGAGGCTCCGCACGTTCCCCGCGGTGCCGGTGAACCCGGCACGTTCGGCGAGCTCGTCGATCATGCGGAGGTACTCGGCAAGCACTTCTTCACGGTCGTCGCCGATCGCCGCGTTGATCGCGTACGGCCCGCCGCCTGGTTCGCCGACGTCCCACGAGTTCCCCACCCATGCAGGGTGCTGCGGGGCCTCTGAGTCGCGGTACCGGTAGCGGGAGTACCAGCCGGTCCGCTTCTTCGCACCCCAGAACGCCACGTTCGCGAACGGGACTGCTGCCGTCGGACCGACCCCGATGCGGGCCTCACGCTGATTCGCCTTCGCCTTGATCGCCGACGCCGCCGCGGCTTGCGCGCCACCCATCGCTTGCGCGCGGGCTTGCGCGTGCGGCACCACCATATCGGCGATCCGTTTGTGCACGACCCGCAACTCGCGGGCCCACTCGGGACCGACACCTTTCAACGCTCGACGGAAGTCGCGGATGCCTCGGATGCTGTTGTCGTCGATCGAGACGACCAGGCCGCCCGAGGAGCTCCCGGTCCGGGACGCTGGCACAGCTACGCCGCCGAGACGACTGCCGTGATCGTGGTCGAGTCGGCGCCGGCCGACGTCGCGAGCGCCTCGAACGGCAGCGACTGCTTCACGATGTCGGTGCCGTTGTCTTCGGGTGTCGTGCCCGTGAAGCGGATGTTCTCCGTGATGGCGACGGAGTCGGTGCCGTTGGAGAACGTGACGACCAGAGCGGCGTCGAGCCCGTTGACGAACCGCTGGTACTGGGTGCGGTCGGTGAACTCGCCGACGAGGGTCCCGCCGTACTCGCGGATGCCCGCCTCGAGCGGCTCCTCGATGTACCGCTGGCCGAGGAACCGGCGGTTGTCGTTCAGCGCGTTGTTGCCGGTGAGGGTCGCTTCGCTGACCTTGACCGACGAACCCGCGATGGTGAGTGAGCAGTGGTCGTAGTGGAACGGCTGGATCGCCGAGCTGTACGACGCCGAAGCGAGAGCGAGACCGATCGTGAACACGGTCGTCGACGCCGTGCCGGTCGCTGCGGCCGACAGGGTCGCGGCCGTGGTCGACTCGACCGACGCGATGGTCGCACCGGCCGGGATGTTGGTGCCCGAGATGGGCTTGCCGACGTCGTCGGGCCCGAACTCCGCGGTCGCGGACGTGATCGACGTCGACGTGTTCGTCGTGTTGCCGTCACCCGACGTGACTCGGTAGCCGATCTCCTTCTGAGCGACGATCGTGCACCCGAGGGTGACTTCCTCGCCTTCCTTGACGGCGATCTCCCACGACGCGACCTTGCACCCCGCGTAGGTGAACGGGTGCACGGTGCCGCCGACGCCCGGGCGGCCGACCTGGATCGTGGCCGACAGGCCGGTCAGGTCGCCCGGCGTGTACGTGTACGGGCCCGAGCCGGACTCGCCGCCGAACATCTGCTTGAACCACTTGCGGAGGTCCTTGTTCGTCAGCTCGAGGCCGAGGTCGCCGCCGACCACGATGCGGCCGAGGGCCTGCTGGTCGGTGGTGCGCGTCCGGCGGCCGGAGAGACGCCCCGCCGACTTGATCTGCGCCGGCATCTGCGACAGCGACTCGGAGACGAGCTCGTTGAACACCATCGACGACACCACGGCGGTGCCGTAGGTGGATTCTTCGACGATGCCGATCTGGGAGAGCATCCCGGAACGAAGGGCCATCGGTCAGTTCTCCTCGGTCGGCGCCGTCTCGGGCGCGTCGGTGGTGGTCCCCCCGGTGGTGACCTCGGCCGCGGGTCGCGGCTTCGGCTTCTTCGTGAGCCAGCCCTGCTCGACGAACCCGGCAGCGAGGTCGTCGTCGAGGTCGACTTCTTCGCCGTACTCGACGCCGCGCTCGAGGAGCGGCACCCACGACTGGTCGTCCGGCGCGTAGATCTTCACGATGGGGCTCCTCAGCTCGTGTAGCGGGCGAGCACGGACACGACGACCTGAGCGACGGCGAGGATGCCGTTGCGGGTGTCGGTGCCGAGCGGGCCGTTCTGGTCGGTGATGCGAGCGGTGACGACCCCGTCGAGGTCGTCGAGTTGCGACTCGGTGGCGATGACGTCCTGCAACGCGGCGACGATCTGCGCGGCGCGGGCCATCGTGGTGTCGGCGTCGGTGCCCCACACTTCGATCGCCCAGGTGATGTCGAACTTGTCGTCGTAGGTGACGCGGGCGTCTTGCGCTCGCGTGACCGGCACCGACAGGGGGCCGGCCAGGTCGCCGAGGTAGACACATTCGGCGCCGGCTTCGTCACCCGGGTAGATCGGCGTGACGTTCACGTCGGCGAGCTCGGGGCGTTCCCGGGCGAGTTCGACGATGCGGGTGACGGCCTGCCAGCGGATCGTGGTTTCGGCCATCAGAGGATCCGGCGGCGGTCGGGGAGACCGTTGAGGATCCGGTCGACCTCGAGGTACCCGGTGGGGCGGCCGGCGGCCCAGTCGGGCGTCGAGTAGCGGGTGTAGCCGCCATCACCGAACGACTGGGAGATCACGTCGCGCGGCACGGTCGACTGGTCGGCCAGCGCGCACGACCGGACGTACTCGCGGCAGCCGCGCAGGAACTCCTCGGGGGCGGTGCCGATGGTGAGCTCGATGCCGGTGCCCGTCGCGGTCGCGACGGCGGACAGTTCGATCGACGTGCTGCTCGTCACCGACGCGATGGTCGTTCCTGTCGGGATCCCGGTCCCGGCGATGGGTGACCCGATGTCTTCGATGGTGAACGTGGCGGTTTCCGACGTGACCGACGCGTCGTTGTTCGTGGTGGCCCCGTCGGTGACGGTGCGGGCCCCGATGCCGTGCGTGTACGCGACGGTCACTCGAGCACCGGCGGGGATACCGCCAGGGATGGACACGTCGCCGGCGTCGAGGTCGACGACGAAGTCGGTGTCTTCGACGAGCGTGGTGGTGGTCCCGGAGACCGCCGGCCACGTGTACGTGAGGCTCGACACGGCCCGCACACATGGCCACCGGAGCCGCAGCCACGTCACCGCGTCAGCCAGGTCGATCTGTTCGATCTGGTAGCGCAGCTCGAACGCGTACCCGCGGTAGTCCTCAGCGAGGCGCGAGAACCCGTTCACGAGGTCCTCGAGGTCCTCGTCGGAGAACTTCGCGGGATCGCTCAGCTTCGGGATCCGGGCGCGAACGTCGGCCGTCGTCAGGATCGCCATCTCAGCCCTTGCTGAGGCCCGACGGGTCCTGCGTGCTCATCGCCCCCGCGCCCTCGCCTGACTCGCCGTCGGCCGAGTTTCCGGCGGAAAGATCCGCCTCGGCGGCGGTGAGCGCGTCGAGGAGCTGCTGCTTCGTCGACTTCTCGTCGACGTCGAGCACGACCTGGTGCTCGTCCTCGAACGCGGTGACGGCGTCGAGGAGCTGCTGCTTCGAGTTGCGGAGCGACAGGCCTTCGGGCTCACCGTCCGCGGGGGACAGCACGCCCGGCGAGTCGCGCTCGAACCACTCGGCGTCCTCGTCGGACAGGTCGACGATGGTGCCGGCGTCGAGACCGGCTCGACTGGAGCGGTAGTCGTGGTTCACGAGGTACTTCATGGGGTCCCCTACTCGGCTTGTTCGAACTCGACGGCGACGGCCGCGCCGGTGCCGGTCAGGTCGAGACCGATCCCGGAGGCGACGTAGACGCCCTGCTTGTCGCCGGCGCGCCAGACCACCGACGGTCCGGCGCCCGGCGCGCGCAGCGACGCGATGGCGGTGCCACCTGCGGCCGTGCCGTCCTTGATGACGACGGTCGCCGCGTTGGTGCCGTCCGTGTCGAGGATCACCGACTTGAGGAACGACCCGACGGTCGTGACGTCCGTGTCGGCCGTGACGCGCTTCAGCTGCGACGCCACGATCAGATGCCCTCGAGGTAGACGAGCGCCCACACGGTCACCGCGATGTCCGCGGTGGTCGGCGTCCACGATGCGGTGGTGAGCTTCACGCCGATGCGCTGCCCGGCGGTGCCGTTGTCGCTGCCGCGCGCCTGCGTGCCGTACGCCCGCTGGGTCGTGGTGGCGTTCAACGCGGCTTGGAGACCGGTCACGGTGCCGTTGATCGTCGCGTCGACGGTCAGGGTGCCGGCGGTGCGGGCCGAGTCCGACCCGATCGAGATGGCGACGATCTCGAAGTCGAACGGCACGACGTACTCGGTGGCGGTCAGCGCCGCGCCGGCGTTGACCTCGCAGATGTTCATCGCGACTGCGGACTGCGAGTCGGCGACGGCGTCCTGCGTGAACGTGAACGGCACGAGCTGGCCGCGGCTGATGATGCGTTCGATCTGGGGCATGGCTGGTTCCTCTTCTCGTTGTTCGACTGCGGATGCGTGACGGGGACCCGCCGGGGGGACAGCAGGCCCCCGTCACACGCCGGATGAACCGTGCGGGGTGATCTACAGCGAGATGTCGTAGATCACGTCGGCGGCCTCGATCGAGGATGCCGAACCCGACGGCGCGTAGCGACCGAACCCGTTGCGCAGCGAGTACACGATGCGGTTCTGGTCCGTGCCGGGGAGCCGCTCGAACTCGACCTGCACCATGCGGCGCCAGCCGAGGACGAACCCGCCGCGGTTGAACGCGACGACCTGGCCCTTGATGTTGTTCGCACCGGTGGTGCTGACCTTGCCGTCCGCTTCGGTCTTCGACACCGCGATCGACGCGATGAACGGGTTGCGGCCGATGCGGGCGATCTCGCCGTTGAGGACCGTCGCGTTCGGGCCGTACTTGTCGACGGTGAGGACCTCGTCGAGCATGGCGACCTTGTCGGCGGTCTCCGGGTCGGCGACGTAGATCAGGTCCTCGGGGTCGACCGGGTGACCCCAGTCGATGAGGCGGGTCGTGTCGATCATGCGACCCTTCGAGGCCTGCAGCGCCGCCCAGGTGATCGGACCGGCGAGGTCCTTGGAGTTGCCAGTGTTGTCGACGAGGCCGGCGTGACGGATGCCGTCGTACGCGAGGTAGTGCTTCGTGTCGGCGGGGTCGGCGTCGTCGAGGTTGATGTTGCCGGTCGCCGAGTTCGTGTCGTCACCGTTCAGCACGAGGCTGTCGAGGTAGTGGGCGAGGGACTTCGCCGCCTGGCCTCGGAGGAACGGCACGAACGCGATGATGGCGTCCTCCTCCATCTCGCCGGACCACATCTGGTGGATGACGAACTTCTTCGCCGACACCGTGACGCGGTTCGAGCCGGTCTTGACCGTCGTGTAGTTCGAGCTGTTGTTCGCGGTGGACTCCGCCACGAACGACAGCTCGGGCAGGTCCGCCTCGACGGGCAGGTACGCGGTCGGGTCCGTCATCTGGAACGTGTTGATGAGCGGCGCGACACGGCCGAGCCGGCGGGGGGCGTCCCACAGCTCACCGACGTACTGGGCGCCGACGAGCTGCGAGCCGTAGCCCGACTCGCCGGTGTCCATCGCGTTGCGGATGTCGGTCTCGCGTGCCGCACGGTTGGCGGGCGTGTCGGGCAGCCGGTCGTAGAACTGGTCGATCGCCGCGACGTCGCGGGCGTACGCCTGCGAGGCCGAGAGGTACTGACCCTCGGACACGGCCTTGAACGCGTTCTCGAGCTCCTCGCTCGGGCCGCTGCTCTTGCCCTGCTGCTTCGCGGTGCTGAGGGTGTTGTGCATCCACTCGACGTCCGCGGCGCTCATGCCGAGACGGCCGAACTTCGAGCCCTTCAGCTTCGAGTCCTCGCCGGCGAACGACAGCTTGCGGGCGTACTCGCGGCCCTCGTCGCTGTCGAAGAACCCGTCGAGGAGGTTGCGGACCTTCTCGTCGAGGACGTCGTCGGTGGGGATGTCGGCACGGATGGCGTCGAGCTGGCCCTTGATGTCGCCTGCGAGCTGCTCGACCAGATTGGTCTCGCTCATCGGTTCTCTCCTGGTGTGTGCGCGAGCACGGCTCGCAGGAATGACTCCGCGGCGGTTGCCTCGGGGTCCGGGGTCCCGTCCTCCAGGGTGGAGTCGGGGGTTCCCGCCGCGGGGGCGGGGATCTTGGCGAACAGGTCGTCGACCTTCGCTGCGAGCTCGTCGAGCCCGAGCGCGGCTCGCAGCTCGTCGGCGTCGATCGTGTTCTTGTTGTCCCCCTGGTCCTTCGCCGGTGCCGGCGTGAGGACCTCGTCGGCGAGTCCGAGGTCGACGGCGCCCTGGTCGGTGAGCCACGTCTCGGCGAGCATGAGCTCGCGGAAGGTGTCGGCGGTGCGGTCACCGCCGGCGCGCTGCGCGTAGATCCCGGCGATGATCGACGACTGCTGATCGAGCACGTCGGCGAAGGTGCGCATCTCGTCGGCGGAACCGACGAACATGCCCCACGCGTCGTGGATCATCATCTGCCCGGCGTGCATCATCACCCGGTGGTCGCCGGCCTGCACGATCACGGACGCGGCGCTGGCAGCCATGCCGTCGACGCGGGTCGTGATGTGCGCCGGGTGGGCGCGCAGCGAGTTGAAGATCGCGATGCCGTCCCACACGGACCCGCCGGGCGAGTTGATCTGCACCTCGATCTTCGATGCGGTGATCGTGTCGAGCTCGGCGGCGAACCCTTCGGCCGAGACGCCCCACGGGTCGATGTAGTCGTAGATGCGCACGACGGCGGTGTCCCCCGCTGCACCGTCGGCGTTCTTGATGTCGAACCAGCGGCCGTTCGCGGCGCGTGGTGCGCGCTCGCGCAGCTTGGCTCGCAAGGCTTCGAGGTCCATGAGGTGCTCCTTCGGGGAAGCGGGATCAGAAGCGCACGACGGGCCGGTGCCCGTTCATGCTCGGGGAGAACTCCGCCATGACGAGCTCGTAGAGCGCCATCGCGGGATCGTTCGTGGTGCCGCCGGGAAGGTCACCTTCGGGGGTGAGCTTCTGGGTGTTGACCGGCATCCACGGCTGGTCCCCCCACGGGACGGGTGGCATCCCGTACTTCTTGCGCCACTCGTTGATCGTGATCGCGCCGACGACGAGCTGGCCGCGTTCGCGGTCCCACGTCTTCGTGTGCGCTTCTTGCAGCGCAGGCACGTCGTCATAGTTGAAGCGCAACAGGTCCGCCTGGCCCTTGTAGCGAGGCAACAGTTGCTCTTCGATCTCGGCCGACAGGAAGTCACCTTCGGGGACGAGGGTGTGTTCCCACAGGACGGTCTGGTACACCTGCAGGTTCGCGAGGGTGGCGAACTCACCGTCGTTGAGCAACGGCGACGGCACGCCGAGTGCACGCCACACGTGCCGTGCGGACAGGTTCATCGCGTCGACGAACTCGGCGTCCTTCGGCGTGACATCGAGGCCTCGGAACTGGGCTTCGAAGCGCAGCACCGCCCACTTGTGTGCCTTGTCGACACCTGACCAACGGCGGTCGAGCGCCTTCTCCAGGTCCTTCGCCTGGTCCTCCGAGAACGTCGCCTTGCCGGTCGCGGGGGCGATCATGCCGCCGAGTTGCAGTCCCTGGTCGAACAGCTTCCGGTTCGACTTCATCCCGGCCGACGCCACGTCCGCGGCGAGCCGTGCCGCGGCCACGGGCGCCAACGCGGAGAACTCGTCGATCGGGTTCGGGTACCGGAACCAGATGACCTCATCGACCGAGAACGGAATGTCGGGCCCGCCGGTCGCCGGCTTGTACAGGTAGCCGGCGAGGTAGCCGGACTCGTGCGGGACCGGCGTCATGCGCGACGGCTTCACCCACCAGATCTCGCTCGGCCGACGGCCGCCCTCGAGGACCCAGTACGCCTCGCCCCACAGGCCCATGCACTGCTCGGTCGCGCGCATCAGCCGGTTCCACGTCCAGAACGGGTTGACGTGCCGGAGCAGGTCGAACAGCGGGCCGGACGTCTGCTCCACGAGATCGGGCGCGCTGCCCTTCAGGAGCTGGAGGCGCCGCCCGGCCATCAGCCGGGAGCGCAGGTCGATGGCCGAGTACACCTCGTTCGAGGTGACGATGTAGTTGCCGTACTCCTCGGGGGAGAACATCGAGTCGTCGTGACCGTTCGCACGGTCCCACGGGTCGACGACACCAGCCCCGACGGGGAACGCGGCTTGCGGGTCGCGTTGTGCGGCGACGCGCTCGAGCAGTCCCACGGTCAGGTCCCGTCAGGCTTCGCGCGGCCGGTCTTGAACCCGACGACCGCGGCGGCCCACGCCCACGAGAACGCGATCCACAGCACTCGACACGCGACGCCGAGGACCCACGCGATCGCGAACGGGATCGCGGCGATGATCGACAGGACGACGCGCAGCGGGCGCAGCTCGCGCGCTTCGGCGTGGACCCGGTCGAGGAGCTGCGTCGTCGTCATCGCTTCCACCTCATGCCATCAGGGATCCGGTGAGGACGACGACACCCGCGTCGGGCATCGTCATCGCTGCCTCGTGGGCGAGCACGCCGCCGATGCCGGCGTCGATCTTGCGGCCGTCGTCAGGCTTCACGAACACGTACAGGGTGCGGCCGTCGGTCTCGTCGGCGCGGAGATGCGCCTTCTTCTTCGCCATCGCGAGCACGTGAGCGGTGAGCACTGGGTTGCCGTCGTGGGTGAGCTCACCGGCCGCGAGGCTGGTCACGAACCGGTCGCACGCGTACGCCATCTTCTTCACTTGGTTGGTGTCGAAGAAGATGACGACCGGCTCGTCGTCCTCGAGGTTGTACCGCTCGCCCCACCGTTCGATCTCGGTCTGCCACTTCGGCGGGTCGCACAGTGCTCGGCCGACGTCGACGTGGATTTCCTCGGCGTTGATGACGTCGAGGCGGCCGAGCAGCGCGTCGATGGCGTCTTCGACTTCGGTGCGTGGTACCCGCCAGTCCACGGCGCCTTCGGGTCGTACCCAGATCGTGGGCTTGCCGTCGATGATCGGCACGAACAGGTGCCCGTCGGCGGTGCACGCGATCAGCGCGGTGGTGTCGTCGCTGATCGAACCGTCGAACCCGAGCCCGACTCGTTCACCTTCGACGATGACTCGGTCGCGTTGTGCTTTCGTCCACTGCTGCTCGTTGACCGCGGTGCCCGACGCGGCGACGACCTTGTTGCCGAAGAACCGTTCGGCTTGCGGTGCGTCCTTCGCGTGCAGGTCGACGGCCTCGGCCTCGATCGAGTCGAGGTCGATGTGGCCGCCGTTGCGGCGCAGCGTGTCAGGCGGGTACACGATGCGGAGGATCTTCGAGCGGTCCCGCTTGTTCTTGAACGACAGGTTCGCCGGTGGCTGCACGAACTGGCGGTAGATGTCCTGCGCCGGCGACAGGAACTCCTGCTGCGCGAGCGACTTCTCCGTCGGGTCCCACGCGTTCGACGTCATCGACGCGCGGCCGCTCATGCCGGCAAGGTTGCGGTGCTGGGTCTGGCCGAGCTTCACCATCTTGTTCATCGGCGTCCAGATCCCGACCTCGTCCTGCGCGATGAACGTCGTCGGGTTGCCGAGTCGGCTGGTGTTCGAGCTCGTGACCACGTCGATGCGGCCACCGCCGGGGAGGCGGATGAACTCCTCGCCGGTCTTCGGGATCAGGTCGGTGAGGGGGCCGTCGTCGATCATCGGCCGCAGCGCGTTGTAGATGTTGTCGGTCTGGTCTTCGCTCACCGCGGTGATCTGGATCAGCGGCGTCGGGCGCAGCATCCCCATCGGTTCGCCGGGCTCGTACGCGTACTCCCACCCGCAGTAGCACCCGTGGTCGATGCACGCGTAGCCGTCGTCGTCACCGGCCCAGCCGGCGAACAGCGACGGGCCCACCCCTTCGAGGCACACGTGCGCCGCGGTGTGTGGGCCCTTGCCGAGCTTCTGCGGACCGACGAGCAGACCACGCCGATGCACGAACGCCGGAGCGAGGATCGGGTTGACCGGGTCGAACTCGACGTCACCGCGCACCAAGTAGAAGTTCGCGAGGTAGAGCAGCTGGTAGTCGTACAGCCGGAACGGACGACCCTTGCGGAACCCGTCGGGGATCACGCAGTGCGCCTCGATCCACGACGGCGCCACCGCCAACGGCGCCGGCTGCCTGGCCTTACGACGCTTCGCCACCGTCCGCTCCCCCCTGCACGAGCTTCAACCGGTCACGCGCCGACTGGTCGGCCTTCTTCCGCGACCGCTTCGCCGGGGTGGCCGCCGCGGGACCGGGCGGCGCAGTGTCGACCTTCCAACGGTTCCGGAGCATCGCGGTCGGGTTCAGGCCCAGCCGGTCCGACCACTGCCGCGCTTCCTTCGCGGCGTCGAGGTTGCCGAGCTCCGCCTGCACCTGGAGGCGGACGTACAACGCGACCTCGCGCGTCCACCGCAACTTCTCCCACGCGACGGCTTGCGGCGTCGACCACACCGACGCCCACAACACCGCCTCTTGTTCGCCGGCGACACGCAGCCGGATCTTGATCTCGGCGATGAGCTGGTCGAGCTTCGCGAGCTTCGCCGGCGCGCCGCGCGGTGCGACTTCGGCGTCGATCTGCGCGGCGAGCATCTCGGACTGGGACTCGGCGACCTCGAGCGCGGCGGTCAACGACGCATCCGCGGGCAGTGGCCACGCGGGCGGGTCGCCTTGGCGGCCCTCGGCCGGCAGGGTCGTCCAGCCGTCCTTGTCCGACGGACGGTCGCGGCGGAGCGCATTCGGGTCCGGCGGCGGGCCGGAGTTGACTCGAGCTCCTCCTCGCGGCATCGAAACCTCCGATCCGCGGTGCGCTGCGCGGGCAGGTTCAAAGCGCGAGCGCGCACATCGCCAGATCGGTTGAACCTGACTGACCTTCGAGACGGGAGATCGGAAGAGCGG
>ERZ869925.777-NODE-777-length-19088-cov-9.905532_pt1 | contig 19088 bp, 43 predicted proteins | sample MGYA00579311_ERZ869925 | MGnify/ENA primary metagenome ERZ869925 (study PRJEB32216, sample SAMN09231817) | wastewater metagenome | place: USA: Maryland | collected 2016-07-30 | study: EMG produced TPA metagenomics assembly of the PRJNA472060 data set (Reclaimed...
TGAACAACGCTGGCGCATCTTCGACCGACAACCTGATCTCGTGGGTGGACTTCGGTGCTGATGAAACCGTGGCTTCGGGCACGTTCACGATCGTGCAGGCTGCTGCGGGAATTCTGACCATCACCGCCACCGACGCCACTGGGTTCCCGTAGCGCAGGGACCCGCATGGCCGTCGATGTCAACGCCACTCGCCGCCAGCGTGCGTGGGACTCCATTCCTGATGGGGCCTCACGCACGTGGACGCGCCAGTTTCGGGGCTCGACGTATTCCCTGACGCTCACCTCGCCGCAGATCAGAGCACTACATGGCGGGCTCGTCTTCAGTGTGGACGTACTCGTTACCAAAGACGGGCTTCCACTGTACGAAGATCGCCTGAACTCTCCCAACCCGCCCATGGGCGTGGTAGATGCAGACGGCATTGTCACCGACGATCCCCGGCAGGCGTTCCGGCAGCACGTAGTAGATGTCGTCCGCGCGGCGACGGAGAACTTCACCAAGCCTCACCTCATGCGCGGCCCGGACGGCCAGTTCAAAGGCGACACGCTGGCCGTCCGTTCAAGCACTGCAGACGGTCGCATTACATCCTCCAACGCCACATGGACGACGTGTCTCAATGGATCGAGTCTTTTGTCCGGAGATAGCGCCACGGCGGAGTTTGTGCGAGCGCAATGGAACGGCTCAACGTACTCACTCAGGCAGATATTCCTTGACTTCGACACGTCCTCGCTAGGCTCAGGGGCAACTCTCAGTAACGGAGTCTTTACCCTCTACGGGAACGGGACTGCTGAGAATGACGCGGACAACTATGACATGCAGATTCGCCCCTACAACTGGGGCGGCACACTAACCACGGCGGACTGGGTGGACTGTAACCCGCAGTCCAACTGGACAGCCCTCACCCTCATGGCGCACTTCGATGTGGGCTCGTGGGTGCAGACGGGTGGCACCGCTAACAACTTCACGGTCGATTCGTATGCCGATGTCAGCAAGACAGGGACGACGTATGTAGTCGTTGGTCTGTCTGCTCTCGGCTCGGGGACTCCTACGGGTTCGAACGACGTGGAGGTCCGCATGGCGGACCAGGCGGGGACAACCTCCGACCCGCTCCTGACCGTCACTTATACCATCAGCGTATCGATCACTTCCGTTGCCGCTACGGCAACGAGTCAGGGTGAAGTCCCTGTACCAACCATCGCCCCGGGTTCCGTCGTCGGCGTTGTAACGTCGAACGCGGAGACGCCGACTCCGGTGATCGCCGTGGACGTAGTGGCGTCTACCGTCACCTCGCAGGCAGAGACTCCCGCAGTCTCTATCGTCGAGGACGGGGCAAACATCGACATCACGTCCGAGGTCGCTACGGTCACGTCTGACGCCACCTCGCCGACGCCCGTGATCGCGCCTGACTCGACGGCTGCTACCGCTACGTCGTCGGCCAACGCGCCCACGATGGATCACTCGCTGAATTCAGTCGTGGCTACTGTGAGCTCCGATGCAACCGCTCCGACTCCAACGCTGGCTATCGACTCCACTGAGGCGACCGTCTCCTCGAGTGCTGAGACTCCCGCGATCACGCTTGCTCTCGAGTCAGTGGTGGCCACGGTAACAGCGGACGCGAACGCACCGGGAACCTCCATCGCTGAGTCGTCCGTGACGGCCACGGCAACCTCCAGCGCAGGGCAACCGACACCCACTATCTCTATGCTCGCCAGCGCCGCTGAGAGCACGGCTCAGGCGAACACGCCGACCACCATCCATGACCTGACCTCAGTTGCCGCGATGGTCAGCGCTGTGGCCAATACACCAACACCGCAGATTGAGATTTTCGCAGAGACAGCGACGGCCACATCCGAGGCGCAGAACCCGCTCATTCGGATCATCGCGCCGGCAGTGGACTTGCTCGTCTCGATCGCCAAGACCTTCCTCGTCCGCATCGGCATCCTGAAAAAGCATGAGGTGGCGGTTGACCTGGAGCGCACTTACAACGTGGCGCTCGACTTCACCGCGTCAGATGGCGTGGCCCTCGAAGTTGCGCGAACATACGAAGTGGAGATCATCATGAGCAACGAGACGTGCTACGTCGGGAACAACATCACCGCCACGGGGCGGTTCACCACCGTCTCATCGGGGGCGCTCACCGACCCGACCACGGTCACAGCCACAGTGCAGATTCCAGGCGGGACGAAGACGACGTACACCTACGGCGTTGATTCCGAGATGGCGAAGTCCAGCACGGGCATCTACACCTGCACCTTCACCCCATCCTCGGCTGGCAAGTGGATCGTGAAGTTCACCGGGGCCGGAGCAGTGGTCGCGGTCAATCAGGAAGACTTCACCGTCCTCACGCCGATCTAGGGGCAAGAAGAAGGGGCCGACCGAGGCCCGCCCCTTCTTGAATGAGCCGGCGTCCGCGGCCTAGCGCCGCCAGAGCTGGAGCACGTTGAAGTTCTGCCCGTTCACGGTCGTGTACCACGTACCAGGTGCAGTCTCGAACTGGCCGGACGCCTCAGCCTTGCCCGACCCGTGCATGGGGAGCGCCGCGCCAACCACGGCTGCGACCAGCGCCACCGCTCCGATGATCTTGACCCTCAAGTCGTCCCTCCTCGTGGGAACTCGCCGCGCTCGATAACACGCGACGGGATGAATGCTACCGCTCGACGTGCACACTTGGAAAGGGGGGTTTACACATTCCGCTGTGCAACGTCGACGGTCGAGCCTCTGGCCCGACTGGCCCGATAGGTTGAAGCTGCGGGGCGCGGCGGCATGCATACAGATTCATTCGGGGGCATACCGGAGCATTCCGAGCAAAGTTTAAGTCCGCTGCGTCTGCCGTTCCGCCACCCCGGCTAATGGATCACGATCGAATCTGGAACCTGTGCACCTACCTCCGTCCGATGAGAGATTCTGGAGGACTTCTGGCCCGCCGCTTGGCCCGATAGCATCGCGCCCATGTAGGCCAGCGCCTCCTCCTGCATCCGAGGGAGGACGTGGGCGTAAGTGTCCGACGTGACCGCGATGGTCGCGTGACCAAGGATTTGCTGGATCACCTTCATCTCGACGCCGCTCATCAGCAGGTAGGTCGCGCAGGTGTGGCGCAGGTCGTGGAAGCGGCGGCGCGGGATGCCAAGCTCGGCGAGGGTGCGCTGGAACCGACGGGTGACCGTGGGGCCGTGAAGCGGCCTCCCGTTCGGCTCGCGGAACACGAGGTCCGGGTAGTGCTCGGGCCAGTAGCGGCCGGCGCGGAGGCGGTCGTCTGCCTGAAGCTCGCTCTGCTGGGCGAGCGCGTCCGCTATGAACGGCGGCATGGCCATCGCGCGGCGACTGTGGGGCGTCTTGACCTCGACGAGGGCGAAGTCGCCCCGGCCTCGAGACTGGAGCGAATGGGCGATGTGGAGGACGCCCGTCTCGAATCGCACGTCGGCCCAGGTGAGGCCCAGCAACTCGCCCTGACGCAGCCCGTAGGCCAGCGCGAGCGTGTACATCGTCTCCTCGCGCGTCCCCCGTACGGCGTCGCGCAGGGCTTCGATCTCGTGGGCGCGCAGCGGCTCGAACTCTACGGGCTGGTATGGATGGTGGGGGGCGAGTCGGACGACGTTGGACGGAACGATCCCATCCTCGAGCGCTTCCTGCATCGCGGCGCCGAGCGTCACCTTCACGCTGTTCACCGTGGGAGCGCTGAGGCCGCGGCGGCGGAGCTTCGACATCATGTCGATCACGTGCCGGCGGGTGAGGGCCGTCACCTCGATGTGTCCGAGGAGCGGGATCAGGTGGTTGCGGATGTGCTGGCGGTAGCCCTCGAAGGTGCGTGGTCGCAGGGCGAACTCTCGGCCCTCGAGCCAGCGAGGGAGGTAATCCGCCAGCGTCTCGCCCGTGGGCGCCTTGCGGCCGGCGCGGACCGCGGCGCGGTAGTCCTCCGCCTGACGGCGACACTCTTCGCGCGTCTTCCCGTAGAAGCGCAGGCGCTCGCGCTTCCCGTCCTCCCCCACCCCCATCGAGACACGGTAGGAGTACCGCCCGTCCGGCAGCCGTGAGAACGTCCCCTCGCCGCGCGCTCTGGCCATCCGCCTGACCTCCGCTGAACCTCCGGGAGTTCTCCGCTATTGCTCCGGAGGCCCTAGCGTGCCACATGGAGGCACGACGTGCCTCGGACGTGGCACGCAGAACATGGGAAGGGGGTGCACACGGTTAGAGGGGACCAGCCCCATGTGCCGCCTAGGGGCTTACGCCGTGAGAACGTATGTGCTATTTTCTCGGCACTCCTCCGAGCCACTTACCGCCATCACGGCTGTTGCTGGTCTTGTGCTAGGATGCGGCGGCGTAGGTCATTTCGGCAGGGAACTGCAACACAAAGAGCTCGCGGGGGCGTCGATGCTCGTCGATTTCACGGTTCGGTTGGATGTCGAGTGCGCTAGGTCCGTTCCTCGGGGGGCGGTTCAACTGACTCCATTGCAGACGCGGATACTACTCGAGCTACTCCGAGGAGAGCACGCCGCCCCTCAGGGTTCCCCGCTCGGTACGCCCGGACGATAGCTTCCTCCTCGGGGCTCAGGTCCCCGACCGGGCCGCGCGCCTCCGCTCCCGCGTCATAGCCTGCAAGCCGCCGAATCGACGCCTCGCTGACGCCGAAGAAGTCAGCGATGAGCGCGCACGCCTCCCAGGATGGGCGGCTGCCGGCAAGCCAATTCCGTAGCGTCGTATGAGAGACGCCGATCTCGTCCGCGAGTTCCCGGATAGAGCGCGGATCGCCCGCTAGGCGTTGTTTCAGCCACTCAGTCAACTCGGACACCGCCGCACGTTACAACTTCGTCCCCGTATGAGCGGTAACAGGTGTTGACAGGTTGGAACGCTGGCGTTACTCTCTCGCCATGGAAACACGCATTACCAATTTGGCAAGGCTGATCGACGAGCGCGGGCTCCGTCACGGATTCGTCGCTGCCAAGGTCGGGGTGAGCAAGGCCTCCCTTAGTCGATGGTGCAACGGCGAGCGGCGTATCCCCGCCGCACGTGTCGATGCGCTCGCGGCTGCCATCGGCGTTAGCCCCGAGGAGATCGTCGGGGAAAGGGTCGGCGTCGCATGAAGTCGATCGTAGCAGCAATGGAGACCCGCCATCTCCGAGGCGCTGCGAAGAGCACGCGGGAGCGTAACACAGTCTGCCCGCGCTGTCGCAAGCGTGACGTGGGCGGGTACGTGCAGGGCGTCGGCTACTGCTGCCAGCGGTGCGCCGATGCGATCTGCGGGCTGGACAACCGGTGACGACGCTCACGCCCGAGATGCTGCGCGAGTACAGCGCGCGCGAGATGGCGAAGCTCGTCGGTCGCTCGCCGGCGGCGGTGGCTGAGGACTTCAAGAGCATCCCCGCGGCGTGGCGGGACAAGCGGGACTGGCACTGCCCGCTGTGGGCGTACCAGCAGTTTCAGGCGGAGCGGGGGCAGCGATGACCGCCACGGCGACACAGGAGCAGCAGATTCTCGCCCACCTCCAGGAGGGCCGGACCATCACGCCGCTCGAGGCGTTGCGGCTCTACGGGTGCTTCCGTCTCGGCGCGCGCATCTGGGACTTGCGGCGAGCGGGTCACGAGATCGCGAGTCGGACGGTGAAGGTCGAGGGCGGCTCTCACGTCGCGCAGTACTGGATGAAGAACGGTGGTGGCCGGTCGCCTGAGTAGCGGGGGCGCTGGATGAGACGTGCGGGGAGTGTGAGGCGCGCCCTGCGCGGGAGTCCGGCAGACCAACAAGGAAGAGGCACCCTCGCCTCGTTACTCAGGCGACTGCTCATCACCGAGCAGGACAGGACGGAAGGGATACGAATTGAAGACGTGGACGATCGAGATCAGTGACGAGGCCGCGGAAGTCATCGCCCGCGAGGCGGAGCGGCAGCGGCGCGGCAGCGACGACGAGATCGAGCTTCTGGTCGAGCGTCACGCCAAGCAGATCCTCGAGATGGAGAGGTATGAGGCGCAGCGGATCGGGAGCCTCGCCAGCCTAGCCGGGCCCGACTAGGGCATGAAGAAGGCCCAGCGCCGGAATCGCTGAGCCTCCAGTCCCCAGGGCGGGGGGTATCCGCCTAAAGGAGTCACCATGGTAGCGCGTCTCGTACCCCCGAACATAGCCCACGCCGCCAGCGGCGACGTGCAGTGCCGCGCCCGGTTCCGCTTCCCGGTGGACGGTCGGGCGACGTACTGCGACCTCAGCGCGGCGCACGTGACCGAGCGCGCCGAGGACGACGGGCCGTCGTGGCACCGAAACGCCGCGCGCACCCGCGTGTGGCGTCGCCGTGGCTACGACACAGAGGCTTCGTACCTGCCGGGGACGGAGGGGCAGCCGTGAACTGCCTCTACTGCCTTCAGCCGCTCCGAGCCGCCGAGGACGTGCTGCACGAGGAGTGCCGCGGACGCTGGCAGCTCGCACGGGCGGCTGACGCGGGCCTGATGCCGCCTGACCAGGCATCCATCCTCGGCCGCCTGATCGCCGAGCGAGACATGGTGGTGTGCTGGTGAGCGCGAAGGCGTGCCCTCGCTGCGGGGGCCAGCTCATGAAGCAGATGGAACGTCTGGACATCGGGTGGGCGCCCATCCCGACGTGCCTCCAGTGCAGCCACCAGGTCTACGAACGGCCGGCGGAAAGCCTCGAGGAGATCGCGGCGCAGCTTCGTGTTCTGCACTACTCCGAGACCAACTCGAAGCGGACGGTGCGGGCATGACCGGGCGCTGCAAGCACTGCGGCCACCGCTCCACCGTCCACAACCCGGCCCGCCCGAAGCAGGCGGCGTACTGCGGTTCGTGCCTCAGCCGGAAGGCTCAGCACGAGTACGAGGAGGCGGAAGCGTGACCGAGAACGCCCTGCCAATCGTGTGGAAGTGGGGGATGTGCAAGTTCTCCGACCGGCACAGCTCTTGCTACGAGGGCTACCCCGCATCGGAGTCGAAGGACGGGAAGCCCGTCGCGGAGATGCGCTGCCCCTGCGAGTGCCACAAGTGGGACGGAGCACCGGCATGACGACTGAGATTCGACTTCCCATTGATGACCAGATCGGCGCGATCGTCGAGGCCGCGCAGGAGTTCGGCAACGAGGATGGTGCCAGCGCGGCCATCGACGAGCTGTCCGCCGAGGACCGGCGCCGCACGCTGTTCGGGATGCTGCGTGCTGCCGGCGCGCTCGAGAACGAGATTCGCGAGCTGACCGAGTACCTGGCGCGCGTCCAAGCGGAGGTGCAGCAGGCCGCGTTGCCGAAGAAGCAGCGCCTTGCGTGGCTCGAGGAGCAGATCAAGCGCACGGCGGAACCGCTCCTCACCGGCAAGACGAAGAACGTCGACATGCCCGGCGCGGGGCGGGTGCAGTACCGCGATTACTCCGAGGCCCTGCGAGTCGCGGACGCCGAGGCGTTCATCGCTGCGCTCGATGCGGATGAGCGCGAGCGGCTGGTCGAACTGCGACCGCACCTCAAGACGCTCGACGCGAAGCAGTACGCGGCGACGGTGCTCGCCGATCACGGCGAGGTCATGCCCGGCGTGGAGCGCGTCGAGGCTCACCGGACCGCGTCGATCAGCTACGTGCAGGAGGTGACGAAATGACCATGACTCCGACTGCCGAGGACCGCGTGATGCGGCGAAAGCTTGGCGCTGAGTTGCGGCGGCTTCGAGGCGAGGAGCCGCAGGGCAACGTGTCGCGGCGCCTGGGCTTCACGCAGGCATCCCTGTCGAACTACGAGACCGGAAAGCGTGAGCCCACCTTGTTCCGCGCGGCGAAGATCGCGGGCGCTTACGGCGTGACGCTCGACGAACTGATCGCGCGGGTGTCCTCGTGAGCCCCTGGCACTTCTGGCTCCTCCTCGGCGTCTGCGTCGGCGCCGGCGGGTGGGAGCTGCTGAGGCAGTATTTCAGCAACACGTTCAACCAGCGATAAGCAACGAGAACCACGAAAGGAAACGTATTCCATGGCTACGAAGAACGACACGAAGACGACTGAGGTGGTGGGCGGGCTCCCGGTATTCGAGGAGCCGTTCGCCGCGCTCACGGACTTCAACCTCCCGGAGCTGATCGCCGAGAACATGGGCGCGGACGGTCTCCGGCCCACTGACCTGACGCGCGTCGGGTTCCCCCGCGAGTCGGCATTCTGGAGCATCGACGACCCGACGGCCGCGAACGGCGTGAAGTCCGTCCCGGAGATCGTCGGCGTGCCGCTGAGCCAGACGATCGTCCGGCAGTTCTACCACGCGGAGTACTCGGGCGGGAACGCCGCGCCCGACTGCTTCTCGGGCGACGGCCTGACCGGGCGCCCGGACCCGCAGAAGCCGAACGAGATCGTGATGCCGGACGGCAGCTACACGCGGTACGGCGGGGCGTGCGTCCGGTGCCCTCTGAACCAGTGGGGCTCCGACCTCAAGGGTGGGAACGGGAAGGCGTGCCGCGAGTACCGCGCGATCGCGCTCATGGAGCCGGACGGCGCATTCCCGGTGATCCTCCGGCTCCCGCCGACCCAGCTCGGAATCTGGCGGCGGTTCTGCGCCGACGTGACGATCATGCGCCTGCGGCTCTCGCAGGTGGTGGTCAGCCTCGGGCTCGCGATCAAGGACAAGAAGCCCGTCCTGGTGCCGACCGTCCGCGGCGTCTTGCCGTCCGAGACGGCCACGCAGATCGCGGGCATGGCGCGGTCGATGCAGATGCTCGCGGCGCCGGCGAACGACACGGGCGACTTCGAGGACGAGGCTCCGTTCGACGACGAAGACGGGCTCCCTTTCTAGATGAGCGCCGTCATCGACTACGTCGAATCGCTGCGGGCGTTCGCTGAGCTGTCGGAGCTCGGGCGCCCGCCCACCTTCCGCGAGTACGCGGACCATCTCGGGCTGTCGTCGACCAGCGTCGCGTCATACCGCATCGACCGCCTGATTGATCTCGGCTGGCTGGAGAGCGTGTCGACGCGGCCGGGCGACTCGCGGGCGTACGTCGTCTCGGAGCGGGGCAAGCAGGCGCTCGGCATCGAGCAGGTGACGAAGTGATCGGGCTACTGCCAGGGCGCAAGTCGAAGGCGCCTGAGCTGTGCACGTGGAAGCGGGATGAGGAGGCGGGCGATGCCGAAGTGCCGACGATGCGGAGCTGAGCGCGCTGTCCAGGCGGGGCTGTTCGGGCGCGCTCACGACCTCTGCCTGCCGTGTCTCGATGAGGTGCAGCGGGTGGCGGAGAAGGAGCCGGCGTGAAGCGCTCGCCGATGAAGCGCAAGACGCCGATGCGCCGGGGGAACGCCCGGGCGTGGAACAGCACGCTCAACAGCGTGTCGCCGCGCCAGGGGAGGAAGAACCGCAAGCGCATCCCGGTCCGAGACGCCTACACCCGCGCGCATCCGAGGTGCGAGCGGTGCGGCGACCGGATGTGGGACGTGCACGAGCCGTGGACGCGGGCGCGGGGCGGGCCGATCGATGACCCGCGAAACATGATGAGCGTCTGCCGGACGTGCCATTCGTACATCCACCAGCACAACGAGGAGTCCGAGCGCAACGGCTGGCTCGTCCCGGCGGCGCTGGGGCAGGCGTGGCTCGATGCCGGTGGGCGCGAGCAGGAGAGGCGGGCGGCGTGACCACACTCGTTGCCGACCCGCCGTGGCCGTACCGCGACAGACTCCCCGGGAAGGGGCGCGGCGCCGAGAAGCATTACCGGCTCCTCACCGTGCCGGAGATCATGCGCTTCCCGCTGCCGGAGCTCGACGCCGATTCCCGCCTGTTCCTCTGGACGACAGGGCCGTTTCTCAGGGAGAGCTACCGTGTCCTCGAGGCGTGGGGGTTTCGGGACACGCGGGCGCAGATGGTGTGGCACAAGACGGGGCGTCTCGGGATGGGGCACCGCGTGAGGGTGCAGCACGAGTTCGTGCTCATCGGCGAGCGTGGCCGCCCGGCCCTACTGGCGCGAAACGTACGAAGCGTCTTCGAGGCGAAGCCGGAAGCGCACTCAGCGAAGCCGGACGTGTTCTACGAGCTCGTCGAACGCCTCTCTCCGGGGCCGTACGTCGAGCTGTTCGCCCGCCGTCATCGCGACGGCTGGGACTGCCACGGGGACGAGTTGCGAGGGGAGGCCGCCTAGCTCGGTCGTGCGGCGGGGGCCAAGCGGCGAGCACATGACGACACGACACCGGACCACAACACGACATCTCCCCGATGAACGGCGCCTCACGTGACCTGGGTAAAACTCGACGACGGAATGACGGAGCACCCGAAGGTGGCCGGGCTCAGCGACGGCGCATTTCGCGTGCACGTGTCCGCGATCTGCTACGCGGCGCGGAACCTCACCGACGGGAAGATCGCGTCGGGGGTGGTGCGGCAGTACGGGTGGCAGCGGCGAGTCCGTGAGCTCACAGAGGCGAGATTGTGGGACCCGGTCGATGGCGGATTCCTCATCCATGACTACCTCGAATACAACCCGAGCCGGGATCAGGTCGAGGCAGGCCGCGAGATCGGACGCCGGCGTTCCGCTATGAATGCAAACCCGGAACTGGCTAGGGCGATCAAGGCCCGCGACGGGGATACGTGCCGTTACTGCGGGCACCGCGTGAATTGGCGAGACCGGAAGGGTTCTCTCGGCGCGACATATGACCACGTAATCCCGATCTCCAAGGGAGGGAGTGAGCATCCCGACAACCTCGTCGTCTGCTGTCGGGAGTGCAATTCAAGAAAGGGTGGGCGCACGCCAGAAGAAGCCGGAATGAAGCTTCGACCAGAACAGAATCTAGACGGAATCATGCCGTTTTCTGGACAACCCGATCCCGATCCCGACCCCCTTCTTCCTCTGTCTGTCCCCCCTACCCCCCATCGGACGGGGCTCACGGAAGAGCAGGAGCTCATCCGAATCAAGCTCCATGGCATGGCGCGAGACCAGCTCCTCGGAGGTGCGAGTGCGCCCGACCTCGAGTGGTGCGAGGACCTGATACGGCGCGGGCTCGCGGACTCGGACGTGGACGTGGGCGTGCAGGCGGCGCTCGGCAAGGGGCGCGGGGCATTGGCTTACTGCCGCGCCGTGATGCTGCGGCGCGTCGAGGAACGCGAGGCGGGAGTTGACCATGACCAGCTTGCTCGAGACCGCGCGGCAACTGCGCTCCGTGAACCTCACGGTGGCTCGGCTCGGCCGCGAGGCGTGGCGCGAAACGGTGACGGCGCAGGCTCGCTTGACGAGTTCGGAGACCTCCCACCAGGGGCGATCCGCGCTGATCACGGCGGAGCAGCTGCGGGCGATTCAGGAGCGCGAGCGCCGATTAGCCTCGCCGACCGAGCTCGCACGGGCGGAATCCCTCGGTGACCTGCACGACGGGCGCTGCCCGCTGTGTGACGGCGCGCGGATGGTCGCTGTGAGGGTGCGCGAGGGCGAGCCGGCGGTCCCGATGCCGTGCGAGTGCATGCCGCTCGAGGAGCGGGCCACGCGCGCCGGCATCCCGCGGCGGTTCCTCGACGCTGACCTCGACACGATGCGCCAGCGTCCGGGGAACGGGGCCGCGATCGCGTTCGCCGGTCAGTGGGACGGCCGCCAGTCGGTCCTCCTGTATGGCGACGTCGGGACGGGGAAGTCGCACCTCGCGAGCGCCATGTTGCGGCGCCGGCTGGCGCTCGGCTGGGCGGGGCGGTTCGTCTCCGTAGCTGACCTCATGGACGAGCTCAAGGCGCGATTCGGCGGCGAGGGGGAGCAGTCCGAGGCGTACTTCGACCGCTTGGCACGCGAGCCGTTTCTCGTCCTCGACGACGTCGGCGCGGAGCAGGAGACGCCGTGGACGCGAGAGCGGGTGGCGTCACTCATCGACCGTCGGTATCGCGCCGAGGCGCCCACGATCGTCACCACGAACCTGACGCATCGAGACCTCGCGGCGCGGTACGGGAAGCGGCTCGCGGACCGGCTGCGGGAGTGGGCGTGGGTGGAGATGGCCGGGAAGTCGATGCGTGCTGAGAAGGCGGGGGCGGCGTGAGCTGCCCTCACGGAGTCACGCGGGAGGCCGTCGCGGACGAGCTGAACGCTATCTACAGGCGCGAACAGGAAACGGGCGTGCGGGAGTGGGGATTCCTCTGCTCCTGCTGCCGGGCTCCCTCTGGGGACTCGCCTCGATGCCCTACCTGCTCGCTAGTGAAAGGTGGTTCGTGATGGATTTCAGCGGAAAGGTCATGCACCTGTTTGGTGACGATCATGGCGGTAACTCAACCCCTCCCGGCTCTACCGCGACGGTCAAGCTGCATGAATACCCAGAGGAACGCGACTACTACTCTGCTCACATCATCGACGGCGGCCTCTGGTTGGGTACGGCCCATAAGTGGCACACGTCCATGTCGCAGAAGGACGCGATCAAGCTCGCGTGGTTTGTCCTCTGGCGGTGGAACGCGCGAGGGCGCTGGTTCGGCTTGAAGTATCGAATCTGGCGGTGGGCGCTTTACCGCCATGTCGAAGGCTTTCAAAAACGCCGCGCTGCTCGCTAGTGGAGGTTGAAGCATGACGACGATAGCGGAACTCGTGCGCGAGTACGTCCCGGACGCGAAAGACGATGACGTGAGCAACATCATGTTCAACTTCACCGCCTTCCCCGCCGGGACTGAGGAGGTGTGGCGAAGGCAGCTCGGAGAGTTTGCTGCTGCGAACGCGGCTGGCCTGTTCGTCTGCTTTTGCTGTGGTCGCGCAGTCGCTGAGGTGGACGATCTCGGATGGTGCCCCGCATGCGAGGCGGTGTCCGAATGAACCGCACTGACCAGTTCTTGTTCAGGTTCGCGCTCACGGTCATGGTCATCTGTCTCTGGGTCATGGCCTGCATTGCGATCGTCGTCTACGTGGTGGGAGAGCGAGCGCCGTCCCCGAGTCCAGGCGTGCCACACGCGTCTCGAGCGGACTCGGAGGCGGCACCCGCCCGCCCACTGGTGGACGGTAACGGAGAGGACGGCGGTCCGTTCGAGGAGGGCGAGATAACACCTCGCGCTTTGGCGACTCTTCGAACGGCCCCCGCCTCTACCGTGACGACGCAAGCGCTGGTGGCGAGCCCGAGTGCGACGGCAGTATGTGCAAAAAATGCACACACTGAATCTTGCCTCGTCATCGACCCCGTACCTGCTACTCCAGTGACAACCTCGCCCGCAGTTGTTACTCAGGGCGCGGAAAGTGACATCTGGGCCCTCATCGCTGCTAGTCCATGGCCTCAGTACCTCTGGGGGACGGTGGCGTGCCTGGTGGAGCGCGAGTCTCGAGGTGTGGCGACTGCGGTGGGCCTCGCAGGCGAGCGCGGGCTGATGCAAATTTCCGGGGTGCATGTCGGGTGGATAGCAGCCGAGCTGGGGTATTCGTTTGATGACATGTTCGACCCGTCGAAGAATCTCGCCTCCGCTTTTGCGCTCTACCAGAAGGTCGGGTTATCAGCTTGGACGACTCGGGAGGGGTGCTAGACATGCCCAGAAACTTCCAGATTGGCGAGTGCGACGCTGAAGGATGCGAGCGCGCAAAGAAGGTGCACGGGTATTGCGATGCGCACTATCGAAGGTGGAGGAAGTTCGGCGATCCTCGTGCAGATGACCCCATTCTGCTCTCGAAGGATCGAACTGGACCGTTGCACCCGCGTTACAAGGGCAGGATCACGCGGAGAGACGGCTATGTGCAGGTATGGAGGCCCGGCCATCCATTAGCGCGAGCCGATGGATACGTGCAGGAGCACCGCCTGGTGCTTTATGAGGCCGGAATCGATGTGCCTCGAGGAGCTCATGTTCACCACTTGAACCACGTGAAAGACGATAACCGTGTCGAAAACCTGCGCGTGATGACGGCCTCGGAGCACATGGGTCACCACACCAAAGAGGGCACGGAGATCATAAACCAGTTCGGCGTCTTCCGCGTTAAGTCAGATGAGGAGCGCAAGCGGGTGCAGCAGGAGCGGATGAAACGATGGCGCGCCGCCAACAAGGAGCACATCCGCGCTTACAAAGACCAGCGCAGGGCTCAGGGGTTGGTCCCGTGACCTGCAACCACTGTGGAGGGCGGGTAGTCCTCGAGCGTGAGCACTGGGAGGACGATCCCGTACTGAAGTGCCATGCGTGCAGTCGTCCCTACGGACCACCGAGAGAGCACGAGGAGCCAGCGAAAGAATCCCCCCGCGTCACCCTCATCAATGGAATGAGACACGGGACAGCGATGTGCTGGAAAGAAGGCTGTCGGTGCGAGCAATGCGTGAAGGCATACCAAGATGGGGTGTTGAAGCGACAGGCAGACCGTAGGCGCGAGGCGCGAGAGAAGGTGACGGCGTGACCTGCATCCACATCTGGGCACTGGGAGAGGGAAGCCGGGACGTACCAGGGCGGTGCAAGAAGTGTGGCGAGGAGCGGGTGTTCCAAGGTAGCCGCGGCCTCGATGACTTCTGGGAGTTCGGATTCTCAGCTAAGGCCCGCCCACCGGACCCCGCCCGCAAAGAGGCATCGAGGAAGCGTGGCCGGGAGGCATTGAAGGCGGAGCGGTAAGTGACGCTGGCGATCGTCCCGGTTGACCTCGCGAGGGCGCGGCGATTCATCGCTGAGCACCACCGCCACAACATCCCGCCGCAGGGGCACAAGTTCTCGGCGGGGCTGATGAGCGACGGTGAACTCGTGGGCGTCGTGGTCGTGGGGCGTCCGATCGCTCGCAACCTCGATGACGGGGCGACTCTCGAAGTCACGCGGACGTGTACGGACGGCACAAAGAACGGGAACTCGATGCTCTACGGGGCGGCTGCGAGGGCAGCGAAGGCGCTCGGATACCGACGCCTGATCACCTATACGCTCGCGGAGGAACCGGGTTCATCTCTCCTCGCGAGCGGGTTCCGTGTCGAGGCTGAAGTCGCTCCTGCTGCTTCTTGGAGTAGGAAGTCGCGCCCTCGCCTTGACCTCGATCTATTCAGCAACGAGCGCCGCCCTACAGGGCCGAAGCGAAGATGGGTGCGGGAACTGTGATCACAGAGAAGGCATGGAAGGTGCTGGAGGCGGCTCGAGAGTACCGGGAGGCGGTGCAGCGGTTTGCCGACGACCCTGCCAGTGACCAGCTTGCCCGCGATATCTTGGGCGCGTTAGGGGCATTGAAGGCGGCGGCGATGGAGATGGGCGAATGACTAACGAGAAACATGTCCATGATTGGGAGTCTCACTTCGAGGACGCCTACGGGAAGCTCGCCACGAACCCGTACAAGGTCGCTGGGCTGCATTGGGTAACGCGCTGCATGGGGTGCGGTCGTTATTGGCGGAGGCGAAGCTAGTGACTGACCGTCTCGCCGTCTGGCTACCGAAGCTGCTACCAGGGGCGCATCTCTCCCCGAACGGGAATCAGAAGCGTATCCCTCAGTTGGTGGCAAGGGACAAGCGCCAGATGCGCGCGGACGTGTGTCTCGGACTGCTCGCGGATGATGGTGTCCGCGCCCGCTCCAAGCCCTTCACCTGCGCCCACGTCTACATGGAGCTGCGGTGGTGGAAGAGGATCAGGGGGCGCAACACATATTTGCCCAGTGATCCTTTCAACGCGGGATACGCGCTCAAGGCGGCGGTCGATGGCATCGTGGACGCGGGGTTACTCCCTGACGACTCGTACAAGTACATCGACGTGGGAAGCGTCAAGGTCCGGCGAGTGGACACGCAAGACGAAGAAGGATTGCTCATAGTGATCTCGGAGATAGAGGAGGCGGCATGAACGAGCTGATGCTTGCGGTAGTGGAGTCGAAAGACCGAAAGGCGATGGCGGGGGTGTACGCGCGTTACCTCGACGCCAACGACGTGGACTGGGGCGTGGTGAACGCTGCGATCCTCACGCGCTGGTCGATGAGCGGCCTTCAGTACATCAAGACTCTCGCGTGGAAGATTCGTGGCTAGGTGGAGTGGGGAACGTGGAGCAGCACCCTCATCCTCGCCGTGAACGTCGGGCAGTGGGTAACGACGCTGTATCTGCTCTGGAGGCGCAGGTGAAGTACAGGCTGATCCGCATCGCGGACTGGATTGACGACAAGATCATCTGCCACCGGCTTTACGGCAGAAACGGTGGGCTGTGTCACTTCCTCGCCACCAGCTCGTGGTGGGGTGAGAAGAATCCTGTGCCGGCAAGTTCGCTGGACGTATGGAGAAGGAGTAGGCGGTGACGCGGCGAAAGCGATGTGAATACTGCCGCACGATCATCTCGGAATGGCTGCGTGACCTCGCAAGCGAAGTTGAAACCGGCGGGCGGGTTTCGGATACGCTCGAAATGTCGTGCACACGAGATGGGCGATACACATGCAATATCGAGGAGTCCCTTCGCCCGCCTGCACTCCTGGCTCATCAACAACGTCCCTGACATCACGTGGGAGGATTGAAAATGCCTGACGAGGAGAGCCGGGAGGTAGCGGAGGCGCGCGCCCACCTGATGCTCATCGTTAACGGCGATGAATCATGGGGCGAGTTCGATGATCGGCTAGACCGTTTGGTGGAGGCCGTAAGGAAGGACGCGCGGGAGCGGGCGCGAGAGGTGTTGCAGGCGGCAGACCGCGCACTCAACGAGAACATCGTGACGTGGATTACGCTGTCGCGCGATCTGGAGACGCCGTACACGGACGCGCCACATCTATCGCCTTGGTCAAGGTTCGGGAAGCGGGCCGCTGATACTGCTGTGATCGCGCAGGAAGCGGTGCGGGCTTATCTGGCCGCACCCGCAGAAGGAGGAACCGAGGGATGACAACTAACGCAGAACCGCGAAGATGCCCCATGTGCCTGCGGTGGGAACACGGTTCGGGCGCGTGCTACCCCGCGTACACGAATACCCCCGTGTCCGCTCCAGAGCAGCAGCAGGGAGAGCCGGTGTGCGCGCGGTGCGGGCACACCGTACATGGAGTCTGGTGCACCGCGCCTCTCGGACGGGTAGCTGACTTCTCGCGTGCGTTTTGCACTTGCTCCGCCCCTCCATCATCGGAGGAGGCAGAGGCGCAGCCGCGCAGCCCAGAACTGGTGGCGCTGTGGAAGGCTGTCCTCGCCCAGTGGACGATGGGCGACTTCGGCAGGGCCGGGACAGCAATGGACGAGCTGGAGGCTGCCATCCGTAGTCCACTGGGGGAGCGGGTACGCGAGCTGGAGGCGCTAGTTGCCCCCACGACGGCGGCGAAAGCCTGGTCGGACATCCGCGAGGAGCGGGACAGGCTGAGGGGCCTGCTCCAATCGATGCACGCGGCGGGCGAGGTGGACGGCAGGAACGCGATTATCGCCCGCGCTGAGGCTGCGGAGGCTCAGGTGGCCCACGGCGCAGCCCTAGCCGCCGCTGACGGCGAGGTCATCGACCACTTGCGGGCTCAGGTGGCCAAGTTGAGGGAGTCTATCGACTGTGCGCTATGGGAGCTGGGCGTGCCAGACGGAAGCTACCCGCAGCCGATCGCAACCGCGGTGGACTTACTTAACGGCGCTCTCGCTGAGACCGTTCAAGAGGGAGGGGAGACTGGGTGGATAGGTATCGCGTCATGGAGGCTGATGCAGCGCCGGAGCGCTGGTGTTACGGGCGTGCCGGAAGCGCCAGAACCCGGTGGGTGGGAATACGACCATGATGTGCTCGTGGACACGGAGCGCGATTTAGTCGTGTATCGGGACCGAACCGTCTCAGACGCTCCCGAAGACATGTACCTGTCGCGTACGTTGCGGGTCTTCGTGAACGAGCTGAACAGGTTGGCGCAAGAGGGAGGGGAGACGCAGTGACCGCTCAACGATTCCGCAAGAAGCCGGTCGTCATCGAGGCGATGCAGTTCACTGACTTCGAGTCAGGTGAGCGTATCACGTCATGGAGCGAGGGCTACGCGCGCCTCGCCGGCAACGTCTTGCTCTGTGCCACGCTTGAAGGAGAGATGTTGGCTTCGCTGGACGACTGGATTATCCGCGGCCTCGTGGGAGAGTTCTACCCGTGTAAGCCGGACATCTTCGAGCAGACCTACGAGCCCGCCGAGTGACCACACCTCAAGAGGAAGCGGAACGGCGCTGGCCTATCCCACCACCAAGGATCAGGGACCACTCTCTCACCGTGCAGGCGATCTCGCTGCGCGACGGCTTTGTTGCGGGTGCAGAGTGGCAGTCTGAGCGTCTAGGACCGCTGGTGGAGGCGGCACGGGAGATGTACGCGGCGAGCGAATACATGGACGCGGTTGACTCGGAGGACCCTGACGCTGAGCAGTGGGCCACTCGCATGAGCGAAAGCATGAATCGCTATGGGGAATCTGTGAGAGGGCTCCTGGCTGCGGCGGATGCTCTAAATGAAGAAGGCGGGGAGTAGCCCCGCCTTCGACTCGTGCTCCCGTCAATGGGTCAGGCTAGATGAAGTCTGTGACCAGGGCCGCGTGGTGGCACTTGTCACAGGTCGTGGAACCGCGCTCGATTTCGGCGGTGGTGAGCGACAGCCAGCCATGGGCGAAACAGCGTGGGCAGGTCAGCGTCACGAACGTCCGCGGCGACTGGTCAGGCTGGCACGAGGGGCATGTGACGCGCACGCCGTGGACGGAGAGGTTGAGGTAGCCGCGCTCCGGCGCAGTCGCGCCGCATTGCGCACGCCCGCGCCCGCTCATGGCCCGTCGGTGCACCAGTCCGTCGTGTGTCGCTGTCGCTTCCATCTCTGCGCTCCTCTCGCGTGTGCTCGCTGTGAGTACACAGTACGCATGGTGAGTACGCGTGTCAAGGGTTCACGTGGTAACTTGTGCACATGGCGAGTACGATTCCAGACGTGACGGCCGACGAGCTCCGGGCATGGATGAGCGATCGAGGGTTCAGCGTGCGAGCGCTGGCGGCCGAGACGGGCCACGCTCCCGCGACGGTCCAGCGCTACCGCGACGGCTCCCAGCCGATACCGCGCGTCTTCGAGCTCGCGCTACGTGGCATCGAGGCGGAACGTGGGCCCGGTGCCGGCTGAGTGGTTGACCGCGTCGCAAATGCGGCGCGTTGCCAGCAAGCAAGCTGTTTGGAAGGGATGTGGAATCGATGTCAAGGATCGTGGGAGCTTTCGGGATCGCGGTGATGGTGTTCGTGATGGCGGCGGGGTTCGGCGGATCGAGTTCGACCGCTGAGGCGTCGCGCGGTCAGTTCACGCCGCCGACGCGTCTCCCGTCGACCGTCGTCAACGGGCAGTCGTTCAACGTGATC
>ERZ869925.779-NODE-779-length-19027-cov-4.650696_pt1 | contig 19027 bp, 22 predicted proteins | sample MGYA00579311_ERZ869925 | MGnify/ENA primary metagenome ERZ869925 (study PRJEB32216, sample SAMN09231817) | wastewater metagenome | place: USA: Maryland | collected 2016-07-30 | study: EMG produced TPA metagenomics assembly of the PRJNA472060 data set (Reclaimed...
GAGAATGTCTGTCATCCGAAGTATGTAGGCATCTTTCGCGTAAGCCGTATTTGCCATTGGAGCAACCCACCCTATCCGCATGGTGTAATTCAAGTTGCTCAACAAAGTGGCTGCCGAGTAGCGCACATAAGATGCCGCGCGCGTCGACCGGCTTCCATGACCGGCGCTTGTCCAGGCGTGCCCCAAAAAGTCGCCGCACATAAGCGGCGTAACGAAAGCGCGCTTTTCTAGCTGGAAGCCATCCACGTAAATCACATTGCCGATTGCTAGTTTGATGCCAGCCGTCGCAGATGCGTTGACGCCCGTAACCGCCGCCGTCAGCCGGTACACGCCGTTGCCGATCAAGGTGAACGTGGTAGTCAGTTCAGATCCGTTCCAGTAGAGCTTACAATTGGTTGATGTCAACGCCCCGCGGTTCTTTTGTACCGCGTAACAGCTCATCATGTAGGCGTCAGTGTCGCCCACGTTAATGGATGCCGTAAATGTTCCAGTGGCTCCAAGCGAGCAGGCTAACATTGCGCTCACCGTTCCGAAGATCACATATTCTTGGTTAGTATTTTTGACTAGAGTGATCCCTGCCCCAGCTGTCCATCCGGTATCCCAGGTCGAATTTGAGAATATCGGGTTTGTGAACCAGTTGCCTTCACTGGTGTCGCCCTCCGGGATTTGCAATCCCCGGCTGGTGCCATTAAGCATACCGACGTAATCCTCAGATATGCCGCCCATCGCCTCCGCGAATAACTGACGCGCCCCGAGTACCGATTGATCGGCAACCATGTTTAGCGAACAATTGGGTACAACCAGGGAGCGATCCCACCAGCCATACTCGCCGCCATACTGCATATTCCCCATCAAAACCTCAATGCCGCGGTATGCGCTGCCCTGCCCGAGAATGGTTTCTGCGGACACGTAGGTATCCGGTTTCCACTCGAAATAAGTGGGGTCGCTCTGGTTGCCCGCCTGCCCGAGAAACGAATTAACAATATCTACGTTGGCGCGGATATGCCCAATGGTTGACCCCTGAACGTGAACAGAGACGCTTATAGATTGGGATGAGCGCCGTTCCCCCGTGCGTCTCGCCCGCTTGCGCCCCTCCGCTATCTGCGGCGTCTCTGCCACGCTAGGCGGCACGAAATCAGCCGCCACGGTGAACGGGCTGGCATTCAGATTGATGATGTTTGTCCCGCGTCTAAGCCGTGCTACAAAGCCCATGTGTCACTCACCCCGCATAACCCGCGGAACCAACCCGCGCCGAGCGCGAGTTAGCCGCCTGAACTGCCTCTAGTATTTCGTCAATGTCGCTGCCGTTGAAGATGGTAATATTTTGGTTGCCGATGTATAGCCCAGAGCCAGCGCCGCCGCCAGATCCAGATATGCCGCCCGATGTGATACCAACCCCAGATAATCCACTTAGCCCGCCTTGTAACTTTGGCAAGCTGATATTATTCAGGTTGCCCATAGCATCACTAATGCCCCGCAAGCCCAATTCAAACGGCGTAGGGCTTCCGGGAGTTAGCCAGTCAGGTAGTTTCATGTTTTGGAGCGCGGTTCTTAATTCTTGCAGCTTAGTTAATAACCATTTCAAGGCGGCTATCAGCCCTGTGTTGATTGCATTTTTTAGCGGCGTAATAACGCTATCGTTCAACCACTTCAGTTTAGGACCAAGGCTGTCTTTTACGAAAGTCCAAATATCCTTGAGCGCAGGAAGCAGGACATTTTGCCATAGCCCCGCCATTGCTGTAATGGCAAGACCCAGAGTAATCGACATAATATCCGCCACCTCTTGCAAGATGGGAAGAATATAAGTGCTGAAGAAATCCCACGCCGCTTGTAAAGCCGGCAACAGCGTGTTATTCCAAAAGTCGGATAATACCTGGATTGCCACCGGTATATTTTCCTCCAGCCATACCCGAACATCTGTCAGCACCGGCAAGATATTATCTCTGAAAAATGCCTCTCCTGCTTGCAAGGCTGGCAGTAGAGTGTTATTCCAGAAGTCGGATAATGTCTGAATAGCAACCGGAACATTCTCCGCTAACCATGCCCAAACGTCTGCTAGAACCGGAAGAATATTATTCTGGAAATACGCCCATGCCGTTTGAAGCGCAGGCAATAGGGTGTTATTCCAAAACGCTGATACGGTTTGTATGGCTATTGGTAGGTTTGTTTGTAGCCATCCGCCGAGTTGTTGTAGCCAACCTATACCAGTCATTATGTTGGCGACGACGCTTGGTGGGAACACCTGAGTTAGTGCGCCCTCAGTATTCCCCGATGCTAGAGCCATGAAGAAATCAACCGCCTTGCTTGCTATAACCCCCAACTGTTCGCCCCAACCGCGTAATATTTCAAGCCCCGGTCCCTGCAACCACTCAGACAACTTTGCTACCAGCGGCTGCACCGCCTTGAACACGCCGCTGAAGAACTCGCGCAGCCCGATCTTCTTCACATCCCCCAGGGTGCTGACCAGCCCCGCCCAAGTTCCTGCCTGCCGTTCTGCGGCACCGCCGAAATCGTCATTCATAGTTTTCGTGAACGCCGCCATGAAATCATCGGACGATACCAGCCCCTTTTCAACGTCCTTGAGCGTGAAGCCCATATCCTCAAGGATAGCATTGACGCCCACCCCGGCGTTGGTGAGCTGGAGAATCTCTTGCCCGGACACCTTGCCCTTCGCCCGGATCTGCCCGAGCGCCAGGGCGATTTGATCCATCTGCGCCGATGTGCCGCCGGTGGCTGCCACGAAATCTATCGTGGCTTCTGTTAGCCGCTGCGCCTCTTCCGCCGTGAAGCCATAAGCCATTGCGGTCTTGAGCGCATTGGCGACGCCTTCCTGGTCGAATGGCGAATTGATGGCAAGCTGCTCCGACCACTTAAGCAGCTCTTGGGCTTTCGGTGCTGCCAGCGCCAGGGCATCGGTCATGCTCAATGTGTCATCGGCGGCGCGCAATTCCCGCGCTGCCAGCGCCTCCATCGACGCACCCAGGCGCTCGTAGGATGATACGGCGTCAAAGGCTTCTGTCGCCATGCCCTTGATGCCGTTGATAATCCCGCCGATAGCTTGAGCGCCCAGGATGCCCCCGGCTATCTGCCCGATCCCGCCCAGGGCGCGGCGCAAGCCCCCGAGCGGTCCGCTGGCTTGGTCTTTTAGCCCGATGATGATTTCAAGGTTAGATGTCGCCATCAGAACTTAGCCTTTTTTGCTTCCATTTCCAGGCAAACGAGATGCTCCTGGATGACATTCCAGGGTATCCGCTCCAGGTCCTCGGGTGTGCAGTGGTACACATCCCGGCAGAGCACGAGCTGAACGTAAGGCAATGGCGGGGGATAATCAGTCCAAAGATGAGCCGCCATTGCCTCTTTCAGTTTTTTACCTTTTCTCCGCTCAGGTTGAATGCCGCCGTAAGGTTGCTCACCAGGAAAGATTGCTCTTCCATCGTCAGGCGGTCAATCACCGCTGGATCTTCTTGCGGTTTGGGTAGCGCCTTGTCCTCATCGTCAACCCAATCCCAATCAACCGTGAAGCGTTTGAGCATGGGCACAACGAGCTTGATCGCCTCGGCGTCGGTTTTCGCCGCGCCATTCTCGGAAAAGATCAGGTCGCTAAACTCTGACACGTCGTCAAACGTTGGGGACGCGAACACGACAAAAGACCCCTCGCCCTGGACAGAAGCGGAATCAACCTTGCGGTATTTCTGCGTGAGACGTTTCGCCATTGATCCCTCTTAGGTCGCGTACGCAGAGCGGGTGATGGAAGCCGTCTTGACGGTGAACTCAGCGATTAGCGGATCGCCGCTGGATGCGTCAACTTCCGATCGCTTCCAGTTGGTGATCTTGCAAGACCCGGTGGAAAAGGCGAAGTTGCCAGCCGTCAGCCCCTTGGGAACCCAGCGCAGGTAGATTGCCGTTCCGGCGGCGGCAATATGGAAATCCTCAAGGACTTTGTACTCATCGCTCGCCCCTTCGGTGTAGACCAGGGTGAACGTTACTTCGACCGGCTCCAGCTTGCCATAGGTGACGATCGGCGTATCACCATCAAAGGTGTACACCTCCCCGCTCATGCGTGCGGAATCGCCAGGCGACACCTTGCTGTATGTGCTGCCAAACGATGTCCACGCCGTACCATTGGCGGAGTATTGCACTTCCGCCGCTACTGCCGATAACGCGCCTGTGATCTGTGTCATTTACTTTTCCTCCTTGATAGGTTGGTTGGTTGGTTTACCCTGCCCCTTTTCGGCAGGGGTGATGCAATTCTTTTCCATCAGGGCGGCGGCTACCTGGTCATCATCAATTTCGATAATCGCGCCAGGCTGGATGTCAGGTCCTGATGTCGATAACAACTCCAATACTTTGTATTTTGGCATTTATCCTGCTCCTTCAATATCTGCGATAACCGCCCAATAGTCGGTCTCGTTGACCGTCACCTTCCCGACACTCACTGTCCAGGTAATGCGGGCTTTGCCCAATGACAGGGCGGTGACATCTACCGCCCGTAAAGCCGTAAGGGTAGCGTCTGCCATTGTCAGGGTTGCGCTGTAATTCTGGCTCTGGATGCCCTCGAAAAACGACGCCACGGCGATAACCAGCTGCGCCCGCAAGGTTGGCCAGCCGCCATGATAGCCGAACGTCATTGGTCCCTCATCAACAGATGGAGATTGCACCCACTGAGACGGCAGGTCTGCGCTGTTAAGCGACGTGGGCGGGTAGTCGAACAGCCGCGTAACCCCGCTTACGGTGATGTCGCCCAGGTTGGTATAGAAGTTGGTAAGCGTGGTTGGGGTCATACCAACCTCTTGAATGGCTCCATGAGCTTGACTACATCGGCGGGGATGCCTTTAGGAATGATGATGCTGCCCATTTCTGGGAGGGCTGTAACGTCAAAAACTTGGGCATCCCGATTCTTATAGTTATATGCAGCCAATCGCCTACAAGCGCGGCGGACATTGTTTGGCGCAGTCAATGAATATGCCCACTTACCCGTGACCGTGATACCCGCCTCGGGGTTATACGTGTAGTCCCAGGACTTTGACGAGCTATCTGCAATCCTGATCTTGTAGTATGGCGTGCGGTTTAGCGGGTATGTGTAGTAATCGGACGCGGCTAGAGTCTCTCCCCCGCTGCCGTTATCGGCATTGGTGATAATGCTCGTAATGGCGCACAGGTCTTCGTCTAGGTACAGGTCAGGCCCCCTGGTATCCTTGCCAACGATGAATCGCCGCGTAGAGTCTGCCGCTGCCTCATATGTCCTGGCGTGCAAATCATCAAGTTGCTGCTGGGCATCTTCGATGCAATCTTCCAGGATGTGATCTTCGGTCGCCCCGGTGATCTGAAGATATTCTTTCAGCTCCGCAATAGATAAATAGCTCAATTTACACTCTCCAACTCTTGATGACGATTATTCGCCTCTCGAAATATTGCTCTAACCGATATATCACTATTTCGCCTCCCCTGCTTGCATCTGATAAATGCCCTTGGTCTCAAGCCTGTCGATCACAATCTCGACCCGCTCCCCTTCCTGGATGCGCTCTGGCGGGGCTTCGTTGAAAAACTCGATCCGATATAGCCGATCCGCATCTGGATCAGGCCATAATATCTTTGGCGAGGGCGGGCTAATAATATGACCGCACACCACGCCAAAATCATGCTTCTGTACAAAGCCATGCTGCATACAGTCTAGGGCAAAATACCAGTCATTAGCAACTGCCGAATCATCGGGGCGTCTGAACTCGATTTTTTCTAAGACATGTCTCCAGATCAGTGTACAGCCCAGCCCAACACCCTGGGTCTCAACTACATTGCCCCAAGCCGCCCGCGCATTGATCCTATCATCACTCAGGGATACGCCGATCTGCTCGCCAACACTGCAAAATGCCAGCCAGCGATGATTTCCGTGCCTTGAGACATATAGCCCATAAGCTACATCGGCGTTAATGCGGGTAAGGCGCTCCAGGGTAAGCGGGGGTACGATCATATCCGCCTCGACCGTCCAGAGGGCGTCGTAATCTCCTGCCAGGCACATCGCCCGCGCCTGGTTGTATTTCTTGCAAATGTTCGCATACGGCATTTCGACCGGGTTATCTTCACGGTTGAACACATACTCAATCTGTGCATCCCAGATGACATTCATAACGCTCTGGATCGTGCGCGCGTAGAGCTTCGGGCGTTTAGGTGACATTGGGATGTAGCAAAGGATTTTCGGTTTTGTCATAGTTCTCCACATAGTTTCATCGCTTGCCCTATCGCCTGATCCATGTTCCAATAACGGTAGCTTCCTAGCCTGCCGCCCACGAACATATTTTCAGGTATGCGCGCTTTGTATCGCTGGTATAGAATGTCGCTGGTGTCGCTGGCGACCGGATACATTGGCTCGTTCTTCCCCGGCTCAAAGTCGGTTGCAAACTCATGGGTGATGAGCGTCTTGCCTGGTCTGCTCCGGTGCCCGTAATGCTGCCATTCCAGGATGCGAGTATAGGGTACATCCCCATCGCAATAATTGACGGTGGCGCAGCCCTGGTAATCAGATGCCAGCTCCATGTTTTCCCACGTCAAAGAGCGGTAGGGCAGGCGCCCTAATTCGCAGCCGCAAAGCTCATCAATCGAGCCGCTATAAATAACCCGGTGCGCCTTCTTGTCCCAATATTCGCGGTCGCCGTTGTAATCGGTATCCAGAGTGACGGTGCACGCCTCCAGCATGTTTTCGATCATCTGGGTATAACCTTTGGCGGGCATCGCCTGGTAAGTGTCCGAGTAATAGCGGTCGTCCCAAGTCAAGCGCACCGGGACGCGCTCGATCACGCCCGCCGGGGTGACATCTCCCCATTGCTTGCGGGAATAGCCCTCGAAAAACATGCGGTACAAATCCGGGGTGAGCTTGCCGTTGGGAACCATTGACTCGGCGTAGCCAGGAGAGCAAATGCCGTAAACTTGGTAGAGCGTCATCAGGTTGACCGGGAAGCTGTACATCCTGCCGCCGGATACCGCCTTGACCCGGTGCTCATAGGGCAGCCACTCTGTAAACCGGCTGGCGAATTCCCAAACCTTGCGGCTGTTGGTGTGGAAGATGTGCCCGCCGTAGTGGTTTACCAGCAGATCGCCCATTAGCTCATCGTAGCAGTTGCCGCCGATGTGCGACCGGCGCTCAACCACGTGCACAGAACATCCGGCATCTGCCAGTATCCTGGCGCACGTCGCACCGAACAGACCCGCCCCAACGATCAGGTAATCAAGCGCCATTGAGCACATACCCCCACAGGCGCTCGTGAACGCCTACGGCAAATTTAGGGTTATACCCCAGGGCTTGCAGCCGCTCGTAAAACTCGCGCGGTCTGCTTTTGATCTTCTCACGGCTGGCGACGAATTGCGCACCGGCGACAAACTCAAATTGTGCTGGGGCTGGCTTATTGAACATCACCTGATAAGCCTCACCTACCGGAATCGGCGCGGGGTGATGCGGCTCGCCAAATCTACCATCTGTGACGTGCCAATGACCGATCCAGGAGAAATCCGATTCTGCGCACCACTCAATACCCCAATCATTAGCGTGTGGGAATGGGTTGCCCTGGCAAAAGGTCGTCCAGTCGTCCAGGTCGTCGTAATGCTGGATGATATGATGTAAATAGGTGTGCGATTCTCTGTGACCGGGATTTTCATCCAGCTTGACAACATTTAGCCCGGTGCAATCCAGCGGCGCGCCGCCCTTATCATAGATGACGTGCGGATAATCCTTGCACCACGTCACATCTTCGTTCCACCGGGCGACTACCAATTTATGCCCCATGCGCCGGTCTCCTGATAGCGTGGATCATCATGCCGGAATACTGCGGGCTCACCGGCGTGGGCATATCCACGGTCTCAACCACGTAGAAGCCGTTATCCCGCACGCAGCGCAGCAGCTCGTCCCGCTCAAACCAGAACGCCGCCAATGGCACAAGCGACGCCGATTTGTCGCTGCCGGAGTCTAGCCAGATGTTGCCGAAATACCCCGCTTGCTCAGTCGGGGTTGTGTTGACATAATGCGTCCAGATGAACAGGTGATTCCTGATGCGCGGCAGCTCCGAGAACAGGAACCTGACAGGCATATCCAGGTGGTACAACACCCCGAGTATCAGCCCCACGTCATATTGAGTGGGATCTGTAAACGGCTCGCGGATGTCAACGCACAGGGTATCAAGCGGCAGGTTGTCGGGGTTGCTCACCTGATCCAGGTTGGATTGTCTGCCGTCGATTGCCAGGGCGTGAGACGCCCCGAGCTTGAGCAGCGCCAGGCTATGACGGGCGTGCTGCGCGCCGTATTCAACAACCGTCACACCGCGCCAGTCGATTGCATTGGCGAGGTATTCCATTTGCGTCTCGAAGAAATCATCGAAGATGCTCATGCCGCTTTTGCCTCTCTCTCCGGCATCCCAAAGCCCCATTGTTGAGCGCGGGCGATAAGGCGGTCGAGCCAGGCGAACTCATACCCGGCATCCCAAAGGTAGCGAATAAAGTCGAAATCCCCCTGGTAGCGGCTGCCAAATTTGTCTGCGTGTAGCTTAAACACATCGGCGCGGGTGATATAACTGCCCAGGTCAATCGTCGCCTCCAGCGGCTCCATCTGCCAGTTGAAGGGCAGGCTAAGCTGCCCCTTGATATTGCGGGCGATAATCACCGGCGGGTAGTTGTTGAATACGGCAAACGTCTTGATGTCCTTGATTACATCAGTATCGGCAAGCACATCATCATCCTGGAGAAAGTACACGTAATCGCCGGTTATCTGCCCGGTGTGGTTTACAACGTCCTTGAACACCCCCGCTATTCCGATCCCCACCATATCTGGGATGACAACATGCTCCCAATCGTTTTCGGTTTGCGCCCAAATAGACGCCTGGCAATCTGCAAGCAGGCGCGGGCGCTTATATGTTGGGGTGTAGAAAGTCATAAATGGCATAGATTAGGGTTCGCCGGGCGGATAGGGGAGGATACCCGCCCGGCTTAGAGAGTGAAAACCGGTTAGGCTACGATCTCATCGACCGATGCCAGATCGAAGTCGCTCGCCGGAGCGTAGCGGCTGCGGTCTGCCAGGGCGATCATACCGGCGTCGCTGGTGGCAACCAAAACCACCAGCTTGCCGCGAACGTAGCGCCCGCCCGCGACGTGGGCGGCAACTTCCTCAGCGGTCACTTCGACAATCGCTTGCTTGTCGCTGTCGGTGCCCGCTTCGGTGAGCTGCGTGATGACCTTGCCGGTCATGGCTGATTCTGTTCCCATCGCTGCCGCTGAATCTGCAAACACAACGAAATCAACGGTGGCGGAGCTGCCCAGCGTACCAGCCTGGACGATGAAGATCACGCGCTTGTGATAGCGCATGTCGATAATGTCACTGACAGTTGTGCCTGTGGTATAGGCATCGGGGTCGATGCAAGCAACAACAGCCAGTTCTTGGGATAAACGAGGGATATAAGCACCCATTTCAAACACTCCTTTTCAATTCACGGTCTGCGGTAGAATTCCCGCCTTGGGGCAGGGAGACCATCCCCCTGCCCCGTGATAGGCTAGACTGATGGTTTAGTCGTCGTGGTACACGAAGGGCGAGACGGTGTAGCTGCCCGTGGGATCTGCCAGGGTGATGGCTCCCTTGAGCCACGGCATCCCGTCTAGGCGCTCCTTGAAGCGCCAGCCCACCTGATCCGTGCCAAAGTAGGCGTGTTCCGAGTAGTCAATGGTGAGCCCTTGGCGGTCGAAGAACAGATAAGCGCCAAAGTCGCCCAGGATGACATCATCGCCGTTAGCCTGCGGCATGTGCTCCGAGAAGATCGGAGCGCCGTATCCGAGATCGGCAAAGCTCGGGACGCCCGCGCCGTTGGTGCCGATCTCCCACACGCCAATGTCCGGGTAAACGCCGGGGTGCATCACCCACCGACCGGGGCGCACATAAGCATGGAAGCGGGAAATCATCGCCAGCGCATCGGCATAGGCGAACACGTTGTCGGCGACGGTGGTGGATGCAACCGCGCACGGCGAGTTGAGCACGCCCAGGGGCATACCCGTGCCGGTACCACGAAGGATGAAATACTCCTCTTTGGCAGCGATGGCAACGCCGAACAGGGTGCGCAAGAGCGCCTCGATTGCCGGGGCATCGTCGCGCAGCTCGTTGCTGACTTTGACGATGTTACCGACCTTGTGGACGCGCCACTGGATGTCGGTCAACACCGGGTCGTTGTTGACAGCCAGGGTGCCGCTTTCGGCGGACACGTCCAGGGCTGCCCCGCCTGCAAAGGCGGTCTCACCGACGCCCGCGGTCGGGGCGGTGAATTGATCGAGCGCAGGCCATGAACCGGCATCGGTGCGCACGGGGATGCGCGTCACCATCGGTACAACCTGGCTGGACATCGCGGAGACCTTGAGCAAATCCGTGCGGTATTCCTCGGGAACGAGATACCCGCCTGCCGTGCCGCTGTCCTCTTCCATCGTCTTGGACGAGCCATAGACCTGGGTAAGGCGCTTCACGTCTTGCCGCTTGATGGCCAGCAAGAAGTCGCCCAGGGATTTGCTCTTGGGGTCGTTGGTCCCGCCGAGGTTAGTACCAAAGCCAGCGCGCTCAAAGCCCGGCATGGCTTCCAGCGCCTTGAGTACGGCGTCGGTCGTCTTGGATACGATGTCTGCATTCGGGTCCGCCTGTTGAGCGGGTGGCTCATCGGCTTTCCCGTATGCGGCGGCTTCGATTTGCATCTGGAGGGTCTTTGCTTCGCCCAGCAGCTTGGACAAATCGCCCGCTTCATCCGCGGTCAAGCTCGGCTTTTCAGCCAGCGCCTTGATCTTGGGCCGCAGGTCGTTGAGTGCTTTCACGTGGTCGGTCATTGAAATGCCTCCTACAAAAATGATGGATGATACCTACCCGCTATTAGGCGGGGTCTGTCAGAAACAGTATTGCCTTAGCTTGCTCTTGCAGATGTTGATACTCGCCGTCATCGCTTGCCGATTCGCCGCCCGTGGGGACCTGTGGCTCATCCTGTGGCAGTAGCGCCTTGAGGCTGGGTATCCTGTCAGACAGAGCCTTGACGCTCTGTAAAACATTCTCGGTAAGCATCCGGGGCTCCATCGGAGTGACTGTGAGCGTATCCCGCATGAGTGGCCACGCCGTGATTTCCCCGGTTTTCTTGCGCTTGATCTGGGTCTCTACCGCTTCGCTGGATGTACCGATCAACCCCGCGTCGATGAGGTGTTCGAGCATCTTCACGTATTGGTTGCGCCGGTCCAGCACCCGCTCGACCCATACGCCGCGCTCATCACGCCTGGCGCTTTTCCAGTTGACGCTACCCAGGATGTCGTCTTTCCCAGGCGCGCCTTGACCGTCAACCGTCTTGCCTTCGCCGTGCTCCCAATCGACCGGGATAACACCGGCTTTGGTGTAGCTGCTTTCCAGGTCGGTATCCGGGGTGAAGAACTCTCCCAGGCTGCCGTCGGCGTTCTTGCCCGAGCGCAGAAATTCCAAATCCCGCCCGCCGAAAAGAACGATGTAGTTACCCACCGTCAATTCGTCGTCGGTCTTGCCTAGTGCTTTGAGTGCGTTACTCTCCATGTTCACCTCGCAAATAAAAAAGGCGGTCTGGAAATAAGAAAACCAAAATTTCGGTTTCCTTGCTTTCCAGACCGCCTAAGCCTTGGTCTGCTTTTGATCGGCTGCCTTTAGTCTCTGCTTACGTCGTGTCACCCACGCACTCGAGACTAATCACGGCTTCTCAATGTCCAGCTTGGATAAGTTGCTAGAAATATTATAGCATGATATAATATCCGTGTCTAGGGAAGTTGGCAGTTTTTATTTGCCGATTAAGAGCCGGTATTTACGTTGACTGCCCTTCCCTAGACAAGATCGGCAAAGCGTAGATACCGGCTCTTTTTCTTAGGGGATAACATGGCTACTAGCAAATTACAAATTGCAGTGGGTGATCTACTTGATAAAAGATTTCCGCAGTTTCATGTTAGAGAAAATTACCGTCCCGATTGGTTAATGTCCTCTAATCTGACTAAGTTAGAGTTGGATTTTTATGTTGAGGAATTGAAAATCGCTTTTGAAATTCAGGGCGCACAACATATTGAGTTTGTCCCCTTCTTTCATGGGAGTAGACTCAATTTTGAGAAAAGGAAATTATATGACCAAGAAAAGAAGGATCTATGTTACGGGCGGGGCGTACAATTAATTGAGTTATTTTCTTTGATGGATGCCTTGATTGAGGTCAACAAGATCGAAGAATATGTTCTGGAAAACGAAATCATTACAGAGAACAATAATGAGCACTGGATTGTATGCACTGAACGAAAGGTCATTGACAGAAAAAGAGAGGCGAGAATCAATAAATACGTTCCCGAATACCTGGAAAAGTCACTAGAAATAATTTCCAGACAAAACCATGATGATGTTGTTATGGCAGAGCTGGGTAAATTCTACCGAAAACTAAGGCATTATCACAAACAGGGGTATATTAGAAAACAGAAGCCCATTCTATTTGGTTTCAAATGTTTAGACGAAACACAAATACAAGCTCTTGTAGAAGAACTGGATGAGGTTGGAATTATATTGCAATTAAGATAAGGCCAAATTCACTTCGCCAACGCCCGGTCGATCTCCGCCTTGACGAAATTTACAATGGTTTCCGCTTCTTCTTCGCTAACGTCCTGTATGGTTTTCCAGCGCCCTTTGTGAGCCGATGCCTGTTTCTTCCTCGATTGAACGAACTCGCCGTAAGAGACGTTATTCCCAACCACCTGGGTTAGCCCGCCGTTCCTCTGCGCCGTCGTCCACCTGCGCCCCAACGTCTCGGATGTCTTGCGCCCGCCTATCCCGCCGCTCTTGCGCGCCCACCTGGAGCCATAGCCGCGCTCGTACCAGCGTTTAGGATACGCGCCGGGGCTGTTGGCAATAGTCGATGCCGGGTAAGTCGCTATCTTGCCCTTAACGTGGACGGCGCTCGCCCGCATAGCCCGGACGGCAACGCGCAAGCCCTGGATACTGTCAACTTTGCGCAGGAGCTGGTCAAGCCCTTTGATCTGGACGGTAGACATCTAACTCACTATCCTTATTTGTGACAATGACACCGACCTCTTGATTTATCTTTAATCCAATGCCACCAACCCAGGCAGCCAATTTGCAAATCTGGACTGCCAGCCATAACCGAATCTTCACGATACGCACGTTGATAACCCTGACTTCAACCTGAATCTCTAAATGAGTCCGGGCATGATCCATCGCGTCGATAACTACGGTCTGCTTCATCGGCCCACCTTTGGCAGTTCATAGTTGCGCCAGCATCTATCGCGCGGGTGTGGAGGATTGATACTGTATTCAATCCCCGTCTCGGGGTGTCGCCAATAGGGTTGACCTGTAACAGCATCATACCTATCGGCTTTACGACCATTAAGCGGTCTGCAAATCGGACAAACCAATTCATCTGCATTGGTCTGCCAAGTTGCAATCATGTGGATACCGGATTTCCACAGCTCGGTGATTGATTGAAATTCTCCAAGAGCCGCCGCCCGTGTGATCTCGGTCACGGCGATCATCTCTGCCCGTACCGGACCGTAGCGCCGCCGGATGCGCTCCTCGAGCTGCCCGCGGTTCTGCCCTTCCCGGTAGTAAGCGGATACCATCTTTTGCAGGTAGATCATATCTTTGGCGCGGATATCCCGCACCAGGTCAAACGTGTACTTCGACGCCCAATCGACCGCCGCCTCATTCACCAGGTCCCAATCCACCCCTGCCGGGTTGCTCGCCATCATCCTCTGGGCTGCCGCCAAGAAGATATTCTCCCCAAAAGGGAGCAGGATAGACAGCGCCTCCTTGGTCCTGGCGTCCCAAAACTCGTTATTCAGGTTATCCAGGTTGGGCGGGTCGCCCAGGGTTTCCAGTAGATCTCCTGCCAGCTTCTTCAGCAGGCGAGAAACTGCCCGTGCATATTCGCGCTCAAGATCGTCACGATCTGGAATGTCTGGCATTATGGATACCCCACCCACTCACTCGCTGAAATAAAGACTGCCTCAACGTCGCCCAAAGTCTTACACGATTCTAGCATACCAGCTACCGCCCCATGTAAGCCGGGTGATATATTCACGGGCTCGAAGCTGATCTCTGCTGCCGATTTCGTCTTCGGGTTCCAGCGGTGGCGGATCTTGCTCAACCACTTGTTCAGCTCCTCTTTCTCGTCGTCGTCATCCTCCGCAGGCGGCTTGCTGCCGTTCCCGTTCCCGTTGCTGCCCGGCTTCATCTGCGCCAGGTTGCCCGCGAACTCTTCCCGGCGCTCATCCTTCTGCTTGTAGTGCGCCTCGATCAGCTTCATGGCGATGTCGGATACCTCGAAGCCGAAAATGGCAAACATAGCCTGCGCCATTTCCAGGCTTTCGGCTTTGTTCATCGCATCCATGAAGGCATTCATGGCCCCGGCGCGGTCTTCCTCGTCCTCTTGGTAGATGTCCATTTGCTCGGGGTGGTATTGCATCTTCATGCCCAGGGGAGCGAATACCTGCTCGTTCATCACCTCAGCAATAAACTCGCAATCGGGAATGACCGTCTTGTCGTACAGGTGAACGTCATCCTTCTCAGAAACAGAGAAGTTAGCCGCGCCGCTGAATAGGATAGAATGCGGGATGCCGATTGCCGTGGCGATCTCTTCGCGCTTCGACTGCCCGATGATAGCTTCTTTCCCGGCGATGGCTTCCAGACCTTCGCCGATGATGACCGTGCTCACATCTTCGGCGTTGATGACTTCTGTGGGCCAGGACTTCTGACGGCTGGGTGAGAATATGCGCCCGATGAAGTCCTTGAGCTTGTCAAGCTCTGTTGGCTTTTTCGGTCCCTTGACCGTGAACAGGAACGGCTTGATTGCCCCCCGTTGCAGGAAGGCGCTTGCGAATAGATTGACATCCAGGGCAACACCCGCAGCCAGGGCAGCCGCCCGCGCTGGTGAACTGGCAGGCGGTCCCCACTCTACGAACGGGTCGCCTTTCCAGAAGTACACAATGCTGCTGGCTTCGTACTCCTTCATGGTTCCGCCCTCGGAGCGCATGAATACCGGCTCGCCTGTCTCACTCAAGACATACTCGCCGCTTGCCTTCTTGAGCTGTACCGTGGTCGGTGGCAAGTAGCGCATGCTGTAAGGGCGATTGCCTAACAGGTTCTGGCGTTGGTAGAGATAGCCATAGCCCCATATGGCGAGCGCCATCTCGATCAGCCCGAATAGCGCCGTAGGGTTGGGCAGGAACTTGACGGTATTCTTCCAATCGCTGGAAGTGTCGATCTCCTCTTCGCCCTTGTAGATGCTGAACGGCACGCTCTTGACGCCGTTGCAGCGGATGTCCACCGCCCGGAAGAGCCAGGATACCTGCTGGTACAGCTCTTGCAGGTTGGTCTCATCTCGCTTGCCCAGGACGATATTCCAGGCTTCGGCGGGTAAGTCCTCGGGGTTGATGGTCTTAATAAACGGTTTTAGCTTTGGGTCCATGAGTGCCTCAATAAATTGACCACGACTTGTTAAGATAGTTCGCCAGCAGGATGGCTTCGCCAACGTCCGGGCTGCGACCGATACGCGCCTTGATTTCGGCTTTCTCTTCGATCAGCACACCCGCTGATGTCACCTTATAGCGTGGCGCGCACAGATCCGCCAACACCTCGGGATCATTAGGCAAAGCCAGGTTATCACCTTCCACCGGGTCAAGTGCGTCTCTCATCACCCAGTGCATCTCAGCCCGGACGTTGCGCATCTTCAGCTTGCCGGATTTGTCGCGATAGTCCGATCCCTCAGATGCGTTGACCGGGTTGGTTCCCTCATACAGCGGCGTGAGGTGATCATAAGTTGACGACCCGACACCGATTACATCAACGTTAAGATAGCCCGGTTGTTCGCCGGCTAACTCGGAATGCACAAGCGTCGCCGCCGTTGGTCCGTCCGGCACCTGGACGCCAGGCCATTTCACAACCTCATCGAACCAATTGTCGTACCTGCGCGCCAGTGTCATAAAGTCATCGCCTCCCCGTGCGGCGTCAATGCCCACGGCAGTGAGCGGGGTTTTCGGTCGCTCGCGCTCCAACCATCTCTTTTGCGCAGCTCGCACCCATTCGGTTGGGATGACCTGGAAAGGATCGGGGCGGGTTGCTGCGTTGAAGTCTCCATAGAGGAGCATGGAGCGCAAGGGCTCGGGAAGAGATTGCAGAACGCCCCGATAACGCGGGTCGCTTGACAGAAAAGGGTTGTCATCCAGGCGGGCGTGTATAAATGTCCGCGACCGGGGATAGACAATCTCACCGTCAATCTCAGTTGGGCTGCCGTCCGGAAAATCGCGCTCCTTGCCCTTGACCGTGGCATACCAGCGCAGCTCGCCGGGCTTAGCCGGGCGTGGATGTTTCTTGTCCAGCCAGGGACCCCAACGGCGCACGACCCAGGAGCCGCCTTCGTCAAGCGGAGGATTGCCTGTAACCAGAACGCGCACACGCTGCCCAGGGTCGGTTGAGCGATTCCAGCCGCAGATAAACTCATATTGCGTTTCGCTGAATTCCGTGATCTCATCAAAGCCCTTAAGGTCGTGAGCCCGCCCCTGCCAGTTGGTTTTATCGTCCTCGTACTGGACGGCTCCAAACTCGATGGTTCTACCATCCGGGAAAGTCCAGATTTTATCCGCTTTGTTTTCCTTGGCGTTATCCCCGATGACTTCACGCGCCCGGCGCATGACACCAAACAGGTTGGGGTAGACGCGGCGAAAGATGGCGGAGTGTTGGTGAAGCTCAACCGCCATGCCGATGACCAAATCTGTTTTTCCGCCGCCCGCTGATCCGCCATAAAAGACCTCATCCGCCCTGCTCAGTAGGGCTGTCCATTGCGGGCTGCTCTGGGGCATCCACAGGACTTTGCGGTTGTTGAACCGCTCCAGATAGGCTTTCTCGGATGACATCAGCGAATGTAGATACTGCTCGATCATATCGCTCATCGGGTATGCTCAATTTCTCGCCGCCGCTGGTAACGTCTGAACGATCAATAATCAGACCGTGATATTTCGCCAGGGTATCAAGTGCGCTCTTGGCGTCGTATAACTCAATCTCCAGCACGTGCGTCTCGGTTTCTTCACCGTCTTTATTGCTTGTCATCACCACGCGGTCTTTGACTTTCTTAATCAGCCTGGTCAATCCCAATTCTTTAGCCTTCTGCAAGTTAAGTCTAAAGCTCATGCTTTCAATGTCGATGAAATCACCCATGTCGCCGCGGGCGTGTTCTGCCAAGCGGGTCAAGACCTCATCGGATGACATAGCTTTCTCGGACAAGCGTTGTCTGACAAGCTCCTGGATGCTAACATTTGCTAATAACCGGGCAGAAACGACATTTGACTTACCCTTGTATCCAGCGCGGCGCGACGCCTCAGAAGCATTCCAGCAAGTGAGATATTCTTCCACAAACACGCGCTGCCGGTTAGTCAATGCCATGCGCTACGTCCCCACCTGCCTTGACCTGACAACGAGATAATCCTCATCCACGCTCTCAACCGCGCCCGTGCCCGCCCACTGGTAATACCAGTAGCCCGTCTCGTCCAGGGAGATGTCCTTGTAATAGACGCCGGTCGCCGATTTGGTGATCTCAGCCAGGGCATAGGTATAGGTGCCCACATTGCCGCTCGGGTCTTTGACATTAAGCGTTATCGTGGTCGGGTCAGCGGCAACCCCCGCCGAGTTAGTGAATGTGCCGGTTATCCTTACCAGGTCGCCCTTATCGTAAACATTCGCCAAAATGTCACCTCCTATGCGCTCGGAAAGAGCGTATCCGTTACGTTGCCTGCAGGAGCATCACTCCCCACAACTCCAGCGGCTAGACCGTCGCTGCCGGACACAGAGCCAGGGTATGGGTCGTCAATCATTTCCACCAGGAACGCGCCGAAGCTCGGGAATGGCTCGCTCGGAAAGGTCGTCGGACTATCGTAAGCCGTCGGGCTGCGCAAGCTCCAGTCTGCTGCCAGCATGGATATTGTCAGCGTCGGGCTGCTGCTGTGATAGGTGAAATCAACATACTCCGCCATATTCAGGCAATTGTAGTAACGGCACGTCGCCCCATCGGTCAACCCTAATGCCGTCAGGTCAATTGTGATGCTATTGGAGCTTAGGAAATTCTGGACAGTGACAATCCCCCGCGTGCCGTAATCGCAGACAGTCAGGGCGACGACGTTGGAGGCTGGCAGCCCCGCAGCTTGTGTACTGGCAAGGTCAAATCCGCTCGCTGTTTTCCATCCAGCAAAATTATAAAATGCCCCATTGTATCGGAATGATGTCGCTCCATCCGTGCCATAATAAATATTATTGTCTCGAACCATAGAGCCGGGAGTGCCGTTATCGAGGTGATAACCCCACTCCTCCTCTCCGGCGCTTGTAACCACAAGCTGATTGCGTTCTACGTCAAATGTCTTGTAGCCATACGTGAAAATCGAATAACTACCCAGTCTATCCCAAATGTAATTATCGAGGATTTCTATATCCGACGCATTGTTATTGGAAGGTTCTATCCATGCCTGCACGCCAGCCCTGCCGCCCATAAAATAATTGTTGTTGATTTTATTGCCTGAATTTATCAGGGTTCCATTCCCTACCCAGACAAGACCCCACACAACCGTGTTGTGGAGAAAGTTGTAATCTCTTACGTCGGTAGTGGTTCCAAAAAACTGGCAGTTCAGAAAATTGCTTGTTCCCGTCGAGTTAAGACTATAAAGAAATACATTATTTTTAATATTGATTGTCCCGCCGCCGTGATTGTGGGCATACAAGTTGTAACCCCGATTATAGGATACATCATTGCTGTAAAATCCACACCAACCCACGACACAACCGTTCATCTCAAAGCTGGTTGATTCCATCGGGTAAATGGTTTCCAGGTCATGAAGATAACTGTTATAAAGTTTGATCCCCGGTGCCGTGATGTACAGCGCGGGATAATCCACCGCCGCTTGATTGGCGAATACCCGCGTGGTTGGGGTTGGGGCAATCTCGACCCCCTGGATCGTGATATAACTCGCCGCCCCACTCACAGCA
>ERZ869925.780-NODE-780-length-19013-cov-55.482962_pt1 | contig 19013 bp, 19 predicted proteins | sample MGYA00579311_ERZ869925 | MGnify/ENA primary metagenome ERZ869925 (study PRJEB32216, sample SAMN09231817) | wastewater metagenome | place: USA: Maryland | collected 2016-07-30 | study: EMG produced TPA metagenomics assembly of the PRJNA472060 data set (Reclaimed...
ACGACGCTCTTCCGATCTGTCGATTATCCCCGCACAGATTCCCGTGTGAGGGGGTACATTAGATCCAATGGCTGACACCGACCACCTAGACCCCCTTGGTTATGACTGGAAAGCCCGTGGCGAGCGCGGCACTGCCATCCTCCGGGAACGCGCAATTGACGAGGCAAGCGGCAATCTCGTCCACGTCGACGCAGTTTCCAGGATCCTAATTGACCTCGCTGGATCGTGCAATGGGATGCTCCAATCCATCCCCGACCAGATCCGAGGGCTCGGAATTGCCGAGGATGCAATCTCTCGCGTGGTCGAAATCGTGCAGGATGTCCAATTACAAATATCTATCGCTCTGGACTCCGCAGTATCCACCGCTGCCGAGTCGGTCGATACGATGGAATCAGAGATAGAAGCTCGCGATCCTGGTGACATTGACTCTGTTCGCGGCCCTGTTGAGCGCAAGGCTGACCGACAGCACAAGGGCAAGCCGCACTCCGGCAACATGAAGACCAAGAAGCCTCGCGCCCAATGAAGCGTTACCCGCTGACAGGCGAGCCGCACTACCTCCAGGCCCGTGGCCTCGCTCGCGCCGTCCGCAGAATGGCCGACGCATGGCGCAAGGCGTGGACACCTCGCATTGCCCCCGATCCCGTAGCATGGGTAGAGGGTGGCGGCGTGATCCTTCCCAGCGCGGTCGCTGCCCGTGGCAATGGTGGGCGCTTATCCTTTGCCTCCCGCCCCTATTGGCGTCTCCCTCTCCGGTGGTTCGCTGAATCGGGCGTCGAAACAATCGTTGTCGTCGTCGCATCCCAATGCGGAAAGACCACGCTGGATATTGCAATCGCCCTCTATGGCTCCGAATGGCTCCCCGGCCCTGGCTTGTTCCTCATGCCGTCCGATGACCATGCAGAGGATCTAGTCCGCGACCGATTGCGCCCAATCTTCCAGGCGTCACCATTTGCGAAAGGATTGCGAGCCCAGGATATGCGCCTCGGTGGCGTGTCATTCCCAGGTGGTGGCGCATTGAACGTGATCGGCGTAGGATCCCCGAACGCGCTCAAGGGTCGTCCTGCTCGGTGGGTGTTATTCGATGAGTACGATGAGGCGATCCGCTATTCCCAGGCGGCAGGCTCCCCATTGGAGCGAGCTAAGACCCGCACGCGAACCTATGGTAGCCTCCGTCGAATCGTCCTGACCTCCACGCCTACAACCGAGGATGCCGGAATCTGGCCGGAATACGAGGCTTCCCGCCGATACGAATGGCACGTTCCCTGTCCACATTGCGGAGCTTTTCAGCCTTTGGAGATGTCTGGGATCAAATGGCCGCGAACCGCTGACGGGGATTGCTCGCAGACTCCCGACCGTATTGCCGCTGACTCCCTGGCATGGTACGAGTGCGCGTCCTGCCATGAGCCGTGGACCGATGCCCAGAAGCGCCGCGCCGTGTCGGATGGCTGCGGCGTTTGCCTGGACGAAGACCGCCCGATGAGACAGGTTGCGCTCCACGTCTCGGTCCTCTATTCGCCTGACGTTTCGCTTTCGGAGATCGCAAGCCAATTCCTTTCCTCGCTTGATGACCCGGAAAAGCTCAAGCAGTTTCGCAACGAATGGCTCGCCGAGCCGCGCCGCGAAATCATCCGTACTACATCGACCGACCAAGCGCACCTCGCTACCCTCGCTCTCCCAGGCTACGAGATGCCTGCTCCTGACTGGTGGCAATCCGACATCACCCCTCGCGCTCCGGAATGGGTGCGAGGCGTAACGTGGGGCTTCGATGTGCAGGGCGCAGAGGTTTGGGGCCTTTGCCGTGGCTGGGGTGACCACGGGGAGTCAATCGTCTTGTGGTGCGGATCGTTCAAGGGTGGAGCAGGTGAAGACCTCGAAGGCGCTGCGCAAGCATTTCGCCGGGAGTGGATCGGGTTAGGTGGCGAACTCATCCGACCCCGCTTTGGTTTCATGGACTCGGGTTACCGCGCCCATGAGGTCTACCGGATCTGCGCAAGGACCGCGCATCTACACCCGTCCAAGGGGCTACGGGATGGCAAAGTCCCGACCATGACGACCCAAGTTGACAGGCAGGATGGAAACCGTCGAACGGTTGGGCAAGTCGAATTGCATACGCTCTGGACAACCTACTGGCAGGACCAAGTCGCCGCCGAACTCGAAGCTGGCCCGGGCCGTGGCCGTGGCGTCTGTCACCTGCCGAGCAATGCACCGACCTACCTCTACCGTCACCTCCTGGCAGAACGGAAAGTTGCCGTGCGTACGCGAAACGGCACGATGTCATACGTCTGGAAGGCGCATTCCAGCGAGAACCATTTGCGCGACTGTATGGTCTATGCCCGTGCCGCCGCTGGCGTTTCTCGTCTCCTCGATCTCCGAACCATGAAAACGATTCCGCAAATCGCTCCTGTGACTGAATCAGAGCCGGGAACGCAAGCGGTTACCGCTCCCGCCCCAAAGAAGTTGACGGGACTTGCCGCCCTGGTAGCCGCTCGAAACGCTGGAACGATGGGGAAGACGGCGCAGATCCGCACGATCTAATGTGAATTGATTGTGAATATCTGGTTGATTTCCTGTTTGCTAGTTGTGGATACGCCTTGCTTTTGTCCACATAGGTGAATAGTTTGTTGACAGATGGCATTCACAACCTGGACCGCCTACAAGACTTTGGTGCTGGATTCGATTGTTTCGGGCGTTGCGTCCGGCTCGATCCTCCTCCAGTCTGTCCAGCCGCTTGGACCTGATGGTGTGGCCCGTACGTTCCGCAATCTCCTAGAGCTGGAGCGCCACGTTGATTGGGTTGGCAATAAGGTTGCCCAGGAAGCCGCTGCCGCCGATGGCCGTGGCCGCATTCTCTTCATGGGTGCCGTCCGTTGACCGAGCCCGCCAAAATCAACCGCGCCCAGGTGGTACGCGAATCTCGCCGGATCATGCAGCCGCTGGCGTTCGCGAATCCGTTCGACGGAGCCGCCACCGATCCCTACTCGACGCGCTACACGCAGACGAGTGGACACCCTGACCGAGAGATCGCCGGGGCGCTGCCTCAATTGCAGGCGCGGTCGATTGACCTTTATCGCAACAACTCTCTGGCCTATGGCGTCATCGACACCATCGCCCAAGGCGTTGTCGGTCGTGGTCCTCGCCCTCGGTTCCTGAATGCCCAGGCCGATACACTTTCCAAGCTGTTCGCTGAATGGTCCACCCCTGCCGGGTGGGATGGCGTTTCCACATGGTCGGAAGTCTGTTCCGCGATGGTCCACGCATCCTGCCTATCTGGCGATACGCTCATCCTGTGGCCTGACGTTGGCGACGGCACCGGGCCAAAGATTGATCTTGTCGACGCTGTCCGAATCGACACGCCCTCGACTCATCCCGAGTGCCCTTCCTGCCGTCTCGGTGTAGGGTACGACAAGTACGGTCGTGTCCTTGGCTACTACGTCCGCAAGTCCGAAGACCCTGGCGTCGGTGGCGACCGTAACGACTACTCCTGGTTCCCGTTGAATAAGAACGGGCGCATTAATGCGCGCCTATTCAAGCGTCCCGCTGTCGGTCGCCCTCGCCAATCTCGTGGACTCCCTCTCCTGACCCCTGCAATCCATCGCCTCCGCGACCTGGACGAACATTCCCGGATCGAATTGCGCCGCGCTGCCCAGGCTTCCAAGGTGCATACCATCGTCAAGACGCCGGATCCAAAAGCGATCTCGGACGCCTTCGAGAACGCCGAGATCACGGGCGAATCTGGATCTCTTCAAGAGCTTCTAGGGCGATCCTACGGCAACACCCCTGACGGCTCGATCATGGTCCTTGGGCTCGGCGAGGATGCCACGGTATCCACCCCTCCGCAGGTCAATGGCGGTCTAGGCGACTACCACGAATCGCACCTTCGCGAGATCGCAGGAGCTACCGGATTTCCCTTCGAGGAAGTCTTCAAGCTCTACGCGAAGTTGAATTTCTCCAACGCTCGTACCATCCGGCTCATGGCCAAAGCAGGCTACCGCAATTGGCGCGACAAGATGGAGGCCGGGGCCCTGACTCCTACCGTCGCGCTCCTGGTACAGTATTGGTGGGCTAATGGCCTGCTCGGTCGGATCCCTTGGTCCCGTGACCTCCTGTCCGTCTCGTGGGACTGGGACGAAATGGAATGGGTCGACCCCGCGAAGGAAGTCAAGGCCAACGCCGAAGCTATCGCCACGGGGCAAAAGTCCATCGTCGACGTTTGCGCCTCGCAGGGTAAAGATGCTCGCGCCATCATGGCCGAAAATCTCCAGATGGAATCCGAGGAAATGAAGATGCGCGAATCGTTGGGGCTCCCTCCGAAGGGCCAGCTTCCCGCACCCGCCGCGCCTCCCGAACAACAGCAAGCGCCGGAGCCCCCGGACGATATCGAAGACCCGGAGGACGTGAATGTCTGACCTCACTATCTACGGCGACATCGGCTGGGACAACAGCGCCGCAAGCGTCAATCGCGCCCTGTCCGAATCTGCCCCCGGACCTCTGACGGTTCGCTTGAACTCTCCCGGCGGATCCGTGTTCGACGGCCTCGCTATCGCCTCCATGCTTCGGCGTCGCGGCGAGGTGACGGCGGTTGTCGATGGCCTCGCCGCTTCCGCCGCCTCGATCATCTACATCTCCGCAGCTCGTCGCGTGATGGCTCCCGGCTCGATGGTCATGATCCATAACCCCTGGTCGATGGTTGGCGGTACGTCCGACGACATGAGACAGGAGGCCGACGTACTCGATACCATCGCTGGCGAGATGGCGAAGCTCTACGCTGACGCATCGGGCGGCAAGCTGACGGCCAAGGACGCCGAAAAGCTCATGGATGCCGAAACATGGCTTACCGCCGAAGACGCCCAGGCCATCGGGCTTTGCGATGCCATCGAAGGGAAAGCGAAGGCGTTCGCATCCATCGACAAGAATCGTCACGCTTACCGCAATATCCCGAAAGGAATGGAGACCATGAGCACCGAAACCACGGAGGCTAAACCCTCCTTCCTGGACAAGTTCCTCGCAAAGTTTGACGGAGGGGCTGACGCTCGCGCCGAACTCGTAGGCGCAAAAGCTGATCTCGAAACGGCAAGCGCCGCTCTGGTCGATGCTGTGGCGAAGATATCCGAGGCCACCGCTCGCGCCGAAGCTGCCGAGGCCAAGGCTTCCGAAGCGGTCGCGCAGATCGAAGCCCTCAAGGTCGAGCACGCCGCCGAACTCGAAGCGGCCAAGATTCAAGCGGGTCAAGCTGCGGTCATGGAGGTTCTCGAAACTTCCGCGCCCGAAGCGCTGCCACACGTCGAGACAGTCGAAGGCGCTGCCGAGACGCACACCGCGAAATACAACGCCCTTCGCGCCCAAGGCAAATACGCCGAAGCTGGCGAGTATCGCAAGGCTCACCTCAACGAAATCTTCAAGGGAGAATAATCATGGCCATCACTAGCCTCAACATGACCGAAGTTGCACGGGACGTTTTCCCGTCTCTCGTCTCGGCAATCGGCCCCGTCCTCAAGTCGTCCTATCGAGTGTCGACCGACCCTTTCGCGAAGACCGTCACGGTCAACGTGTTCGGCGCTCGCACTGGCGCGGAGTTCACCCAGTCGACTGGATCGTACACGGCCACCGCCGCTGCGACCACCTCGTTCGATGTCGTGACCACCGAGGTATACGACTATATGACCATGAACAAGCTCTCGTTCTTGCAGACCCCCGTCGACGTGATTCGCGGTCTTCTGCCCACGATGGGCGACGCGATTGCGAACAAAATGTTCGCCATGCAGAACGCGCTGGTCACCACCGCTTTCACCAACACCAAGATCACGTCGACCGCCGCCAACTGGGACGCCGACGACATGGCCGACGCCGCCACGACCTTGACCACCGTGAAGGCCAGCAATCAGGGCCGCTATGCCGTCCTGGAACCTGCCTACTACGGCGCGCTGTCGAAAGACAACGCGATCCAGGCCGCCTACGCTTTCGGTGACGACGGTGTCATCAAGCGCAACGTGATTCCCTCGGTCCACGGCTTCGATCTGAACACCGTTCCCGCCGTTGCCGACTCTGGCGACGTGGCCAACTTGGTCGGCTGGGTGGCCGCTCCTGAAGCCTTCGCTGTGGCCTTCCGTCCCGCCTTTGAATCTGCCGAGGTTCCTACCTACGCGCAGATGGGCAGCTACACCGATCCCACCACCGGAATCACCATCACCACGAAGCTGTGGGACGGCAACGACGGCAACTACCACCTGTGGGCTGGCGTTGGCTTCGGCATCGCTCGCGCTCGCGTGACTGCCCTGACGGCCATCGTCTCGGCTTAATCATCACCCGGAGGCGGGTATCCGCTCGCCTCCTTTTTCTTCCTCACCGGAGACAAGCACAATGATCGAACGACTGGCCGTTCTGGCAATCGATAAAGCGGACGGCTCGCTAGAGCTTGTGTCCGGCGAAAAAGGCGAGATCTACCAAAAGACTCGCGCCATGATCCGCGAACTCAACGCAACCGAGGGTCATGACGTTCTTCGCTTGCGTGCGTTCTACCAAGGCGGGCTGCTCAAGGGCTACAAGTTCAAGAGCAATATCCGCGCAGCGTCGGAAGTCGTCATCGAAGACGAGGTGGACGAATCCGACGACCTCGCGAAGGACATCCGCTCGCAGCTCAAGGCAAAGGGCGTCAAGGTTCCCCCGCGCATCGGCGAGGCTCGCTTGCTGGAGCTTGCCACCGAACACGGGATCATGGTCTAATCATGGCTGTTCCTGGTATCTCGTTTAAGGCTGTCGGGGCATCCCTCGACACCTTAGCGCAGCGTTGCCAGGAATTGCCGCGCTCGTCTGTGGGCGCTCTCGCCTACGCCAACTCTGGAGTACTCCAGCAGGTCGGAAAGATCGTGCATTCCCGCTACATCGTGGCGGGTCGCCATTCTGATCTGTCTCCCTCTGGCTACACCCGCTACAAAGAGCCTCCCGGAGCAACGCACGGCCCTGTCAAGTTCGCCTGGAAAGCCAAAGGCGGCGAAGCGTTCCGAAATGCTCGCGGCGAATTTGAAAAGCGGCCTATTGAAATCAAGCTGTTCGTCAAAGGAAAATTCGTCGACCGCACTGGGGCAATGCTCGGAGCGACCGAGGATCTTTCCGCCGCTGACCCATCTACCGAATTCCCTCGGATCATGTCTGAAGCGGAGACGGGGCAGAAGGGAAAGCAGAGCCAAGTGTCCGTAGGCATCGACGCCAACGGCCTCGGATACGTCGAGTTGAAAGACGGTTACGCCGCTGCCGAACGTGGCACGCGATCCCGTGTATCTTCTCCCGTCCGTGGCTGGTGGCGCGCATTGCGTACCGCTTCTGGTCAATGGGGAAAGCTCCTGAACAAGAAGTATCCCGACCTCCTGCGGATCAATGGCCCAATCGGGATGCGCAAATAATGGCAACGCTTGTCGGATCATTGATCGAGGCCATCGGCACCAAGATGGCAGCGGCCTTTCCAGGCTATCCAATCATCTACGGCCTTCCCGCGACCAGTGGGTTAGGTAGCGATGTGGACGAAATCCGCATCCACTACATGCAGGAAACAGGCAAGTTTTCAAGCTCGCAGCTTGGAGGCGTCACGACTGTTTCGCCGTTGATCTCGGTCACCGTCCAGCGCGCGCTTGCCACGGTTTCGACCACGCTTGCCGCACATCAATCGCTCATTGATCTAGGGTCTGATCTCCGATTGGCGCTCTCGGCTCTAATCATGGATCACGTCACCGGGTCTGCTCCTATCGCTGCATTCGCGGGGCAGGCCCTGTGGGTGACAGATTGTGTCATGACTCCTTCTGTTCTCGACATCGGCGCGGGAAATGGGACCGAGGCAGTGACGGCAGAGTTTCGATTCAACTTCTCTCGATCCTACGGAGGCCGCTAAATGATGGTCGAACAATTCAAACAGTGCGGATACAAGACCGAGGCCGTCGAGCTGACGCCCGAAGCGCTGGTTGCCGCGAATTTCGGCACCGTCTGGACCGATCCGGAAATCAAGGCGGAGGACGGCTTCAACGAGCGCCGCCCTCGTCGCGCATCTTTCGCCAATCTGCAAGGCGTTGGCGGCACCTCGCTTGCCAAATTCTCCGGCAAGTTTGAGCCTCGCCCATCCGGCACTGACGGAACCGCGCCCGATTGGTTTCAGTTTGTTGGAGCAGCTGGCGCGACCATCTCCACGGATACCGCGACCTTCGGGGCTGAATCGCTGTCATCCTCCGTCCTTGGCTCGACCGTCACGATCAAGACTCGCGACGGAGCCTGGGAAAAGGTGTCAGCAGGTACGCGTATCGGGAAGCTTCGGTTCTTTGCCGAGAAGGGTGCGACCTGGGCTTGCGAGATCGAAGGCACAGGCCGTTTCTCGAAGTCCGCACAGGCGGCTTTTGTCGCATCGGCCCACCCATCCGCAGGACTCGGGCACCCGTTCCTTGGCATGGGCGCGACCATCGACGCCGCCTCTTACTCGTTCTCATCCGTGGAGATCGCGATTGAAAACACCGTGACCCCCGCGCCCGATGGAACGCATTCCACCGGATACGGGCAAAATGTCATCACCGGACAGAAGCTCATGTACCGCGCATCGATCCTCGATACCGGGGCTGTCGATTGGCAGGGGAAGTTCCGCAACAACGAGGTCGGCGATCTACTCGCAGTGTCGGTGCCGATGTCCGCAGGTGCAGCCGGAAATGTGCTGACCTGGACCGGGACCATCTGCCTTGTCGAGCAGCCGGAGATCGAATATCTCGACAGCCTCGGGTACATCTCCCTGGTTGGCGAGTTCACCACCGCCAGCGCGTCCGCCGCCCTCTCCCTGGTGCAGTCGTAATGGATCCGATTTTCCTCACTCCAGAAACGACCGTCGAAGTCTCGATCCGCACGAAGTTCGAGACGGTCGGAGAAGCGAACCTCACCCGCTACGATATCGAAGACGGAGGCCCTTACTCCATCCGCACGGCCACGGGGCGCGAGTTCGCCGTTATCCAGCAGGCATGGGGCAGGCAGGACATCGACGCAGCTTACACTCTCGTGCAAAAGTTCCTCGTGCGTGGCGTTGGTGACGATCTCAAGCCCGAAGCGAAAGCAGCTTTGTTCGAGAGTCTACACCCTGACCTCGTTTGGAAGATCCTCTTCGAGGTGATTCGGCGCTCTCGTCCATCGGAGACAGACCAAAAAAAATGATGGTTGCCTTCCGGCTCGCGACCAAGCGATACGCCTGCACATGCAGACCCGGACGGCACGAGAAAGATCCAACAGCTCGGAAAGCGTGGGGATGCGATGGAAGAACAGAAACGCCAGCCTTCGCGGATCCAATTACCGGAAGCTTTACAGAGTCGTCCTGTTTTGATCTCCACCGATGCCCGGCGGGTCAAATTGGATCTGAATGGGACGACTTTCTTTCCGTCTGGTCGGCCTATGGCTCCGGAGATAGCAGGGGTCCGCTTCCGCTCGCTGGCGGGTGGCTTGACCAAATGCAGTGGTTTACGGATGCTCATGCAGTGATGGCCGCAGAACTTGACAAGTACCGCGAAATCGAGCGGAAGAAATCCGAAGCTGACGCAAAGTCAAGACGAGGAAAGGCGCGGTAATGGCTGACGACAAAATCCGGTACGTCCTCGACGTTGACGACAAGGGCACGCCGAAGCTGGTCAAGTTCGGCGCCGCTGCGGACAAGTCGAGCAAGCGGGCGACGAAGGGATTCGGAGACGCCAGCAAGGCGCTAGGCGAGTTCGGGCAGCGCATTCCCGGCGTGGGCTCAGCAATGGATGTGATGTCCAAGGGGCCACTCATCGGTGCGTCTGTCGCGGTCGCTGGGCTTGCCGTTGGATTCGGCGTGATGGTGTCGAAGTCCATCGACATGGCCGATTCGATGAACGATCTTTCCATCCGTCTCGGAATCTCGACAGAGCGCCTTTCTGTCCTCTCCCTCTACGCAGAGCAGAGCGGGACAGATATTGACACGCTTGCCACGGCAATGGGTAAGCTGGGCGTCAAGGTCGCGAGCGGAGACAAGACCCTCAAGTCCTACGGCGTGACCGCTGGCACGGCTGACGAAGCACTGTTCCAGCTTGCGGACAAGGTGGCCGCGACCGAAGATCCGATGCTCCGGCTCAAGATCGCGACCGACGCTTTCGGCAAGTCTGGTCAACAGATGCTACCAATGCTCGTCCAGGGCGGCGCAGCACTTCGGGAGATGGGATCCAACGCGCCTATCGTCTCGACCGAGATGGCGAAGATGGCCGACGAGTTCAACGATAAGATGGTGGAACTCAAAGGCTCGTTCACTTCTGCCGGATTGAGCATGGCTGAAGCGTTCATGCCGACGCTTCAGAAGATGCTTGAGGTTTCTGGACAGGTCGCGACAGCTATCGCGGGCGGGAAGAAAGCTGCCCAAATGGGCGGCGACGAATGGGCGAAGGAAGCGGCGCGAATCCGTGATGAGCTGAAAAACAACCCTAGCGACTACAAGCGCATCACATTAGAGGGAGAGCTTAAAAACGCCGAGCAGTTGTCGCGCAACTTTACGCAGACAGCGGCAGAAATTGGAATCGGCGCGATGTCTGGACAAAGCGGGGTATACAGGGGTGAATTGCTTGTATCCGCTCCCGCGAAAACTTACGACTCCCCCGAAGGCATCAAGGCTCGCGAAGATGCCGCGAAGGCATGGGCCGCGAAACAGAAGAAGATTGAAGAGGATCGCGTAGCCGATGCGTTCCGCCTCAATGATCTTGAGATGAAAACGAAGTGGGATGCGCAAGTCGAGTATGAGAAAAATTCGCTTGCCGCCGAAGAAGCTCGCGGGGCTGCTGCTCTCGCGCTGAACGAAAAAGAGCTTGCCGCAAAGAAGCAAGCGCAAGACCGCTACGAATCCGAGCACGACGCAAAACAGAAAGCGTCGATGGATGCCCAATTCGCACGGCAAATGCAGTTCGCGGGACAGATGGAAAGCGTCATGTCAAACGCCTTCTACAACACGCTACGCAACGGCGATAACCTCTGGGACGGACTGGCCGAAGGTTTCGGCAACATGCTTGCCCAGATGGCCGCGCAGATGGCCGCACGGGCTGCGATCTTCACGCTGTTCAACGCGCTTACGGGAGGATCGTTCGGGCTCGCCGCTGGTGGCCTCTCGTCATTCGTGTTCCGCGCTGGTGGTGGACCGTACGAGAGCGGGTCAAATCTTGTCACCAACGAACGCAGACCGGAAGCGATCATCCCTCGCGGCCCTGGTCGCGTGGCACCTACCGCCCAAGGCGGCGACACGATCACCATCGTAGTGCAAAACCCAACGCAAGCCGTCTCGGTTCGCCGCCAATTGACCAAGGACGACCGTCGCCGAAACACGGGGCTCCGGTGATTTCCTGGGAGACAACGGAACCGGAATACCTGCTTGGGCTAGAATGGTCCGAGGCTGCGGACGGAACGCCGATCTGCTACGACGACGGCGCGGCTTATGACTCGATCCGAGCCAAGCTAACGGGGCGGCTGACTAAGGCGGAGCTGGAAGAGCTGGAAACAGCCTATACCACCACGCGAGGCTACGACATCATCTCGACGGGCTACCTGCTCGGGCCGGAGATCGACACCAGCACAAGCGTACACGTCGCGCTTTTGGATCTCGTTGTGGATGGCCCAACCGATTCGTCAATAAACCTGTACGACGTGACAATTTCCGTCGCTTACGGACCTCTCGACGCACCTCCATCTGGCGACATCTCGAAGGCGCTCAATGGAGGCGTTCCGTACCACATGGCGCACCCGACCACGCTTGCCTACCTGCTTTGCGATGGCGACGAGTACAGCGTTACGGCAGGGCGCGCCGTTGACCGCGAATGCAGATGGTACGCATCGGGCTTGAGCACGCAGGATGCACGCGAGGCGGTCCAGGCGTTGCGCACGATTCGAGGCTCGCAGTATGCTTGGTATCTGACCGGGATTGTCGAGCCGTGGGGGCCTGGGGTCGATCCTATCGCGATGATCTGGATTCCATCCTGGCAGGTGGTCGCGGAATCAAATTTGACATGGGGCATTGAAATGCAATTGATTCGCGACACAGGAACGATTCCAGATCCTTATTTTGTAATGATTGGCAACGACGCCGACATGGCAGGCGATGACGGCAGCGAAATGATCGGGGTGCTCTAATGGCTGGAAAGCGAAATTACGAATGGCCCTTGGCGACCGAATGGGACGCCGCCGCATTTTTCACGCAGGACAAGTCGGGAGGTGTGACGCAGCGCGTTTCCTCTGCTCTAGTCGAGACAAAGCTAGAGGCGGACGGCTTCCCTAAGATCCCATCTCCGTCCGCTAACGAAGTCGCGGTGTACGGCGTTGGCGGGTGGGATTCGGTCAAGTTAGCGGACGCCAACATCGACGCCGCCGCTGCGATTGGGTGGGGGAAGATCTCGAAGACGGGCGCGGTCGCATCGGATGTCGGGGCGCTTCCGGTAAATAACCCGACTGCAACCGGGCTCCTGACGGTCCCTGCGATCCGCAACACGGGTAGCACAGCGAACGCGATCATCAAGTGGGATGCAGAAGGCGACGAAGTTGCGTCAACTCTGATTGAGTCGGGGTCTGACATCTCCACGACATCCACTCTAAATACGTCGAGTGGCCTGCGATCCGGAAAGGCGGCTAGCGACACAGTCGGATCTGGCGCATGGCTCCAGCTCATGGATAACCTTACCTCGCGGACAAAGGCGTGGTTGGTCCAGCTCGGCGCATCGAATACGCTTGACTTTTGGAATTTCGAGTCGGGGTCATTTGGCGCAAGCCCAAAGGCAAAGCTATTCCTGGACGGATCACTGTCTCTCGCGGCGATGGCTGGAACCGGAGCTCGCGCCGTTGCTGCGGACTCGACGGGGAAGCTGGTAATACCAGAAGAGCTCAATATTGGCGACAATGCGTCGACAAGTGCACTGACTCTGCATTGCGGCGCAGCCAACGGCGCAAGAGTCCAATTTGCAAACGGCACTGGAGTTGGCACTGTAAGTCGATGGGCTTCCTGGTATCAGTCTGCATCGGGGAAATTTTTTATTGAAGCGTTTGACGCTGATGGCGGAACACAAGCCGCGCCCGCGCTGGAGATTGACAACGCATCAAGCGGGGTCGCTGCGTTCGCTCGGAGCGTGACGACAAATAGCGGCATCGGTGTATTTGGATCATCCGCGCCGGGGTCACAGCCAGTCGTCACGGGAAGCAAGGGAGGAAATGCGGCGCTCGCGTCACTCATCACGGCGCTAGCTTCCTACGGGCTTATTGTGGATTCTACCACCTAATGGACTACGCCGTACGCATCACCCTATCGGTCGACTCTCCCGCATCCGATTACACGGGCGGCTTTTGGACGCTCGGAGTTGCCCAACTATCGGCAGGCGCTCCCGCTTCCGGGTGGACATCCGGACAGCTTGTATCGTGCTCTCAGGTCGGCGAATCCGTGGACATCGCGAAGGGCGGAAATTACGCCATCCTCTCTGACTGCACGGTCGCGTTTTCCGCCGTAGACTGGCCTACAGTGGCGGCGGCTGGCGTAAGCCTCCACAATGCCACGGTGGAGGTAGGAACACTCTCAGGCAGCACGCTAACGCCTCGGTGGGTGGGTTACGTCTCGGATTGGGAGTGGACGGGAACGAGCATAGTGCTGACGTGCGAATCCCTCGCAGGTCGACGGCATCGCGAGATTCCGGCGCGACGGCTGACCAGCGACGAGCTGCCGAATCTCCCGCAGTCCAGCGAGGGCGCAGCGGTGCCGATTGTGTGGGGGAGCGTTGAGCGGATGACGCCGCCAAAGCGGTCAAGCAAACGTCAATATCTAGGGGCGTTCCTCCAGGTGATAGACGGCGTTGCAACTGAGAGGGAGTCGACGTTTGTCGTCGTCGCGCCAACGACAGAAGTTGTCAGGATTGGGCTCTACGGAAATGCGGACGGGTCGACGGTTATTGTCCCCCCGACGTTTTGGGAATCCGTAGAACAGCCGATTGGGCAGCCAATCTATCTGGAGATCGCAAGCGGAACAGGGTCGGGGCAAACGCGAAAGTCCGCTAACGTCTACCACTACGGAACGACCGGGAAATTGTCGTGGGTTGAGGTGACGCTAGAGTCTGCATTTACCACGCAGCCGGATACGACATCCGAGATCAAGATCTTCTCGGATCCGGATTACCTGCTCCTGGCTGTCTGCGATGAGTGCGAAGGCGTGACAGTTTCAGCGGATGTCGAAGAGCAAGAATTCGAGATCCAGTCTTTCGCGAGCGATGTCGACGGAATCGCAATCGCGAACGTCTCCTATGAGTTCTACGAAGACGACAAGTACACGGCTGTCAAATACCTAGTTGCCTCCGATGTCTACGGAAAAACAAGCCTATCTGATGGCGTGTCAAAATCTGGCAGCGCGTTCACTGCGATATGCACGGTTCGCATAAAAATATCGTCATCGAATTCTATCCTGACATCCGATGTCGTTTGCCGCGCAAGTTACGATGTTTCGCAGATCGAAGACGCTGACAGCGTAACTGCGCTCACTTTCATCCAGTCTTTTGATGTAGACGCAAACGCTCTATTCTTGAATACAGCAGTATTCCATGCTGTCGGGGTAACGTACTCAGGGCGGAAGATCGCTATAGTCTCATTCCGCCGATTGACGATGCCAACTGATCGAGATTGGAGCGCCTACTCACAGACGATGGCGACAGATGGCGATCTAGGGAACTACTCGATTCGATCCGTATCTGGGACGCTTCCTGTTCCCCTCCAGTCAATCGAGCGCATCTACACGGGCGTTTCATTTGAAGCGGACTCCCCGGAGATCGCGCCGGAGTTAACGACCCAGGTAGGCGCGTGGCTGGCTGACCTTGATGTCGCCGCGAACGACACGTCTTTCCATGTCCAGGCTGTAACGAGCGCAGGCGGAATATCTCGCAATATGGCGGTCGGAATGAAGATCCGGCCCATCGCCGCACCTGGGACTGGAGCTGACGAGTGGAACTATTCGCGAGTCAACTACGACAACGCCAACAACAGCGTATCGACGCTCAACTACTACGGAACCGTCTACGAGGATCTGCGGACAATCACGTCTGTCACGCCGTACGGAGTCGACGGATACAACATCGAAGTTGATGCCGGATGGGACCAAGCGTTTACGACGCCAATCCTGATTGCATACGAAGATGATGCGTGGATAGATTGGGCGCGCACTGGTGACGAGCGCGAAGCTGGGATGGCTGTTCCTTACGGCGACGTTTCGACCACCTCTACCTTTCTCGCTACTGTTGAGAGTGGTCGCAATCTCCCAAGCGACGACCCGATTATCTACGCCGACGACGCCGCACTAGACATGCTCTCGACAGATCTTGGGCTGGCATCTGGCGACATCGACTCGACAGGAATTGGCGCTCTAAATTCGCGACCGATCCACGCCGTTATCGGATCCCCGGAAATGTCCTCCGACATCTTCGCGAGGATGTGTCGCGAATTCAACTGGATCGGTGCGCATGACTCAACAGGGCGCGAGACGGCGAAGAACTGGCTAGGCTCGCTTGGTGCCGCTGCGCAAGACTACACGGTAGCGAACTCCGACATCATCGCTGATTCGATCGAGGGGCCGCAAATGACGGCCATCGAGGACATTGTTTCGATGCCAACTGTTTCGCGGTCGTGGACGCAGGCGGACGGATTCCGTCAAGTGGCGTCTGTCCTCTCGTTTGGCATCGAACCTGCATCACTTACCGCCTCCAACTACCTGCAATACATGACGGGTTGGGATAGCTTCGCGCAGGCGTCCGAGGCTTACGCGATCCTGTACGCCAACCGATCCCGCTACGGCGTAGAGCAGCGAAGCGATGTCGAGTACAAGTACGCCAGCGACATTCAGACACAACTAATTGACGACAATCTTTTGCATTGGATCTCTTCGCGCAAAGAGATTCTAGAGTTTTCCGTCCGCGACAACCACGCAGGCGCATGGGCTACGCTGGGAAAGCGCTTTGCCGTCACGCATCGCCGGTACGCGACGGCAACAAAGCGCGGCACCCTCGTTGCGCGGTACTGGAACCCAGAAAAAAGAACGGTACAACTCACTGTAATGATTGATCCGGAGGCATAGAATGTCAGGAGCGCAGGGACCGGTCCAGATTTTGTCAACGCTCGTCAATGGCTCTTTTGAGTGGGAGTTTGGCGAGGGTGCAGTATGGGCTGGCGATGCTGTCGCGAATCCCGGTCCGTCAAAGCTTTTGAAGGGGCGGCTACGGCTCGTCTCGAAGACCTTCACGGGGAATGTATTCCTCGACGGCTGGGACGTGCATTTGCGAAGAAATCGCGCTGGCACAGTCGGCGAATTCAATTAGTTTACACATAACAAAGGGGCCCAAAAATGGCATGGATCGGAATCACAAGCGCGCAACTGTACTCGGCAGGAAATGCTATCCCGGTCACCAATATCGGCGATGAGCTGATCTCTGTCACCGTCAAGCGCCCTGCATCTGGCGAAGACGTGATCGTGACGTTTTACGCAGACGGCGCGCCCATCCACACGATGACGACCAGCGCAACCGATCCGATCAAGACCAGCTCGTTCTCGGCTCCCGGTGCGACCGCGCTGAACTACTCGACGGATCGCGCTTTCGCTTCTCCTGGCGCGTCGATCTCGGCATCTACCGAGGCATCCACCCCGACCTCCACCCCTTCCGGCGACGTGGCGGTGGCGGGGGCGATCCATGCTCCCGTCGGGAATCGTGGCATCGTCATCATTGGATCGTCGTCTGGCGCGTATGGCCCCAATCCTGGCGCCCTCCAAGCATCCACCAACGGCAACTACTCCGCAGGACCAGCTGTCGGGCCTCTGACATGGGGCATCGCTCGCGCCCGTCCTGATCTCCCGGTCCTGGCAAACTACGCCGTTGGATCCACTCTCCTGGCTGGCCAGGAGGCGCAGATGGCGCAGGCCCGGCTCGTTCTGCCCTCGCACATGATCTTTTTCTGCGGGTCGAATGACGCCTACAACAACGTACCCGCCTCCACGATTTGGGCAACATTGCGCGGATGGGCTGAGGAGTGCCTCCAGTGGGGAGGCTCGCCAATTCTCGTCGCTCCTTTCGCTCGCGTCACGACCAGCGCAACACAGGCCGCAATCCTGACCAAGCTCCGGGCGCTAATCTCTGACTGGTGCGCTCGCCAAAACGGTACCGCATTTCTTATTGACGCTCTCGGAATCGTAGCGCAGCCAGGATCCGCCACGCTCGCGCCGAAAACAGATTACATCATGACGGCTGGTGGCACGCCGAATATCCATCTGAGCAACCTCGGCGCAAGCATGGTAGGCGGTGAGATCGCAACCATGCTTGGCCGCATTATCCCGAAAAAGCTGGAGCTAACTCCTCTGCCCGGATACGAAACTGACGCAACGGGATTGGAGTTGTTGCAAAATCCGCAACTGCTCGGCACCGATGGATCCCTTCCGACAAGCTGGACGAATACGATCAATACCACGGGTGGCGGGACACCAACTTGCACTTACGCAAATGTCGCGAAGGCCAACGGACACAACGCGCTTCGCATCACATTCACCGCTGCCGCAGCCGGGAACTTTATCCAGTTCACGCAGAACAGTGTTTCTGGGCGAATCCCAGCGGGTTCGTGGGCAACCAGCGGAATCAAAGTCAAGCTGGTTTCTGGCGGCGAATACCTGCGAAATTGCGCGCTGTCCGTCCCGCTGAAAACAGGCGACGCCCTTACTGCTCAATGCATGACGCAGGATGGCACCGAAGCCAACCGCAAGCCATTCACAAACCTCAATGGCGAGGAATGGTGGATCGAGCTGGGGCGATTCAAGAAGGACGATGCAACCGGTGGGAGATTCCAGCTCACCTGTTCCGCAAACGGCGCAGGTGTGATCGTATTGGAGCTGGAAGCCCCATACTGCCAGCTCTCCGAAGACGGTTGGCCGCGATGATCCGAACCCTCCTCTCCTGCCTCGCTGACCGTGCCGCCTCCATCCGCCTCGCGTGCGTGATGGCTGGCGTGTTCGTGTGGGCGATGTGGGAGGCGTCGTCCACAAGTCACCACTACGACCTGATCGATCACGGACCATGAAGTCCTCTCTCTCCCATATCCGCAAGCTCCGGGCGACCGTGCGCAAGTACGATCTTCCCCGGCCTGCGGGTTTTGACGCGCTGTCGGATGAGCAGCTTCGGGCCGTGTACAACGGGATCGGGTCGGACAAATACGCCAGCCTCCTCTGGCTGACCACGCGCATCTTCGAGGTGTTCGAGGCTCCGGCTTTGATCCACGACGCAAGCTGGACGCTGTACAATGACGGCACGGTGACCGAGTGGGAGCGGTCGAACAATCGCTTCCGGGCCGGGAATCGCATCATGGCCGAAACGTGTCACGTCTGGTTTGGTTGGTTTCGCCCGGCACAGCGGATGCTTTTCCGGCAGTCGGGCGAACTGCTCTACCGGGTGGTGTCGTCGCAGGTGATCGGGTGGCCTATCTGGGCAGGCTCAAGGACGAAGGGGGTATAGGATGGTCGATTGGCTGGCAAAGGATCCCGGTCTAATTTGGTCCGCTTTCGGCGTCCTCTGGCTTGGCGCAACGTGGGCGCTCAAGAAGTGGGCAGACTCTCTGTATGAGCCAAAGAGGCCGATCCGCACGCCCGAAGAGCAGCAGCACCGGAACGACTCTCTGGCCCGTTCGATCCTCTCTGGCGAGGTCATCAAAGAGTTTGCCGAGAACACGAAAAACAGCGCGTACGGAAGCACGGGATTTCGCGAGTCCGTCGAGAACATCGCCCGAACCTCGGTGCCGTTTCGCGATGCAGTGGACGAGCGGGTGAAGCACGGGTTCAACAACTTTGATTCGACCCTTGCCCTCGCACTGACAACGCTTGGCGACCGCCTCCAGGAAGGCTTCCGCAAGCAAGCCGCCGACTCTCAGATCATCTACATGGATGCAATCGGAGACCTCAAAGAGGCGGTGCAGGACATCGCCAAGACGCTCGGGGAGCACATGGCAGAGGATCGGGT
>ERZ869925.781-NODE-781-length-18971-cov-11.959664_pt1 | contig 18971 bp, 24 predicted proteins | sample MGYA00579311_ERZ869925 | MGnify/ENA primary metagenome ERZ869925 (study PRJEB32216, sample SAMN09231817) | wastewater metagenome | place: USA: Maryland | collected 2016-07-30 | study: EMG produced TPA metagenomics assembly of the PRJNA472060 data set (Reclaimed...
TTCCCGACCGCGAGCAGCGCATCGAAGCGCGTGCCGAGCGCAACGCCGCCCAGGCGCAGACCTGCCTGGGCCGGCGGCCAGCCGTCATGGGCGGGGAAACAGCCGGGCCGGCGCCCAAGACTGCGCCCTACCGCTCGCCCGCGCTGCTGGAGATGGCGCGCGGCCGGCCCTGCCTGCTGCTGGTTCCGGGGATCTGCAACCACCGCACGGACACGACCGTGGCCGCGCACAGCAACCTGGCCATTCACGGGAAAGCCGGAGCACGCAAGGCGGACGACTGCTACAGCGTGTGGGCCTGCGCCGCCTGCCATGTCTGGCTGGACCAGGGCCCGGCGCCTGCGGACGTGAAAGAACTGGCTTTCACGCTCGGCCACATCAATCAGGTGCAGGCATGGCGCGTGATGGCGACGGACTCGGCAGAGACGTACCGCAACCGCCGCGCCGCGCTGGATGCGCTGGAACGCCTGAACGCAATCCCGAAGATGCCATGAGAAAGAGCAACCGCAAGTTCCGCCTGAAGCGCCAGGACGGAGCCTACACCGTCATCACGCCCATCGGGGCCTGTCAAACCTACACCCCCGAACAGGCATGGGAAATCATCGAGCCCGTCCAGGTGGCCGTGCAACGGCTGCTAGACGGCACAGCCGACGCCGGAGACTACAAGCGCGTCGGGTGCGCCTTCAATGTCGCAGCAGTCCGCGCCGCTCAGATTGACGGACACGAACCCGCGCTCTGCATTTTCGAGGCCGCACGGCATGCCATGGAGCACGCCGAGCAGATCAAGCAAAAGCACGGCAAGCACGGATTGACCGGCGCAGGCCGCGAGGCAGTGAGGGAAGCAATGGAGGTCTACGAAATGCTCATTCGGGAAAGCTCACCCCGGCAGATGTACGACGCTGAAAACGTCATGGTGCGCCTGTTGGCCAAGCAAGCCAGCGGCAAGGGGTGGCGGCATGAAATTCCCTGACCGCTACAGCAGTGCCGTGAACAGCCGCAATCTGTCCGTCAACCCTGACACCAGATGGAGCGACACAGACGTATTAGCCGCCGCTGGCCTGGCCGCACGCTATGAGCCGCTAGGGCTGGCACTGACCCGGCTATTCGCTGACGGAAAGGCGGAATCCACCATCGCCATCCTTGCGGACATGGCATTCAAGCGGGCGCGGACAAAGCAGATCAAGATGAGCCGCGTACAGGCGCAAGACCTGAGCGTGAAGGTATTGGCGTGGTACAGATTCGGCACCTGCCAGCCATGCGGGGGGCGCGGCAGGCTTGTGATTCCGGGCACACCCGTAGAAGGCGAGACATGCCCGCACTGCATGGGGACAGGGAAGCGAGACTTTGACCGCGAGTTTGCAGCGGATGTGCTCAGCCTGGCGCATTGGCTCTCAGATGAGATTGGCCGGACACAGGCGGCAGCGGGGACGGCGGCTATGGTGAAGTTGGCGGACAAGATGGAGTTGTGACCGTTCGTCGGATGACGCGAAATATTTTCAGATAGCCCTTGACGTGACGCGTAACGATGCTATTATTCAGTCATCAGCAACGCAACGGAGAAAGCAACATGGCAAAGATCAAATACTTCAGCGACATCGACGGAGATGCTTGCGAACTGAAGCACTGCTATGGCATGCCAAACAAGGAATTTATTGCCAGGTTTCCCGGCATGAAAGGTTTTCGGTACGACGGCTATTCAATGTGGGTTGGATACCCCCTGCAAGGCGATGGCGGCCCTATGCCAGTTACGCGCAAGATTGAAATGAAGTCGTTTCCGTCGCGTCACGAGTGCAATAGCAAGTGCTTAAACGGCAAGGTCAACGGCACCTGTGAATGCCAGTGCGGAGGAAAGAACCACGGCGCAGGCATGTTTTCCAAGTTGCTGGAGGCGGCATGAGCAAGGGGCGGATAGCCCTTTGTCCGCATTGCGGGAAAAAGCGGCGCGATGAAAGCCCTTATGCCTATGTGTGGTGGCATGTTTTGCGCCAGGGTCTGATGTGTTGGAAATGCTATGAAAAACACAAAAGTTCCAGCAAGTGAGTATTGCAACGATTACTACTGCGCAGGAGACTGCGGCCTAAAAGGCCACGGAGTACAGCACATGACCGCCAAAACAACCGCCGAACGCCAGCAAGCCCTGCGACAACGCCGACTTGCTGACGGCCTGACCGAGGTGCGGGGCATCTACCTGCCCCAAAGCCTTCACGCCGAGCTAAAGGCAAAGGCTGCGGCGATGCTGAAAAAAGCGACAAAAGGTAGTTGCAAAGCATGAAAAAGTCTGGCAGGATGGCGGCACCTGACAAGCGCGGGGTATTCCCGCGAGAATAATAGGGGCATCTGTCGCGGGATAGGTGTCTGCGGAATCGGCGGCAAACGCATCGGCATTGAGGGGTTGCGACTACGCGGCCCGGAACCTTGCAAGCTCAGTGCCGAGCCGTTTGCTCTGCCTGCGGCGTGGAAAGCAGACACGCGGACGGAAAGATCACGGCGGGCGCTGATGTTGTGTCGGCAATCCCCTCGCACTCGTCGCCGGAAGTCCATGCCCTGGCCGACCCAGGAGCAGCCCCAGTAGCGCGGGGCCAGTCAGAGCAAAGCTATTTGGCGCATCCAGCACCCGCGCCATCGGTCTGTCATCTGGCAGACGCCGGAATTCCACGTAACCGGCTTCAATACATAGCGGCCCCATGGAGCAATCCAGCGGGGCCGCAGTCATTTCTGGCTCGGGATAGGCTGGCCAGCCGAAAAAAGGGAACGCACCCCTCCTGCCTCAGTTTTCTCTTGCGGCAACGCGCAGGCTGATGCGCGAGAAGTAATCGCCGGAGTCGGCAGGCGAAAGTAGACCGACAAAGCCGGAGATCAGCACCGGCGCCGCAAAACCCAACACGAAGCCTGTGCAGTGAGGGCCCCGCCCTAGTCACCAGGCACTAAAGCCAGCCTAACCCGCTGGCTTTTCCTTTCCCCCCATCCAAACACACCCCGCAAGGGGTTTCGCCGCTAGGTGACGCCCTACGGGGCCGCCAGCGAGTCGACGGCGCTCCGGGCCGGCAAAACACGCGCAATCCACTGAAGCGGCATGGATCAGAGAGGTGGACGTTCTAGGACGAATCCTAGACCGCTTACTGGCAAGACGGCGGGCCGTAATCCCTGTGAAACGGCAAAACGGGCTCTAGACAATTTGACACCGGGCAACCGGCGTGGCGACTGGCCCCCGTAAGGGGTTCCCGATAGACAGACAGGGTACTGCACAAGACGACTCAGAGGCCGCAAGGCTTCCCCCGGCAGGACAACGCAGGGCAAAGGGTCTGACAGCGTAGGGGTCAAAGTCTACGTCTTGCCCTGTGCTCGACGCTATGCCGAATTGATATATCCGGCGATCTGTAGAACAATCGTGAATGTCTGGCCCGTCTACCACCACGAGCCGTCTTGCCAACACTCAGGCGGCGCCAGACACCTTTTCCGCCGGGCCTCACCTCAACCATCCGCCAGCAGCCAAGATGTGAGTGTCCCGGCCCTCATTCGGGCCAACAGCCTAGCCGATCAGAAGATGTAAGCCATTCCCGGCCCGCTCGGCGGACGGTGCTCCCGGCGTAGCGTCCGGGCTAGTTTGCTAGGTTGCCGATCCATTACAGCGGTGTAGCTCAGTTGGTTAGAGCAGAGGCTTCATACGCCCCAGGTCGGCGGCTCGAGTCCGCCCACCGCAACCCGAGTGCCTTCAGCAGACCCTGAGCCCGCCAGGGCGGGAGCCAGCAGCCTCCCGGAACTTTCCCCGTCTCGCGCAGGCCGGGCAAGCGGGTAATGCAGCAAACGGCGCCCGCAGCCGGGACAGATCACCCCCGGTAACGACACCGCGCAAAGCGGCCCGATGCGGGCAAACCCCGTCCCGGACAATCCAATCCAATGGAACCCGAGCATGTCAACAGACAAAGAGCCCAAGAAAAGAGGGCGCCCGAGCCTTTACCGCAAAGAGTACGCCGGACAAGCCGCCAAACTGTGCAACCTAGGCGCTACTGACGCTCAACTGGCCGACTTCTTCGAGGTTGCGGTTAGTACCATCGCACTATGGAAGGTTCAGCACTCAGAATTTTCGGACGCCATAAATGTCCCGAAGGCGGAAGCGGATAAGCGGGTAGAGCAAAGCCTTTACCGCCGCGCCACGGGTTACGAGTGCGACGAGACGGATATCCGGGTTGTCGGGGGCGAAGTCGTTAAGACGGCGATCCGCAAGCATTACCCGCCCGATCCGACTGCCATGATCTTCTGGCTGAAGAACCGCAAACCGGCTGAATGGCGGGAAACAAAGGCGGTTGAATTGACTGGCGAAGGCGGTGGCCCGGTTCGCTTCGCCAAGGTGGAGCGCGTCGTTGTTGACATTAAGGATTGAGACGCCCCGCGTCTTTGTCCCGCTGCTGAAGCCGAGCAGATACAAAGGCGTCTGGGGTGGCCGGGGGTCTGGTAAGTCGCACTTCTTCGCGGAGAAACTGATAGAGGACTGCCTGTCCGAGCCTGGGGATAACGCTGGCGTAGGCATGCGGGCGGTCTGCATTCGGGAAGTGCAAAAGGACTTGGCGCAGTCATCCAAGGCGCTGATTGAATCGAAGCTCCAGACGCTTGGCTTGACCGAGGCGGACGGATTCAAAGTCTACAAGACCGAGATTGAGACGCCCGGCGACGGTCTGATGATCTTCAAGGGCATGCAGGACTACACGGCGGACTCGATCAAGTCGCTGGAAGGCTTCAAGCGGGCATGGTGGGAAGAGGCGCAGACGGCATCAGCGGTATCCCTGAACATGCTACGCCCGACGCTACGGGCTCCGGGTTCCGAACTGTGGTTCTCATGGAACCCGAGGCGCCCGACAGATGCGATTGACGCGGTTCTGAGGGGCGAGAGCCTGCCGACTGGCGCGACCGTCATCAAGGCGAACTGGCGGGACAACCCGTGGTTTCCTGCCGTTTTGGAGCAGGAGCGCCAAGACTGCCTGAGGCTACAGCCCGAGCAGTACGAACACATCTGGGAAGGTGGGTATGCCACTGTCCTAGAAGGCGCGTACTACGCGAAGCACATCGCGCAGGCGAAGCTAGACGGACGCATCGGGCGCGTTCCCGCTGACCCGCTGATGACGCTACGGGCTTTTGTGGACATTGGCGGAACAGGCGCCAAGGCTGACGCATTCAGCATGTGGATAGCGCAGTTCATCGGCAAGGAAATCCGCGTACTGGACTACTACGAAGCCATTGGACAGCCGCTAGAGGCCCATCTGAATTGGATGCGCGGCAAGAACTACGGCCCGGACCGCTGCCAGATATGGCTACCGCACGACGGCGAAAAGCATGATGCCGTGTTCGATGTCTCCTACGAATCGGCACTTAGAAAGGCGGGCTACAAGGTCCGCGTAGTGCCGAACCAGGGCAAGGGCGCAGCAAAGGCGCGGATTGAAGCGACCCGGCGCCTGTTTGGCTCAATGTGGTTCAACCAAGTGACGACACAGCCCGGCCTTGATGCGTTGGGCTGGTATCACGAGAAAAAAGACGATGTTCGCAACATCGGGTTGGGGCCTGAACATGACTGGAGCAGCCATGCAGCCGACGCCGCAGGACTCATGTGTGTTGCCTACGAAGAGCCGAAAGCGGAGCAAAAGCGCGACCCCCGCCCGCCGCTGCAAAAGTCCTGGATGGGCTGACATGCAACCCGCAGCCGGTGCCATCGCTCTTGTTACAGGGATGGCGCTGCTAGCGACCTGGACGCCGGAAGGTGTCTTAGTAGGCGTGATTCTGATCGTGACTGCCTTTGTCATCAGGGACTATTGACATGAGCGACAAAAACAAAAGCCCTGTTGGCCAGCCTGAATATCAAGCGTGGGTTGCCCAAGTGAACAAGCGCATTGCCGAATACAACACGCGGATACGAGAGAGCAACGCCCGCGACCAGCAAGCCCGCCGCGAGCTTGAGCGGCGTATAGCAGAAGGCAACGCATGAACCTTGCCCCCATCACGCTAGCGATTGCCAAGGGCTACGGCCTGGCCAACCCGCCCCGCCCGATCTGGCTGGGCAATAGCGTGGTCTTGCGGGCATTCCTGCGCAACGGCGGGCGGATTCGCAGCCTGCGCCACTGACACAAACACATCCCAACGTCGAGACGACGCCGGAACACCCAATGGACAAAGACACGCTTGCTGATGACCGCGAGAGTTTCGCAGCGTGCCAGGAGCACGAGCGCGAGCAGCGCCGCCAATCCCTCGATGACCTGAAGTTTTCCAAGCTGGGCGAACAGTGGGACGAGCGGGACAAGGAAAAGCGCCGCAAGGAGGGGCGCCCGTGCCTCACCATCAACCGCATGCCCGCCTTTACGAAGCAGGTAACGAACGATTCCCGCATCAACCGCGCACAGATCAAGGTGCAGCCGGTCGGGAATGGCGCGGACAAGCTGACGGCACAGATTCAGGGCGACCTGATCCGCAACATCGAGATTGCGAGCCAAGCGAACCAGGCCTATGACACGGCGTTTGACTTCGCGGTGAACTGCGGCATCGGTTACTTCCGCGTGAACGTGGACTATGCCGAGGATGACGCCTTCGATCAGGACATCCGCATCGGGCGAATCGACAACATTTTCAGTGTCTACGGCGATCCCGAATCCACGGAACTGACTTCCATCGACTGGAACACGGCCTTTGTCACCGACTGGTACAGCAAGGACACGTTCTACAAGAAGTGGGGCAAGGACGCAAAGGCCACGAGCTTCCAGACGGGCAGCAGCGACTTCCCGGATGCGTGGTTTGAGGACTCCGGCGACAAGATCAGGGTTGCGGAGCGATGGATTCGGGATCAGGTCGATACGAAGCTGGTCAAGCTGTCGAATGGGCACATCCTGTACGAGGACCGGGTTCTAGAGATTGCGGACCTGTTGACGGCTCAGGGCATCACTGTCGTAGGCGACCGGGACGCCAAGCGCTTCCGCGTGCGTCAGCGGCTGATTACGGGCTGCGATGTTCTGGAAGAGAACGACTGGCTCGGCAAGTACATCCCCATCATCCCCATGTACGGGGAAGAGGTCAACGTCAACGGCAAGCGCTACTTCTTCGGCCTCATCAACCGGGCGAAGGACTCGCAGCGGCTCTACAACTACCAACGCACCCTGAGCGCAGAGCTTGGCGCATTGCAGCCTAAGGCGCCCTGGATCGGCCCCAAGGGCATGTTCAACACGGACGGCGACCGCTGGGCGACTGCAAACGTTGACGCGCATGCTTTCCTTGAATATGACGTGGTGTCGGAGCAGCCTGGGGCGACTCCGCAGCGCCAGCCATTCGCAGGCCCGCCCTCTGGCGTGATGCAAGAGGCCATGATGGCCGCTGATGACATGAAGTCCATCATTGGCATCTATGACGCCTCGCTGGGAGCGCGGAGCAACGAGACTTCAGGCAGGGCGATCCTGGCCCGCCAGCGCGAGGGAGACACCTCGACGTATGACTTCCTCGACGGTCGCAATCGTGCTGTGGAGCATGGCGGGCGCGTGATTCTGGACCTGCTGCCGAAGGTCTACAGCGCCGAGCGGATCATGCGGGCGATCCAAGAGGACGAGACGACTTACACCGTGCCGATCAATCAGCCTGTTGCCCCGCAGGAGGCGATTCAGGCCGCGATGGCAGGGCAACCCATGCCGCTGCAGCCGCAGGACCAATCCGGCCCGCCGCAGTACGCGCCAGTTCCGCCGCAGATGCCGCCCGATGCGATGATGCAACTGAAGGCGGTCACGCGGATTTTCGACCTGTCGTCGGGCAAATACGATGTCACGGTGACGGCTGGCCCGAGCTTCAATACTCGGCGCGAGGAAGCAGCTACGCAGATGATGGAATTTATCCGCGTCTTCCCGCAGGCTGCTGGGTTGATTGGCGATCTGCTGGCGAAGAATCTGGACTGGCCCGGCTCCGATCAGGTGGCCGAACGGCTCAAGGCGATGCTCCCGCCTCAGGCACGCGGGCAGGTTGACCCGATGGTCCAGCAGCTTCAAGGGATGTTGCAGCAGCAGGACGCGCAGGCGAAGCAGGCCGTTGCCACGCTGCAAGGGCAGATTGCAGAGCTACAGAAGCAAGCAGCCGACAAGGCCGCAGACAACGCGCTGAAGGCCCGCGAACTCGAAATCAAGGCCGCAGACGCAGAAACCAAGCGCATGGCTGTGTTGAAGCCCGACACCCCGCCCGCACCGCCACAAGTTGACCCGGTGAAGGTGGAGGAACTGCGCCTGCAGGCGAAAGAGACGGAAATCAAGGCCTACGAAGCCGAAACCGAGCGGCTGAAAGTGCTTGGCGCGACCATTACGCCCGACCAAATCATGCAGCTGGTCAATCAGACCGTCATGCAAGCATTGGCAAGTACCCCGCCAACGCATACGCAGAGTGAGACTGTCGTTATCGTGCCCGAGGAAGCAATGGAGCCCCCCGAATCGCCGGAGAGCGAGAACGAGGGCGAAAGTGACGATGAAGGCGAGGCGGAAGATAGCCCGCAAAACGGACTATTCCCGCCTGAGCCGCCCGTGCCCGGTGAGTTGATGCCGCGAGGTGACTAATGCATGTACGTCACGCCCCTGACTGTTCCACTGGCGCAGGACTGCCCGACTGCGACTGCGGCGCGTTGCCCATGTTTCGCGTGCTCAAGCCAATCTATGAGCGCACCGGAGACGTGAGCCACACGCCCGAAGGCGAGGTCAAGTGGTGGCGCGTCAAGCAGTGGCATGAAGTCGGGCTAGCGGCGAGCATGGCGGAAGCTGTTGCACGCTACGGGCGGACGGACAAAACGGGCTTTGCGCCTGTGTTGGAGCCGCTGAGATAGAACACGCCTGAACAGCCCCCAGGCGCGTAGCGGGATGACCCCGCCACACATCGGGGCAGCGCATCGCTGAGAAGCGACCGCATAGGAGAGCTAGATGCTTGAAGCGACCGCAGACAATCCGTTTACCACGGAATCTGCAAACACGGCGGACACCACCGCCAACACGGCCCCGGACAACCTCAACGCGGATCAAGGCGATCTTGTCGAAAACCTCGACACGGACACCGAGCTTGACGAGCTGGAAGAGGATCTGGAAGGCGTCAAAGTACGCGGCAAAAAGGAAGCCCTGGAGAAGCTGAAGACCGAAAGGCTTCTGCATCAGGACTACACCCGCAAGACCATGAGTCTTGCCGAGGAACGCCGCGCAGCACAGGCCGAGCGCGAACAGTTCACGCAAACGCGAGAGCTGCACAGCAAGATGGATCAGGAGCTATTCCAGCTTCGCGCCGTCGATGCTCGCCTGAATCAACTGCGGCAAGTCAACCTTGCACAGTTGAGCCAGCAAAACCCGGAACTGGCGCAGCAATTCCGGGACGAGTTCATTCAGTTGCAAGCCGCACGGCCCCAACTGTCGGACTCCATCACGCAGAAGCAACACCAATTGCACCTGACGCAGCAGCAGGAAACTGCCAAGCTGTACAGCGAAGCTCAGGCGTTTCTGATGCGCGAAATCAAGGGCTGGTCCTCAGCCAAGGACGCGGAGCTTGAGAGCTACGCCAAGCAACACGGAGTCAACACCGGAGAGCTAGGCAAGTTCCTGCTTCGCAACCCGCAGATTGCCGTCCTGATCGACAAGGCGAGCAAGTGGGACAAGTCCGTGAAGGAACGTCTCTCCACCATCAAGAAAGCGGAACCGGCACCGAAGCCGGCAAGCCGCATTGACGGTGGGAAGGCATCCACGCAGAAGAGCCTGTCGGACATGAGCGCGGCTGAATACCGCGAATGGCGACAGAAACAACGCAATCGCTGACCTAAACAGGTCGGCTCTCTAACGCCGAGAGGCGCCGAGGAAACACCATGAGCAATACGTTTAAGGTGATCGACATGATCGCCAAGGAAGGGCTGGCCATCGCCCACGAAAAGGCAACTTTCGTGAGCACCGTGGACCGCCAGTTTGACGACTCCTTCAAGCCGCAGAACATCGGCGGCGGACGCATCGGGGGCACCCTGCGCGTGAAGGAACCGAACCAGTACGTGCGGCGCCAAGGCTCCCGCGTGATGGACATTCAGGACACTGAAGAAACCACGCAAACCATCACGCTCGCCACCCAAGACGGCGTTGATATGCGCTTCACTTCGGCTGACCTGGCGCTGAACGTGGACAACCCGTCTGAGGTGTCGGCTTTCTCCAAGCGGTTCATTGAGCCTGCCATCTCTGTGCTGGTTTCCGGCATCGACGGCGACTGCATCACCACCGCCACGAAGCAGACCTACAACCTCGTCGGCACTGCTGGCACGGCTGTCGGCGCCTCGGGTGACATTACCGCTCTCGGCCTGGCTCGTGCCCGGCTGAATCAAGGCCTGGCCCCCAAGGACATGAACCGCAGCCTGCAGCTCGATTCCGTGACCATGGCTTCCATCGTGAACGCGAACAAGGGCCTGTTCATGCCTGAAGGTCAGATCAAGAAGGCATTCACCGAGGGCTATTACGGTCGCAGCGCCATGGCCGACTTCTACGAGAACGAGCGGGTGTACTCGCACGGCAACGGCTCTGACGTGGACGGCACCACCGACGCAGCCGCTGGCGTGACTGATGGCGGCTCGACCATCTCTGCCGACACCGCTGCCCCGGTGACGCTGACCGTTGGCTCTGTGTTCACCGTCGCCGGTGTCTACGCCTGCCACCCGGAAACCAAGCAATCGCTGGGCTACCTGCAACAGTACACCAACACCGCAGGCACCGGCTCCGGTGGCGATATGACCGTCTCCCCGACGATCTATCTCACCGGCGCCAAGCAGAACGTCTGTACCGCCGCTGGTGCCCAACTGGCGACGACCGACTTCAACAGCAAGACCATTACCGTGGTCGGCGCTGCCAGCACGAGCTACAAGCACAACCTCATGTACCACCGTGACGCCTTCGCCTTCGTCATGGCAGACATGCCGGTCATGGACGACGCCCACAAGTGCATCGTGCGCCGCGACGAGGGCTTCAGCATCCGCGTGTGGATGGCTTCGGACATCCGCAATGACGAACTGCTGGTTCGCGTCGACTGTCTCTATGGATTTAAGGTGTTCAGACCCCAGTGGAGTTGTCGAGTGACGAATTGAGTTAGCTAGATAGTCCTAGCGCTCTAACTGGGTCGATGCCTTGAACCCTAATGCGGTCCATCAGTGTTCCGTAGTTGATGCCAAGGTGTCGAGCCCAGTCCATCGCGCACATGGTCTTTCCATCGTGCGAGATCATCACGTTTTAACAAAACTTCAAGGAGCCTCAAATGGCCGCAGAGTACAACCAGCTTTCCGATGGGCGCCCCGATGGCACTCAACTTGGCATCAACGCCGCTGACAAGATCGCCTTCCACGGCGCTGCCCCGGTGGCGCAGATCAGCTACCTTTCCACCATCACGGCAAGCACCACGCTGTCGCAGGTGGTGGCGAACTTCAACACGCTGCTGGACGCGCTGAAAACGCGTGGCCTGATCGCGTCCTCGTGAAGATCGCCTTTGAGGGGCATGTCCCCGTCCCCCATGACGAGATGCTTCGGCATGTCGCGCATGCGAAGGGGCTGGGCTTGCCTTTCATTGGCGAAGAGAGCGAGCACGGGAGGCCGCTTGCCATTGTTGGCGGCGGTCCTTCCGTGGTTGACCATCTAGCCGAGATTGCCGGTTACGCGGACATCTGGGCGATCAACGGGGCGTGCCGGTTCCTTCGGGAGCACGGCATTGCTTCTACGCTTATCTCTGTTGACCCTTGCGACTTCCTAGCCCCAAGGGTGAGCGGAGCGAGTAAAGTCATTCTGGCGACACGGTGCCACCCCGATACGTTCGCATGCCTTGATGGCGCGGATGTGCGGCTGTTTGATCTGGTCAACGATGTACCAGGCGGGCACATCGTCAGCACGGCCACCGCAATGATGGCGTTTTCCGTTGGCCCGTTCATGGGTTATCGGCGCTTCGTGTTCTTCGGCTGCGAAGGGTCTTACACGGACAAGACGCACGCCTATATGGACGAGGCGGAATTGCAGGACGGACGGTTCACCGTGGAGGTAGACGGCGAGTGTTTCGACACCGCGCCGGACCTCTACATGCTCACGACGCACATGGCGGAAATGATGCGCCTGACCGTGCCGGGAGCATTCACCGAGCGCAGCGGCGGGCTACTGCGTGCCTTGATTCGGTGCCCTGAGCATGAAATCACTTCCGTCTCACCCGGACTGCGGTCCCGGCTGCGCGTCTCTGATCCTGAAGGCAGGCCGGAGCTTGCTGTATCTGGGGCGTGATACGCACGACCTTGGATGCTGGGTCCATAACGGGGACTTCTGGTATCGCCCCGAGTACCGGGACCACATCAGGCAATGCGCGTCGGTTATCGGCCCGCCTGAGTTCTGGGAGTGCCGCGAAGGGTACGTCTTATTCGACAAGTGCGCGGCTGAGGACTGTGCCGTGATGGTCGAGCCAAGCAGGCGGGCAACGCCAGCAAAACAGGAGAGCGAGCAATGCCGCATTGGATGAAGCACAGCGACCACGGAATCATGCCGGTCTATGACCTGGGCGAAGTGGAGCGGAACAAGAAGTTTGGATGGGTGTTCCTGAACACTGGCGAAGACGCGGACCGCACTGTCAAGCCGGTCATGCCTGCGCCTGCAGCGCCTGATCTGTCCGTTCCGAAGGATGAGCACGAAGCGGCGCCGACTGACATCCTTGATCTGCCGGTGGTGCAAATCCTGCCGCAGTTCAAGGGCATGTCTCGCCAAGACCTTGAGGCATTGCGGGCGCGTGAGGTACAGGGCAAGACCCGCAAGGGCCTGCTGGCGGCGATGGACGACGCGCTGAAGGGCTGATATGGATGCCGTCACGAGTTACAGCACGCTGAAGGCCGCGATTCCCGGCATGCTGAAGCGTGACGGGGATGTGCAGATCACGGAAAACGTCGCGCTGTTCATTCAACTGTGCGAATCGGACTTCTACGACCGGCTTCTGCTGCGGGACGAGGAAAGCGAAACCTCGCTGACCGCAACCACTAGCCAGGCCACGATCCCGCTGCCCAGCGACTTCATCGCAGAGATTCAGCTGTGGCTGATCGTTGACGGCCAGCGCGGCGCACCGCTCCAGAAAGTGCAGCCGCAGCAGTTGCCCTACTACACGGAAGACGGGATTCCTTCCATGTGGGCGATTGACGGCGCCAATGTGCGCTTCGACTGCCCATCAGACAGCGCGTATTCCGTGCCGTTCCGTTATCGGCGCAAGACCGTGTTGTCGGACGCATCGCCTACGAACTACCTATTGCTGCGCCGGCCTGACCTGTATCTCTACGGGTCACTCGTGCAAGCCGCGATGTTCACGGAAGACGATGCGGCACTGAGCAAGTATTCAACGCTGTATGACACGGCGCTACGGTCTGCCTCGAATCAAGAGGCGCGGAATCGGCGCGTGAAGATGCGCACCGACTTCCCCGGAACGCTTGGCCGGACCAACATCCTGACCGGAGATTAAAGCATGACGGTGGAATCGGCGACCAGTATCAATGACCTCAATGCGAGCTATCCGGCGAACACGGATGCCCGCAGCGAAGGCGCGGCACATATCCGGCTCATCAAGACGCTTCTTAAGGCGGATCGCGGGCTTGTCATCAGCGACAAGTCAGCGGCGTATGGCTTCGTCCTGACCGACGCAAACAACGCTTTCCGCCATCCCTCGACGGATACCACGGCGCGGACTTGGACCATTCCTGCAAACGCTTCCATCGTGTTCCCGGTGGGTACGTGCCTGACCTTCATCAATCAGCACAGCGCGGGGGTTCTGACCATCGCCATCACGGCGGACACGATGCGCCTTGCTGGATCGGGCAGCACCGGATCGCGGACTTTGGCGGCTGACGGCATTGCAACGGCCATCAAGATCGATACGACCGAGTGGATCATCTCGGGGACGGGGCTAACGTGAGCATCCAGCAGTTGCTTGCGTCGTACTCCGGGGCCTCTTCTGTGGCGCCGGGCGATCCGTACTTTTCGGATGTGTCGTTGCTGCTGCATTTCGAGGGCCCGAACGGGTCAACGACGATCACGGACAGCAGCGCAAATGTCGCGACAATCACGGGCAGCGCAGGTGTCACGATCAGCACGGCGCAATTCCAGTTTGGCAGCGCGTCGGGATCGTTCTCGGGTGCGTCTGGTGCCTACCTGCTGACGCCTTCGGGCAGCGAGTACGGATTCCCCGGCGATTACACGGTGGAAGGCTTCAAGCGGTCGGGATCGCTGGGGGCCAATAACTGCTGTCTGTTTGACAGCCGGGCAGGGGGCGAGGGCATCGCCATCTATGCCTCAGTGAATGACGTTGCTGGCGTCAATCGGCTGGTCTTGGCGAGCAATTCTGCGGGCATTGCCGGGTACGGAACGACTGCCTTCACGGCTGACACTTGGCAGCATTGGGCGGTGACCCGCCAAGGGTCTACGACTCGGGGATTCATTGACGGCGCGCTGGTGTGGACAGTCACCGACTCCCGGACCCTCGCATCTTCTACGCAGTATTCCATCGGTGCGGTGTATGACGGTGCGCAGCGCTTCAACGGCTATATCGACGAGGTGCGCGTGACCATCGGGCGGGCACGCTACACGGCGGCATTCACTCCCCCATCTGAAGCATTCCCCGACTCATGAGATACGAAGTCAAGGATTGTTCGCTAGGGGTCAACTATGACCTGATGCCTCAGGAGCTGGCTCAGGGTACGTGGTCCGCTGTGAAGAACATGCGCTTTTCAAAGGGGTTTGCAGAGCGCATCAATGGCATCTATGACCAGTTCACAGCTCCGGCTGTCACCCCGTACTGGCTGCACTACTACGAAACCGCGACAACGGGGTTTTGGGTGCATGCGGGGCTCGCTGCGGTGTACGTGGATGACGGCACGACGCGGACGGACATCACGGGCACGGCCCCGACTGGCGCGATTGATGACCGTTGGACCGGGGGAGTGATCGGCGGCAATCTGGTCATGAACAACGCCAAGGATGTGCCGCAGTATTGGAACGGGAACACGGCGACAAACCTAGCCACGCTGACCGGCTGGGATTCCAATTGGCGCTGTAAGTCGCTGCGGGTGTTCAAGCAGTTCCTCTTTGCCTTGAACATCACGAAGACGGCGACGAACTACCCGCACATGGTGAAGTGGTCTGCGGCTGCTGCGCCTGGGGCCATCCCGGCATCGTGGGACGCGGCAGATGACACGCTAGAGGCGCGGGAAGTCGAGATTGCAGAGACTTCGGACCCCGTGATTGACGGATTCCAGCAGGGCGATTCATTCATCGTCTGCAAAGAGCGGAGCATGTACCGCTTCACGTTCATTGACGGGCAGTTTGTCTTTCAGTCGCAGAAGCTGCCGGGCACCACGGGAATGATGGCGAGGGGATGCTCTGCGCCGACTCCGATGGGGACTGTGATTTTGGCGGTGGGCGATGTGGTCCTGTTCGATGGGCAGCAAGCCGGTTCCATCGTTGACGGCCAGGTCAAGGAATACATCTTCAACAGCATGGACCCGGACAACTACGAGCGGTCCTTTGTTGTCTCCAACCCCATCCGCCAAGAGACGCTGGTCTGCTTCCCGACCATCGGGCAAACGTCCTGCAACAAGGCGATGGTGTGGGATTGGCAGTCTAAGAAGTGGGGCGAACGCGATCTCCCGAACGTGACCTATGGCGCAACGGGCCTGATCGATGACCCTAACGCGACCGCGACATGGGCGACGGCTTCGGGGACTTGGGAAACGGATTCCGTCGCTTGGTACGACGAGACGCTGACCTCGAATCAGACGCGCCTGATGCTGTGCCGCACGGCCCCGGCAATCTCTGCCTATGACTTCGGCGGGGACGATGACGGGACGGAGATTGAGAGCTATCTGGAGCGGGTGGCGATAGCCACGGGCGAAGATGGTGTGTTCCTGTGGAAAGACGTATGGCTCAACATCGACGCGCCTGCGGGGACTGAGATTGACGTATCGCTCGGGGCTTCGATGTACCCGAACGAGGCGCCTGTGATGCGCGATGCCGTCACGTTCACAGTGGGCAGCCAACACAAGGCAAACGTGATGGTCAAAGGCCGCTATCTGGCGCTGCGGCTGTCCCATGCAGGCCCGGCGAAGTGGCGCATTCGCAGCTATTCGGTCGGTGTGCAGCCGGCAGGGAGATTCTGACATGGCGGGACTTCTGGACGCGCTGCTTGATCCGCAGTTCCGCAAAGATGTGCGGCAGGGGCTGACTGATGCGGCCAACCGTGGCGCAGTCGCCGGCCTGCTTGGCGGGCCTGTGGACATGGCTACGGGCCTGCTCAATGCTGCGTTGATGGGTGGCGGCTACTTGGGCAACAAAGCGGGCCTCTTGAGTGCTTCGCAGATGCCGCGCCCGATTGAGAACGCGGTAGGCGGAAGCGAATGGATCGGGCAGAAGATGCAAGACGCCGGGATGGTTTCGGGAAACCGTAACCCAGTCGCTGAAATGCTCGCTGGGGTTGCGATTCCTGCGGCGATGCCTAGGCTTGGCCAAGCGGCGTTTGCTGCGGAACAAGCGGCCCCCCGCGTAGTGGAAAAGTACGGCATGGCGGCAGAGCGCGGACTAGCGCCACTGGTAGAGGCTGGATTGAATCGCGGAGGGATCACGCGTGAGGCCATCGGCGCGATGGCAAATAACACCGTCTCGCCTGCGACCGTCTACCACGGCTCCCCACACAAGTTTGACCGCTTCGACTCCAGCAAGATCGGAACGGGCGAGGGTGCGCAGGCTTACGGGCATGGGCTGTATTTGGCTGAGAATCCGGCAACGGCGCGGACCTATTCAGCGGATCGCGCCTATGTTGGAGCGGCAATGCAGGGCAAGCCTATGGCGATCAACTATGACGATCCCGCATGGATTGCGCAGAAGACTATTGAAGAACTTGGCGACCCTGCAAAAGCGACGGCGCATTTGCAAATGGTGCAGCGTACAGCGGGCAAATATCAGCCGCCAGAGACAAAAGCCGCCGTGCAGGGGGCGCTTGATTTAATCGCTTCTGGCGGTGTTGCGCCTAAAGGCTCTCTCTACAAAGTAGACCTCCCCGACGACGCAATAGCCAAGATGCTGGATTGGGATGCTGCATTGGCAAAGCAGCCGCAAAGCGTGCAACAAGCCCTTGATTCATTGCAGAAGAAAAACCCTGTCGGCTGGAATGCATTGGTGGAATCGCAGTTAGGCGGGCCGGTAATGGAACAGGCCACAGGCCGCGACTTGTACCGGCGAATGCATGAGGGTCTTATCTTGTCAGGCAAAGCACAGCCAGCGGCAATCAAAGAGCAGCAGGCCGCAGAAATGCTGCGCCGCGCAGGCATCCCCGGCATTCGCTACCTAGACGGCGGATCACGCGGCGCAGGGCAGGGCTCTAGCAACTTCGTGGTCTTTCCGGGGGAAGAGTCATTGCTGACCATCCTTGAACGCAACGGCCAGCCGATCCGCTGATGTATACCCCCCTCGCCCCGCCTTCAGACCCGAATGCGCTCCCTGCATTCCTGCTGACCGAACTAAACCGCCTAGCGCAAGTCCTGAACGGGCGCAGCGACCGCGTGCAGTTCCGCGAGCTTGCCACGACGCCCAGCAAGCCGAGAGACGGGGACGCGATCTATGCGGACGGCACGAACTACGACCCCGGAGCAGGTGAGGGTCTGTACGTCTACACCGGGGGCCTGTGGGTCAAGGCTTCCAGCGCATTGGCGGGGGAATCCGTCAGTGCTGCAAAGACCTTCGACGCGACGGACGCAAACAAGGCATTCCTGCACCCAAGCGCAGACACGACAGCGCGGACTTGGACGATCCCCGCGAATGGGACGGTGGCCTATCCGCTGTTCACTGCGCTGACCTTCATCAACCAAGACAGCGCGGGGGTTCTCTCCATAGCGATCACCACGGACACCATGCGGCTTGCTGGTGCGGGAACGACTGGAACGCGAACCCTTGCTGCGAACGGCATTGCAACGGCAATCAAGGTCACATCGACCGAATGGCTGATATCGGGCACGGGCCTGACCTGAGGAACACACATGGCATACGACTTTTCTCCCTGGCTGGATCAGATCAGGCGCGACCCGACGCAGGGCGGGCAACTCGCGGGGGCGGGCAGCTACTCGCAAAACGGCATGTTCGCAACGCCGATCTATGGCATGGGCCAGCAGAGCGGCATGGACGGCTACACGCCGGGCGGTGTGAATGAGTACCGGGTCTATAAGGACATTGGCGCACAGGACGCGGCGGGCTACAACGGGCAAGCCTATGACCGCTTCGACGCGAACGGCAACTACATCGGCAGCGACAAGTGGAGCGGGCTGGAGGGCGACAATTTTCTCTCCAAGTACGGGCCATTCCTGATGCTGGCTGCTGGCATGGCTCCGGCAATGATGGGCGCGGGCGGGGCTACTGGCGCAACGGGTGGCGCTGGCGGCTTTGTTGGCGAAGGCGCGGCTTCCGGTGTTGGCGCATGGGACGGCGCTCTTGCGGGTGCCTCGCCGGGTTCTGCTGCGGCTGGCGTCGGTGGCGCTGGCGGGTTCATCGGTGAGGGCGCTGCATCGGGCATTCCGGCATGGGACGCGGCAGGCGCTGCGGCTGGTGCGGGCGGCGCTGGTGCGGCTGCAGGCGGCGCGGGCAGCCTGCTGTCCGGCCTGGGCGGCAAGGCTCTTGGCCTCGGGGCTACGGCTCTCGGCGCACTCGCTGGCTCCCAAGGAACGGGCGAACAGACGCAAGAAAAGCGCATGGACCCTCGCCTTGACCAATACGTCTACGGCGACCTCCTGCCGCAAGCAAAGGGCCTGCTGGCGCAGCAAATGCCCCTCGCGCAGCAGTACGGCAATCAGATGATGCAAGTCGGCACGGGGCTACTCGGCGCTGGCATCGCCCCGAACGGTTTTGAACGCTTCACGCGTGGGAGGTACTGAGCATGTTTTTCGGTGTTCCTGGCGGACTCAGCGGCTCCCAATGGGG
>ERZ869925.783-NODE-783-length-18953-cov-53.671235_pt1 | contig 18953 bp, 21 predicted proteins | sample MGYA00579311_ERZ869925 | MGnify/ENA primary metagenome ERZ869925 (study PRJEB32216, sample SAMN09231817) | wastewater metagenome | place: USA: Maryland | collected 2016-07-30 | study: EMG produced TPA metagenomics assembly of the PRJNA472060 data set (Reclaimed...
TGAATAGCGGGAAGCAACTAGAGGGTATCACAGGGATAGAGATTGGGCCAAGTGACCGTGTAGTGATGGTGCTCATAGGGAATGCATCAATTGCTTCAATCCCCGTTCGTGATTTCCCACCTGATTTCCTAAGTCGATGGGGGCTTGATCACACCGAGGCACTTCAGCGTGCTCAAATTTCCGAAGCGGCATTGCGCGAAAGAGCGGTCAAGGCAGAGCGGAACAAGGCGATTGCTGAGGTCGAATTTTGGTTCGCGGAATCTGCAATCTACCATCGGCTTTACCCAGACCTGAGAGATGAGATGTCCAAGGCGCTTGGAAGAGATAATGGCTACGAGGCAGCAACTTCCGAGTTCCTAGCAAAGGCATCTCAACGCTATTTGGAAAAGTGGGGATTTGGTCGAGTGGACATGCCCGGTGGGCCGGGATGTCTGGTCGCTACCCGTGTAAAACGAATTATTGATGGCGATACATTGGAAGTGACATCACCCAAGTATGGCAATGTGCGCTTGCTGTGGATCGACACTCCAGAGAGCCAAAATAACAACCACGGTAAAGGTCAGCCCGAAGGAGTTTGGGCCAAAGAATGGCTGACGACAGCCCTGCCCCAAGGGACACAAATTCTCCTGTGGAGTCCAGGGAGGGAGATAGAGATCGATAACAGAATGAGGCCGTTAGCCGTAGTATTCGTACCACAGGGCGAAGATGGATTTCCCGAAATGCTGCAATGGCATATTGTGAGGCGCGGTTGGTCTCCGGTATGGAGGAAATACGGCCTCGTAGACATCCGATTCCGGAAAATGATGGCCGAGGCGGCTTCGCTAGCTCGTAGCGAAAAGGTCGGGGTCTGGGCAACCGACCCAAAATACATGATAGACAAATCCAATGAAACCACCTCTCCGCGAGACTGAAGACTCCAATGGTGCTCCTCCTGAGCTCCAGGAAGAAGACAGATTTGCCTTCAAACACCCACTGCTTTATAAGCATTATGCATTAACAAACGAAATAGAGTTAGGGTACATAAAGAATGTTATAGTTGATAAAATGATCTGGTTTAATTCACCAATCTATGCTAATGACCCATTTGACAGCAATCCCGTTTTTACATTCACCGGATCTAAGCAGGAAAAAATTGATTACTGTTTTTCTATGGCGAAGGAGAGTGGTGCATATCAAACAAACAAATCGGCCAAAAAATTCGCCCTTCGTAGATGGAGTAATTTAAGGTTGCCAGAGCCAGATGAAATGAATCAGGACTGGGCAATTTCCTGCTTCACAATCGAAGAACTCCATCCCCTGATGTGGTCGCATTATTCGTCCAAGCACGCTGGCATCAACATAGCGTTTCGATCTGGACCTCCAGGTACTCCTTCTGAAATTAGCAGCGCGATCAAAGTAAATTATCTGAAGCAAAGGCCAATGGTAAACATCTTGCGTCTTGTGAAGGAGGATGCTCTGAATGCATTCACAACTAAATCACCACATTGGGCATACGAGAAGGAATACAGGCTGTTTCGAAAAATGGCGAGAGGCCTTCGGAAAATTGATAATCTACAAATCAGTCATGTAAACATCGGATCCCGCGTTAAACCCGAGTTTAGGACTGCGGTCATAAATTTCTGCAAGGATCTCAACATCCAAAGGTATGCCGTCGGCATTTCACCTCGCGAGTACTCCCTAGAAAAGAAATCTTTATGATCGATTGGTCCGTAATTTCATATTACATTCTTGTCATGTGGTGTTGATTCCTTTGCCGCCAGTTTCGAATGATACTAAGTGTTTCGCAATGGCGCCTTCTAACCCCACCCCTCCGCAACAGCATTACAATCGCGTGATCCGGCAGATTGTCACGATCAGCCATGATTTGATCCAATCGCGCCAGGATCACATTATCTGGTGTTCCATTGCTGACGCCTCGTTCAGATTCGGTAGGCCAGGGAATGCTCCCAGATTTGACACCTTCCTGAAGTGCTGCTGCGGCCCCCACCAGCGCCTCAGCTGCGGTGGTCGGTGGGATACCCCACCAACCACCTATACGGCACGCTGTCGAAACCGCCTTACGAACGATCCGCTGTTGAGCTTTAGCTATCCGATCCTCTCTGGTCAGGGTCATTGCTCCTCCCCAAACTCATTCGCAATATTCGCAATATTCGCAATATTCGGCGCGGTGTAATTTTTGCGAATTTTGCGAATGCCGTCCCGCTGTTCCAACCGACTCATTAGGTCTGGGTGCAGTTTCCATGCCTCTGATGGTCGCCCTCTCCGCGCCTCTTGGTCAACTGGCCGTATCCATCCATAGTCCACCAACATCCGCATGGCAGAGCGTACCGACTCAGCCGTTTCCAATCCTGCAGAGCCCTTGACCAACTCCAACACATCGCGGGTCGTTATCTCGCTATGCCGGGCCGATACTCGACCAAGGGCGGCAAATACCCTTTTGGCGTGGCGCAGTTGCTCGGACTCCGACGCTTCGCCCGTTACCGCCAAGAAATGAGCCAGTAACCAAGGCCCCCACACACACGCAGCCCTCATTATATCGCCCTGTACTGTATCTGCATCAGGATTGACCAGTATTTCCATCGCTAGCGCAATGCGGACAATCGCCCCAGGCAACTTGCTGGCAAATGCACGGGCACCAGCGAGGTCGCCATCTAGGCATAGCCTTGGCTCTAAGTCAGACCTGAACGCCCATAACGCCGCCTTCGCCTCATCGTCGAGACGCAAGATCCGTGTCTCGATTCCACTCCGTTTCGGATTGCCAGTACATGGATCAACAATGACTCGACCGGGCCAAGCAAGATCCAGTGCGGCACGGATATGTGTGTCCCACCAGGATCGCAGGTGAATCGGCACAGGAGATGGTTCCATCTCACGGCTGCCTAACATTGACTGCGGACGGATGAGTAACATCCGAGGAACCAAGCCGCGCCCTATTGCGGCTGAATCGCCCAACACAACCACGACTGCCGCAGGCTGAACGGCCAACAGCAGCGACAGCGCCGGTCGATCTAGTGGAATGTCACGCCCCACCCGATGAGCTGAACAGCTGTCCCCGGCATGTCCCGATAAAAACAGGGACATATTGTCTCCATCGGCATATCGACTACCCATCAGCAATCCTGCATCAGCCTCAGACGCGATGATTGCCAGCTTTTCGCCATTTCGCGCCAACAGATCGCGGCATGCCTCTGGCGTGGCGTCCGCTGATACAAGCTCCGGCGCACGCAGCTCCGGCATACTTGCCAATTCAGCAGCCAATTCGCTTGCCCGCCGCCTTAGTGCAGAAAGATTTCCAGCATCATCGTTTTTTTTCGGCGGCTTACTAATTGCCGTGCGTATGCCTTGAAGCTGCGATTCCAAGCCACGGCGCCTTTCCGCATAGGTGGCTAGCGGTTCTAGGAGTCGCTGCCGTTCATCTTTCTGCCAGTTCCTGATTGGTGCTGACAACGCACCTAGTGTTGCCGATTTCCGTTCCGCTGAATCAGCTAGGACTACAGGCCACAGCGTGGCAGGCTCCCGCCATTCCGGCATCGGCTCCACTTCAACTGAACGACTCACGGCGAATGCCGCAAGTCCAATCGCCAATGGCGCAACCATGTCCGTTGATACCTGGAGCGCATGCGCCTGGGCTTTAATATAGCTGCGCAAATCAGCTAGCTGATTCGGGATGGCTGAGTCCAAGTCCAGCTTGGGGAATCCGCCCGATGTTGGTAGCTGCACAGGAATCCCCCAATCTACAACTATTTCAGCAGACAAGACCCGTACCTCTGGCACCGAGACATCGTCAATGTGCTTAATCACGGTTAATCTCCCTTGTCTCCATGACATGAATAATGACATCTTCTTGGCGTCGATGAATCACGGCACCAATGTACTGAATCTCGCCTTCAATGAACGAAACCACATCTCCACGCATCAATGCACCAACGCTAGAGCAACCGGAGCCACCCCACTTGGATTTTTTAACTTCTACTATAAGGGATCGATCCAGTTTTACGCGATTGGGCCCGAAGGCCGTTGCGTGTGCTAGTATGGGGTTCATGGGTTACGCCCCCACTCGGCGCGTTGCTAGAAACGCAACGAGGTCAGCGCGAGCATAAACAACTCGTCGGCCAATCTTGTGATATGGAATCCGCCAACGGCGGCGGCAACGATCTACTTCTAAGCTGGACTCTGCCACGCCAAGAAACTTGGCAGTAGCAGCGGTGTCCAACATATCCGGCGGATGAGCGGATGCGTCTGGGAAGTTACTGGAAGCTGATGGCGTATTGCCAAGGGCTATCTCAGACAAGGCGGAGGAGTTGCTCATTCTGGTTCCTTAGTACCGGCCACGGTTATTCGTGGCGAGGTACCCAGAACTTGCCTAATCCCGACTGGACATCATTGAACCAAGGGTGGCACCTGCCACTTGGCGCCACTAATTAGCCAGCTTTTTCTTTGCTTTTCGTAAACCAACCTCGCTCAGGCACATGCCATTTTGCCCAGAAGACATCCACCCGGCGCTAGTGAGGTCGCGCAACATTCGCTCGATTGATGACGCCGCTCCCGCCTTCTTCACTACAGCCATAATTTGCTTGGTGGGTGCAGCCTGTGGATGCTCGACTAGGTATTTCAGTAAGGCTAACTTTTTCTCCGATACCCAAGTAGACGGATCATTTCCTGCTCTTTTTGGGGGGGCTAATTTCAGAGCCAATTTCTGGCAATAGACAGATGCTTCCAGCAAGCCTGTGTCAGGACGATTCTCCTCAGGATGCAGAGACATTTTGTAATCATCCCACAGGAATTTTCTCAGAATTGATTCAACTCGTTTCACTGGAACGACTACATGGTCCCTAAATGCTGTATCGTTGTGATCATTGGCTCCTAGCCACCTTGACAATTCATCCAAAGTCTGAACCAATCTTTTCGGCAGCATGCTCTCCAGAAACCAATCTCGGGCGCTTAGAGATTTAATCCCTCGGAAGAGATGAGCACCTCCTGCCGGACAACCATTCGAAAGCATGACCTTGTCATTACCTGAATACGCTGCCTCAATAAAGCTGTGACTCCGAACTAATTGCTGTCTTAAGTACGCGATTGCCATTCTTGCATGGGCCTCAGTTTCTATCGAAGTATGCGGGGAAGGCCCGTCCCTTAGTTTACAGATTCGATTAAATATGTTAGAGATCCCAAACTCTGACATTTCCTCAGAAAAAAAATCAAGGTGGAGGCCACGGATAAAACGCTCCGCCATTTCCCTCTCTGATGTCAATTGTAATTGGGAAAAATCTTTTCCGGTCAACCCGGGATCTATAAAAATCGACTTTGGGCCTCCTCCCCCTACTCCACCAGTCTGTTCTTGCGTCTTAGCCTTCGCCGTCCGCTTGCCGTCTTGCTTCTTCGCTGTCCGTTTAATCGGCATGTCTCACTCCGGTAGTATCAAGCTTGCTCGGTACTTCATGGCCTAGACTTGTTCCGTGGGAGTCTTTGTCAGACTTGTCAGACATTTTTCCAGGGAGCGTGGAGCCTGCCTTAACTTCACTGCCAGCGGCAATCATGGCGTCCGTTGCGTTGTTCATGGCTGCACGCACAGCACTGTCGTTTAAACGGGCATAGACCTGTGTTGAGCGCTGGTCCTTATGTCCCAAGGCTGCACCAATGATTGGCAACCCTACGCCTCCCAAGGCCATCCATGAGCCGATTGAACGGCGTAAGTCGTGAGGACGAAGATTCTCCAGCTTTGCACGCAGAAGTATTCGTCGCCATGAAGCTTTCGGATCTACGATGTGGAGTGACTCAGAGGGTTTGCCAGGAACCAACGCAGACGGGAACACATACTGCGCGGCCTCGGCAAGCTCTATATCAGATAGAACCGGTAGACGGACCCGCACCCCTGCGTCCCGCCGTTGCAGCAACCGCTGACGATCCGCGTTCGCATCCTGTAGCAATTCAGGCAATTCTGCCTTCCATGCTATCAGCTGAGAGAGAACCGGTGCTGGTATTGGGACTGCAAGCCGCGTTCCTGTCTTGCTGCGCTCTTCGGGCACAAGCCACTGTCCCAGGTCTAGGGCCATTTCGCTCCACCGTGCCGATGCCACATTGCCACGGCGAAGGCCCACAAATAAGCAGCAAGTCCAAAACAACCGCCACAGCGGCGGTTCTTCGTCCAGGGCCGCAAAGAAGGCAGGCAACTCGCCGGGCTGCAAGAAGCGGGCTCTGCTCGCCACCTTCGGGCGGCGAATGCCAATCGTGGGTATATCCCCCGCATACCGCATCGCCTCATCTTTGGCAGCGGCGTGGAACATGGCCGACAGCACGGAGCAGGCATGACGACCAGCACCGTTGCCACCTGCCTTTCGCTTGCCCTTGGCAGCATTTCTCTCACCCGTTTGAATAATCGCATCAGCCATCGCCTGCACATCGCTGCGCTTAATCGCTGATAGGCGCTTGTTGCCCAACCTTGGCTCAAGATGCAGTCTCCATGAATCCAAGTAACGGCGGGTGGTAGATGACCGCAGGTGTGGCAAGTGATGCATCTGGAACCATTCCCACAGGTCAGACAAGGTTGTTTCAGTTTTGATGGTGCGCCTTGCAGCTGCCGCCCGTATCGGATCCGGTGCCACCTTTTTTCTGGCCCAATTCCGCGCAGCTTCGACCGAAAGCGTGGGGAAGGGCGTGTCGTTGGGAATCTCGCCCTGACGATTCCGGTAATAGAACTTCTTAGAACCCGCACAGGTCACATAGCAGCATAGGCCAGGGCATTTTGCATCCCGCAAGCGCACCCTGCCGACCTTTGGCGTGGGCCAGGAACGAATGCGGGCATCCGTGAATGGGAAGCATGTTGCAGTTATTGGTGCTGGCATGCCTTCATCCCACCGGTTTTCGCCATCCCACGCCCATCCCACCGCCGGTGGGATAATGAGTAAAGCTGGGGTAGGCCATGGTGGGATGGACTGTCAGTAATTCAGCATAAACACAAGTAAATTAATGGTCTGTCAGGCCTCGTCATAGGCAGGTTAGTGGTGTTGATGGTCCTACGAATCTGAGGGTTGCAGGTTCAAGTCCTGCCCGGCGCGCCAGAACCCACGGTGAAAACCGTGGGTTTGTTGTTTTTTGCAACATCCAATTTTTACGATCAATCTCCATCCCACGCCCATCCCACCGCCAAAAAGAACCCGAACCTACACCATACCTCAGCATGGCTCCTATAGCTCCATCGATCTTAGGAATATCTGTGCGGCCACTTTCGTTTGCCCTGAATGCATTTTCCGGCGCTCCGTGAGGGAACACCATCTGCGGCGTTTCTAGTTTCGCTCAACACGAGCGCCTCCGTCACCCTCCTCATCCTCTTGCTCTCTGCTCAGTTGATGGGCAATTGCTGCCACCTGCGTGGTCGCGTCACACATGAGATCCATGGTTGTCGTGTCCATCCCACCAACCACCCCTACCAGCTTGGCAACAGTCTCTGGCCACCCTTCAGGATCGGTGTCCCGAAGTTGCTCCATGTTGGTCCTTAGTCTGGCGATTATATCACCCTCGTTCACCACAGAGCCTCCGCTAGTTTGGTTTCCAGTCCTGCCCGCAAGGACTCAGCTTCTCCAGCAAAGACATTTAAACCTGTTTCGGTTTCGATCCGTTTGATGGTTGTGATCCAACGCGTGAGCGGCCCCCTAGTCCCATCGACATTGGGGATTTGAAACGCCAGGACTCGGTAGGTGTGCTGGGCCTCCTGCCAGTCGAGGACGATCGAAAAGCAGGACTCAGGGATCGTGACGCCAGCTCTGAGACGCTCAGGTTTCGTTCCATAGACTGGTCCATTAATCACCGTGAGATGACCTAGTTTTTCAGCCCAACCGCCGCCACGGCCATGCCGCCCTGCAATAGCTTCTTCTAGCTCCTCCCAGATTCCCGCATTCACGCTATGCGGTTGAGGCACAATGTTGGAACAAGTGAAAGTGGCGAGGAATCCCTCGCTGCCGTGGCGGCTCCATGCCGCATAGGCGGGGTACATGTGGCCCCGGTCGAACCCTGAGTTGGTGTAGTCCTGATGTGAAACATGGGCACTGGTTCGGAAGTCAGTCTGAAAGGAAGCTGGCCGAGTTGGCGAAGCGCCAGGATGAGAAATAGCGCCGTCAATTTCGTATAGCACCCAGGCTGGATTCTTCCGCTGATTATCGTAGCCGACGGCGAAGTAGGGACCGTTGAGAATTTGAAGCTCACGGGTTCGCAAAGTTGGTCGAAAACGGGTTGGCGTGCGCTTGGTGGTCGCCGTTGGACTTGGTGTCGATTGCTCGTTAGTTCGACTACTCGCCGAGGTATCAACAGCCTGAGAACGGTTGGGCGAGCGGTTGTCGAGCAACAAGAAGACGCAAACAACCACGAGCAGAACCAATCCGAGTGCCAGTAGCGCGGTTAAAAGACTTCCTCTCACAGCGCCGAGGCGTTGCATGGACGACATGGGGACATGCTGTGGAAATCCACACTGAATCCACATCTTTAGCCTCGCCGAAATCGACTCTGCTGATAGCGACTGCAGAAAATCCTGAACGATCAGGCCTTGCGTGCGCTTGTTTTTCAGAACGCTGAGGGTTAAGGAAATGGAGAAAAGACCCGTGCCGTATGAACCTGACTACTCGTTCATGCTTTACATCGTCCTCGGCGTTATTGCTGCTGTTGTGGTATTGTGGCTATGGTTGGGGGCACGAAGGAAGAAGATTCGGGCGGAGGAGCTGATAATTCGAAAACAGCGGTTAGTGAAGAAGTACGGACTTGAAGTCGGCATTCGGTTATCAAATGGAGAAATAGCCCAAGGGATGACCGAAGAAATGGTCGTCGATGCGTTAGGAAAACCGGCTGATATTGATGAAAAAGTTCTCAAAACTAAAACAAAGAAAACCCTCAAGTATAATCAGCTCACGCAGCGTTCATTCGGGACTAAAATTTTCATTGAAGACAGCGTAGTTACCGGCTGGGACATAAAGTGACACCAGCGTTTTGAGAGTTGTAGGACTCTCTGTCGTTATAGCCGTCCCTGGAACATGACCGCCGAGTAATAGGCTGCCTAAATGTCCACCATGCGCCACCTTGTCCTGATCCTCCTCTTTCCAATCGCTGCCATTGCCGTTGACACGGTCGCGTTCAAAACCGGCGGCAAGATTGAAGGCACGGTAATTCAACAGGATGAGAAGTGCATCGTGTTGAAGTCCGGTCGGGGGACGATGAGGCTTACGCGGGAATCGATTAAAGAGATCACACATATTGACGATCCGAAACCGGTAGAGTCGGCAACGCTGCCACCAGTTGAGCGAACAGACGCCCATCTGCCCAATTGGGACGCGGTGGTGTCTGCCCTAACTACTCAGGCATGGTCAGGTGGGCTTCGCCAGATTCCCGCAACAGCCATTGATGTTGGGATCATGCGAAGAGTGCCGTATTCCTCGTATCGATGCGGCCCAAGCTCGCAATTTGAAGTGAACATTTATGGCGATCCTGACGACCCCATTTGTTTAGAGGTTGGCGTTTATGGCGATCAGGGCCTGGATTCTAAAATCCAAGCGATGCTCATAGAGTTTGCTGCGTCCAAACTCATTCGCGCAGAAGCCAATCGTCAGATTCTACGCAGTTTGAATCCGCTGAAGGATGTTGTCGTACATGGTGACCTGACATTGGAAATTACGCCGCCGACCGCCGAGGACGCATACGGAGCATGGTGGGTGGCGCTTTATTTCGCTGACCGGGTTGAGAAAGCGCGGGCAACTCCAGAACAAATCGCGGAGATTTCAGTCCGTGCCGATCAAGTTTCTGCCACGGAGGCAGATCCCAATAATTGGAACCGGGATGATATGAAGTACGCTAGGGCGCCATCAGCGGGCAAAGGCCAATCATCAAGCAGTGGTGGAACCGTGTATGTCCGTGGCTATCACAGAAAAGATGGGACTTATGTGCGTCCACACACGCGGCGCAGGTAGTTTAGGCCTTTCCTTTACCCATTTCCTCAAGTCCAAGATTCAGCCATGATTTCTAAACAACCGGCGTTAGTGGCGTTGGCCATAGTTGTCATCGTTAATGTGTCTTGGTGCGCGGAGTCAGTTCCACCTGAGGTTCCTGAGTTGCTTCGACGACCCGATGACCAGACCGAAAGCGCCTTTGAGCGCTATAGGGCAGCCAGGGCGTCTGAATTGCGAGATTGGCGAGGTCGTGCCGGAATTGATACGCTCCAGACTCAGCAACCTGCCCGACGAGCGGGACCGTCATCCGTTACCCTGATTAGTGGGAAAGAACTAGAGGGCATCACGGGAATAGAGATAGGGCCAAGTGACCGTGTAGTGATGGTGCTCATAGGGAATGCATCAATTGCTTCAATCCCCGTTCGTGATTTCCCACCTGATTTCCTAAGTCGATGGGGGCTTGATCACACCGAGGCACTTCAGCGTGCTCAAATTTCCGAAGCGGCATTGCGCGAAAGAGCGGTCAAGGCAGAGCGGAACAAGGCGATTGCTGAGGTCGAATTTTGGTTCGCGGAATCTGCAATCTACCATCGGCTTTACCCAGACCTGAGAGATGAGATGTCCAAGGCGCTTGGAAGAGATAATGGCTACGAGGCAGCAACTTCCGAGTTCCTAGCAAAGGCATCTCAACGCTATTTGGAAAAGTGGGGATTTGGTCGAGTGGACATGCCCGGTGGGCCGGGATGTCTGGTCGCTACCCGTGTAAAACGAATTATTGATGGCGATACATTGGAAGTGACATCACCCAAGTATGGCAATGTGCGCTTGCTGTGGATCGACACTCCAGAGAGCCAAAATAACAACCACGGTAAAGGTCAGCCCGAAGGAGTTTGGGCCAAAGAATGGCTGACGACAGCCCTGCCCCAAGGGACACAAATTCTCCTGTGGAGTCCAGGGAGGGAGATAGAGATCGATAACAGAATGAGGCCGTTAGCCGTAGTATTCGTACCACAGGGCGAAGATGGATTTCCCGAAATGCTGCAATGGCATATTGTGAGGCGCGGTTGGTCTCCGGTATGGAGGAAATACGGCCTCGTAGACATCCGATTCCGGAAAATGATGGCCGAGGCGACTTCGCTAGCTCGTAGTGAAAAGGTCGGGGTGTGGGCAACCGACCCACAATACATGATTGATAAAGCCAACGAAACAACGGCACCGAAAAAATAGCGGTTGGTCTCAACAAATCACATCCACCTCATCCAACTACACGACGAAGCGCTTAGGAGCAAACGCAACATGGGAATTTCCGTATCGTGGCTTTTTGGTTCTCCCTGGACCCTGCTCATTCCTGGAACAATTTTAGTCATTAGCCTATTTGTTCATCAGTCGGCTGCTTCGGAAGCACGGGAACTCCAACGGACTTGGGAAAGGGCCATGGAGCTTAAAATAGACTCGCTCAAGCAGGTTATTGGTTCGCGTAGCGGGGAAAACTCTGCCGTGGCGGCAAAGAACAGCTGGGTATCACAGCCGGTGTTCCATCGTGAGATGCAGGAATTGGAACAAGCCACGAATGTATTCAAACGCGGAGCGAGTGGTTACGATAGTGGGATTTCGGGCGACCTCCGCGCCGCTGAAAATACCAAATCAATCTGCATTAGCTGGATGATTTTCGCCGGAGTGATGATGGCATTCTGCGCTCTTGGCCTAGTAACTAAACCCAAGGGCCAGTAATCTTCCGTCGCAACGCCCTTGGTTTCAGAATTACTAGTTGAATTGAAAAGGCGGCGCGCAGTCTCGGACAGCACGGCCAATCGCGCCAACCAAGACGGGAAAGCAAGCATGGAAAACAACGATGTATTGGTGGCGAAGTTCACATTCCTTACAAACGCCTTAGCGGAACTGCCGCCTGAGCTTAAGTCGCTCAAATTCAGTCAGCTAACCTATGAACAAGTGAACGGAATCCTGAATGAAATAGTTCCCAAAGTGTATGCCGTGGATTTGAGAATATTATGGGCCGCATTTGACATACAGGGGGCCCAACGAGGGACTGTTGCCGCTCAACAAATGTGGAGAGGTGAAGTTGGCAAGGATCTCTCTATTGGGGACTCCAGAACAGCGGCAATGTATTTTGCTTTCTGTATTGCCAATGTTCAGTTCACGGCAATCGGCGGAAAATCAATCCAAGAAATCCGAGTGCTTCCATTAGAGCAGTTGGGCTGGGCGATAAAGGGGGCCACACAGAACGCTGGTCTCATGTTCGGTAAGATTACAGGAGGCAATCTCGGGGGGACCAAGCCGGCCGGTTGTCTCATCCTGTTGCCATTTTTCTTGTTTGCGGGATTAGCAGGTGGATACAGCGTGCATCAATTTGCGGCAGCAATGATCACCTAAGTTGTAATCGACCAGACCGGGCTTAGGGGTCATCCTTCGGATCCTCAATTAGCATGAGGGGCCATTGGGAAACCATAATTAGATAGGCGAAAAACTGACCCGCACTTTTTGTTTTCCATGCGCAGGTTTTTGGCCACTTTGGTTCGCAGACGAACACCCCAATCAAAAAGTAAATTAGGATGGGTATCGGAATGAAGAGATGCATGTCGGACTCTTGCTCCCGTTAGCTAAGATCAACGGCGTTATTGCCGGGCGACATATGACTTGATGCCGTCTGAAGTCACCGGTCGTTCTTATAAGCGGTGGGTGTAGTTTTGTCGCCTAGCGTATCGCCCAGATCGCGCCACCGTTTCCATAGAGAAACGGCGGCGTGATCCAGTGATGGGTGGATCAGGCAACGGATCGCTGATCCAGCGGTAAATCCAGAGTGGATCGCACAACCGGATTCTCTGATCCAGACTGGATCAGGGGCTAGATCAGCACCCCTCGTGATCCAGCTACTGATCCACCCCAATTTCAGCGCCCAGCAAGTTGTCATCGTAGGCGCTGATCCCTTCCGCCGTGACTTTATAGGCGTCACGGTCCACCCACCCCTTCGCCCGCAATCGGTCAACTATGCGCTGGACAGATCCTACCGGCACCTGGGCCTGTTCGGCCAATTGCCGTTTACTGACTACGCCACCAGCACGCACTAGGACGCTCAGGATTGCCAGATCCTGCTCCTGATGGCTCCCCGACGCTGGCGGCTTATCGCTATCTGTCGGAGCAGCTTCCAGCGTCGGTACATCACGCGTGCCAATGCGCTTTGGTACTATGCGAAAGCTGCCTGTTACACCGTCTTCACCGTCGCGGGCCTTCTTTGTTTCAACCTGTATGTGGTCACCGCTTTTGCTGATCAACGCGATCCAATCGGCACGGGCGTCAAACACAACGCTGCCTCGTGCGCGGCCTGTGTCACCGCGTGTCGCATGGTGCAGGATGACGACGGCAAGTTGGAGATCCGTCGCCAATGTCCGCAGCCCGCGCATCAGTGATTCCAGCAGGGCATCCTGTCCGGCGTAGCCATCGCCGGTGTGATTTCGTGAGCTATCCCATGTGTCGATGATCACCAGACGGACAGATGGGCCGCCTAGTGCATTTATCGACGCCACCGCTGCATGCAGGTCAGCAGTGCCTCCTGGCAAGGAGTTCGGTAGTTCGATAACGGAATGCACATGCCCAACCACATCGGGTGGCAGAGCGAGCAATCGTGCTTCGGTGGACGCCGGACTGTCGGTTGCCACATACAGCACCTGCCCAGACGCGCATGCGTGCGCCCCAAAGTTGGTGCCAGCAACCACACAGCGGGCCAAGTGAGCGGCCACCAGTGTCTTGCCGACCCCTGGCATTGCTATCAAAGCCCCAATTCCGCCAACGGGTAATAGCCCATCAATGATCGATGGTTCAGGCGTCATTCGTTCCCGCTCTCGGTCGGCGTGTGACCTAATCATCAGCGTGCCAGCGTGCGATGTTGGTGCTGTAGCTTCGTGAAGGCGGGCAGCCACAGCGTCAAGTGGCGCTGTTTCCAATGTGCGTTCGCATTCCTTCAGCGTGGCCCGGAGTTTTTCCCGCTGGCACATTGCGCCCAGTTGCTTTGTCCACGCCGTCAAATTTCGCAGATCGGTTAGCCCCTTCGTGCCGGCCTGCATCGCAATCTCCCGAGCCGCCTCATGTGTCTCGGCTTGGCTCCGTGACGCATCAACAGCCACACCGGGGAAATCCACGAGGATAGCATCATCAGTCGGTGGCCTGCCCTCGGCTAACAAGTCGTCAATAAGTTGAGCAAGCGTCCTGCACGCCGCATTGCTGAACGCGTCCCGTAACCGTTCCACCGCACAATGCTCTCGCACGAGACTCACAACGGCTTCGTGCTGTGCTTCTCGTGCGTGGCACATAATGGCCGTCAGGATGCTGTGTTCTAAGGTCACTTGATCGTTACTCATGCCGCGCCTCCGCATGTGGTTCTCATCCCAACGATCACCCGCCACGGCCAGCCCCGCCGCAGACACATGTCGCCCGACGCCAACTCCGAAGCTGCGGTGAGTCGTAAGCGGCGTTTTCTCCCCCGTTTGAATGGAATCAGCACCTTATCTGTTGGATCCAGGACATGCTCAGCCCCGTTCCACGGTGAGCGGATCAGAATAAACGAACTCATGGCTTCCACCCGCATTCAGCCAGAATTTGTGCGGTTGCTTGAGATGTTGGAATGATTGACGGAATTTCATTTTTGTTGGGCCTATTTGGCTGACATGCAGGGCGAACTAAAACCCATACTGGATTTGCTCGTGCGTGCGCTTGTGACTGTGGCGCTTTGGCCCAGCCAGTTGAGCGCACAATCTCTCCGCGACGCGCCATCGAGCCGGTAACAGCTCCCAGACAAGACGGATGCATAGAGGTAGGGACGGAAATGCCGAGTTGTCTCAGGGCCGTGGGCAAATCACTGGGCCCATGTCTCAAGTATTCTCGGAACGCACAGCGACATTTCTCAATAAAGCCCTGTTTTTCTGCATCTTCCTCGTGGGCTCGTAAGATGCGGTTACGATACTCCTCGCCGGACGACAGGTTGAGCATGACTGAGGGGAGTTCTGGACAGTCTTGATTTCGGACAGAATGAATCACGGCGTTACCTCCGAGATGGCCTTGATGAGTTGAGAGCCAACGATCAGAACAACTCGCTTGCCTTCTCGTTTTCCGCCGTGGCGTAGCATCCAAGCCCGAACACTTCGGGGGTCCTTGTAGGGCGTGTACCTGTGGTGGATCAGGTCGCTTGCGCGATAGACTTGATGGGGGTTGATGGGTGTTTCGGAAAGAATGGTCATGAATAACTCCTGGCGCTCCCAAGAGGGAGCGGAGCGTCATTGGGTTGTGGTGCGACGGGGTTGTTGGCCGGACTGCGCCCCAGGTGCTGCAACACAGTGATGCGTTGCAGGCTGTTGCTGGCATTCGCTCAGTCCGAAAAATCGGGTACTAAGCGAGCCGCGTCAGCCGATCCGGAGATCTGTCGACGACTTCCTATGAGTTATCTCAGGGACTTGGGCCTGATCCCTGTTGGGTAGACCCAATTTCGGGGATCTACTCAACTTGAAGTTCAGGGTGCCACTTCACCAAAGCGACCCCGCCATAGGCAGCCGGGTCGTTAATGCACTTAGCAGTAGCTATGCCAATTATAGCTCGTTTTTATACACCAATGGTTGTTATATAAGACTATTGGTGTTGTATATTACGACACATCGTGTCATAATGACAAATAAACAGACCAAACATTTGGTAGATTCACTCAACAAGAAAAACAATGGGGAAAATTTTAATTATATAGCCCGGAATAATCCCAACCAGCATTGGGGACCCACCCCCACCAGACTACCCCGACCCCGTGCGTGATCTCATCCGCAGACGGAACACGCCGCGCCTGTTGGTCAGCGATCATCCAGCGGTGGCGGCTGACTCCGGCGCAGGACTAGATGCAGGCACTGCCGGTGCGGTGTCTGGACGCAGGGGGTAAGCGGCCAAGCGGGCTGCAAGTGCGTTGACATGGACGCGCACATCCTCGGCCCCTAGCCGTATATATCGAGCCTCGGTGATCGCCGTGCTGGCATGACCCAAGACCCGCGACACCAGCGCAATGCTGGCTCCTTGGGCGACCATCGAACTGGCAATGCTGCGTCGAATGTCATGCAGCCATGCTCCGACAATAGAGGCTCTCTCGCAGCACCGTTTCCATGCCTCTCTGACGAGGGATTCCCCAATGGCATTGCCGTCTGGTCCGGTGAACACATACACGCCCTGCGGATTCATGACGCGTCGGGCCGTGAGCATGGCGACCGTGGTCGGCGGCAACGGAATGGTGATTCCCTTGCGACCTTTGATCCGCCAACCAGGGATGCGCCAGCAAGCGGCAGCGAGATCCATATCCGCCCACATGGCGCCACGCGCATTGCCAGCACGGCAGCCCGTGGCCATCATAAGCAACAGAACATCGCGCATGGGCTGATGTTCCACATGGATAGCTGCCAATAGCCGTCCCAACTCAATGTCGGTCAGACAACGCGCCCGCGCCTGTTCCTCAAATGGACGAACAGCAAGCCAAGGTGATGGCGTATCGAGCCCGCACCGCGTCGTGGCGAATCGATGCAACAGATGCGCCAGGGTTCGTATCCGGTTAGCGGTCACCTTGCCATGATCCCGGCCTAATTCAGCGTGCCGCGCTGCAGCGTCGGCCTGGGTGATGCTGTCCATGCACCGATTTTCCCAACTGACCAAGCCTTGATGCCAATAGCTGGTGTATACCTGGAGCGTTTTCGGACGGAGATAGGCTCCACGCTCGGTCTGCCATATCGTCCAGACTGATTCCCATGTCGGACGCGGTGCAGGCTTGATGGCAGCACGCTTTGCAGTCAGTGCCTTTGCCCGTTCTAAGCGTTCCTGTCGTCGCCGCGCTAGCACATCCACGCCACTCGCTAACTGCCCGGCAAGAGCTTTACATGCCCGGCGTGCGTCATCCGTTTTGAGTGTCGGCCAGATGCCTAAGCGAAGGCGTACGCCCTTGCCTTGGAAGCTTCCAGTAAGGTAAAAACTTGCTTGTCCCGCCGCTGTCAACATCAGAGAGAGGCCCGGCAAGTCGTCATAGAACCACGCCCGACCCGCCTTGGGATGCTCTAACGCAGCCAGGCGAGCATCGGTAAAACTAAAACGGTGCAGAGCCTGTGCAGTGCCGACGAGAATTTGCGCCATGCTGACCAGCCTAGCATGTCGGGTTTTCCAACTTCTCTTAAAACGAAGAAACGACGGTTTTTAGCCATCGTTTCAGCGTTTTTCATTGGCGGATGGTGAGGGATTCGAACCCCCGGATCCCTTGCGAGATCGTCTGTTTAGTAAACAGAAATTTGACGGTATTTACCAGTGGTTTATGTCGATTTCTCAAGCTGTGCAGCATGGGTGCAGCGTGGTCAGCGATGCTAACAGCTCGCCGCATGCTTTCCAAAGACCATTTTCTGAGTGTGTGAAACTATGACGCTGTCTAGTTCCACCACAGAACCCAATCCGCCATGCTCAATGACACCTGACCTTGCCCAATGAAGACGGTAGCGCCTGTGTATGATACCAATGGCACGAAAGAAGCTACGCGCAGAACAACTGTTGCCGACTCAGCGCCGTTTAGTCGCTTTCTGGCCTGATCTTTTTCGCAGTCCTTCAACATATTCCCGGACCAGTGGTGGCGTCCGGATCAACCAAGCAGCAACGATAAAGACTTCCCGCTCCTCGCCCGCCAACTTCAACGCATCGGCCCAGCGGTCAATTTGCGGTGCGGCCAGCGGGCAACTCCCCTTGATAACTTGGAACACATAGGGCGGACGGACACCGACCAATCGGGCAAATGCCGCGACCGACATAGGGGCGCCAGCTAGATGCTTGCGAAGAATAGGTCCGAATTCCACTCGGCCAATTGTGGCAACCGGAAACAGCGTTGGGAAGTCGCTTGAGTAGTAAGTGAATTACTTACTGTTGGCTGAGACCAGATGCTCCGCGTTGCCCTATTTGTTCTGCTATACGCGATGTCGGGCGCCGTCGTTTGGTGCGGTGATTCACCACCGTCCGATGTGCCAGAGTTACTTCAACGACCCGATGACCAGACGGAAAGCGCCTTTGAGCGCTATAGGGCAGCCAGGGCGTCTGAATTGCGGGATTGGCGAGAGCGTACCGGAATTAACACGCTCCAGGTTCAGCAACCAGTCCGACTAGCGGGACCATCGGCTGTCACCCTGAATAGCGGGAAGCAACTAGAGGGTATCACAGGGATAGAGATTGGGCCAAGTGATCGTGTGGTGATGGTACTCATGGGGAACGCATCAGTTGCGTCCATCCCTGTTCGTGACTTTCCTCCTGATTTCCTAAACCGATGGGGATTTGACCACGCAGAGGCGCTTCGGCGCGCACAAATAGCCGATGCGGCAATGCGCCAAAGAATGGTCAAAGCAGAGCAGGACGCAGCCAAGGCGGAGGTCGATTTCTGGTTCGCAGAGTCGGCAATCTACCATCGACTATTCCCAGACCTGAGCGATGAGATGGCTAAGGCACTAGGAAGCGGCACTGCCTACGAGGCGGCATCTTCCGGATTCCTAGCAAGGGCATCCCAGCGCTACCTGGAAAAGTGGGGCTTTGCTAGAGTGGACATACCCGGCGGTGCTGGATGTCTGGTCGCTACCCGCGTTAAGAGAATTATTGATGGCGATACTTTGGAGGTGACATCTCCAAAGTATGGTAGCGTTCGTTTGATGTGGATAGACGCGCCCGAGAGCCGCGGTAGCGCTCATGGAAAGGCTCAACCCGAGGGGGTCTGGGCCAAAGAATGGCTGGCGACAGCCCTGCCTCAAGGGACACAGATTCTCCTGTGGGGTCCGGGGAGGGAATTGGAACGCGATAAGTATGACAGGCCGTTAGCTGTTGTGTTCGTACCGCAAGGCGAAGACGGATTCCCCGAGATTCTGCAATGGCACATTGTGCGGCGCGGCTGGTCTCCGGCTTGGAGAAAATACGGTCCCGTGGACATCCGATTCCGGAAAATGATGGCCGAGGCGACTTCGCTAGCTCGTAGTGAAA
>ERZ869925.784-NODE-784-length-18908-cov-11.433777_pt1 | contig 18908 bp, 27 predicted proteins | sample MGYA00579311_ERZ869925 | MGnify/ENA primary metagenome ERZ869925 (study PRJEB32216, sample SAMN09231817) | wastewater metagenome | place: USA: Maryland | collected 2016-07-30 | study: EMG produced TPA metagenomics assembly of the PRJNA472060 data set (Reclaimed...
CCTCGCCCTGTGGGGCGCTCAGCAGTCCGTGACGTACGACGTGCTCGATTCGTTCCACTGAGAGGGGGTCTCTGTGACCACCTATCTGGATGCTTGTGGGGCCGCCTCCCTGGTGTTGTTCGCCTTTGCGATCTGGCCTCCGCTGGCGCTGGGCGTGTTCGGCGGGCTCTGCCTGTGGGCTTCATGGAAGGCGTCGACCTCGTGAGCCTTTTCTTCCGGGGTCGACAGGAGCAGCGGGCCATCACGTCGCTGCCGTGGGTTCAGGGTGGCCCCTCCCCCTCGGGCGGGTCGTCGCTGGAGTCGCAGCTTGCTTTGGTGCCGGTGTTCGCTGCCGTGCGGCTGATCTGTGATTCGGTGTCCACGCTCCCCGTGCACGCCTTCCGCCGAACAAGCGAGGGCCGCCAGCCGATCACGACGCCGACCATCATCGACCGGCCCGGTCGGTATGGGACACGCGGCGAGTGGGTCTCTCGTGGCCTCGCGTCCGCGTTGATGCGAGGCAATGCCTATGGCCTCAAGATCGGTTACGACGCCGCCAACCAGACCTACAAGACGATCGAATGGCTGGACCCGCGCAAGGTCGACTATCGCCGCGGCGAGTGGATCTATGAAGGCCGGGTCGTCCCGGAATCCCAGATGCTCCACATTCCCGGCCTGGTGCTCCCTAGTGAGCGGCTGGGCGTGTCGCCGCTGGCGGCCTGCCGCCTGGCCGTCGAGGCCGGCGTAGAGGCTCAGCAGTTTGCGGCGACGTGGCACGCGAACCGAGCCGTTCCGAGCGTCCACATGAAGAACGTCGAGCAGACACTGACGTCAGAGCAGGCCGACACGATCCGGGCGCGGGCGCAGGAACATATCCGCGCCGGGCAGCCGTTCGTGACCGGCAAGGACTGGTCGCTGGACTTCCTGTCCCTCAGCGCCGACGATGCCGGGTTTGTCCAGTCCGCGCGCCTGACCGCGAGCCAAGTGGCCGCGATCTTCGGCGTGCCGCCCGAGATGATCGGCGGCGACTCGGCCGGCTCACTGACCTACTCGACAGTGGAGCTCAACCAGATCCAGTTCCTTACCAACACCTTGCGCCCGTGGATTACCCGGTTTGAGGTGGCAATGTCTGACCTTCTCCCCAAGCCGCAATACGTGAAGTTCAACGTGGACGCCATGATCCGCGTGGATGCCAAGACGCGCTGGGAGATTCATCGGGTGGGCCGCGAGATCGGCGCAACAAACGTTGACGAGATCCGCACGACTGAGGACCGAGAGCCCTTGCCGGACGGTCAGGGCCAGGACTACACGCCGTTGGCGAAGGTCGGCGCGGCGACACCCAAGGAGGCCAGATGAGCGGCACCCCTGAACTGCGGTTCACTCGTACACCAGTGGAGGTTCGCGGCGCTGCTGATGGCCGGACCATCGGCGGCTATGCGGCGAAGTTCGACCGCCTCTCCAAGAACCTCGGCGGGTTCGTTGAGCGGATCGCCCCAGGGTTCTTCGACAAGTCGCGTGACGATCACTGGCGTGACGTGATGGCTCGCTACAACCACGACGACCTGTTGGGCACCACGGCGGCCGGTTCGCTGCGCCTCGTGCTCGATGACACTGGCCTCGACTATTCCGTCGACATGCTGCCTGACGCCGTGTCGGAGCGTGTGTTCCAACTGGTGCAGCGCGGCGACGTTCGCCAGTCCTCGTTCGCGTTCTACACCTTCGAGGACGAGTGGGGCATGACCGATCAGGGCTTCCCTGTTCGCACCCTCGTCTCGGGGCAGTTGGTCGACGTGGCCCCGGTTGACAACCCGGCCTATGCCGACACGTCCACCGGCCTCCGGTCGCTCGCCGCTGCGCGCGAGGTCGACCTTTCCGAAGTGCAGCGCATGGCCGCCGAGAACAAGCTCGGCGACCTTCTCAAGCCCCCGGCCGTGGTCATTGACCTGGCCGGTTCCGGCCAGTCCGAGCGGAGCGATACTCCCGATTCGGCTGGCCGCATCCACGTGCTGCGGCGCGCGCTGGATCTCAAGAAGTAGCCGACACGCGGGGGGCGACACCGCCTCGCAACCTCCCATCAACAACCGCCACCCCATTGGGGAGAAAGGAGGGTTCCGTCATGCCTGACGTGACCTTCATCGAGCGGCTCAAGGAGACCCGCGCGAACACCTGGGAACAGGCCAAGGCGCTCCTCGACACCGCTGCCACCGAGAACCGAGACCTGACCGCTGAGGAGCAGGTCTCCTACGACAAGATGAACGCCGACCTCGACCAGATCGCCGAGCGCGTGAAGGACCTCGAAGAGGCCGAGACCCGCGCCAAGGAGACCGAGGAGGCGTTCACCCGCCTGCTCGCCCAGCCGCAGGTTCGTGACGACGCCCCCAAGGAGAACACCGAGCTTCGGCAGTTCCTCAAGGGCGAGCGTCGGTCGTTCGATCTTCGCCCTGAGGGCCGGGTCGACTACCGGTCGCTGTCCAAGGGCACCGCCACTGCTGGTGGCAACACCGTCCCGACCTCGTTCTACGACCAGTTGATCGCCCACCTCATCGAGGTGTCCGGCGTGATGATGGCCGGCCCGACCGTGCTGAACACGGACTCGGGCGAGAACATCGAGGTTCCGACCACGACCGCCCATTCCTCGGGCGCGATCGTGTCGGAAGGCGCGGCCATCGGCGCGTCCGACCCGGCGTTCGCCAAGCGCACCTTGGGTGCGTACAAGTACGGCGTCCTCATCCAGGTGTCCTCGGAGTTGCTGGCCGACACTGGGGTTGATCTGGAGGGCTACTTGGCCATGCAGGCTGGCCGCGCCTTGGGCAACGCCTTCGGTGCGCATCTGGTGACCGGCACCGGCTCCAGCCAGCCGACCGGCGTCATCACGTCGGCGTCCACGGGCGTGACCGGTGGCGCTGGCGTCACGGGCGCGTTCACCGCCGACAACCTCATCGACCTGTACTTCTCCGTGATTGCGCCTTACCGCAATTCGCAGTCGTGCTCCTGGCTGATGAAGGACTCGACCCTGGCGGCTGTGCGCAAGCTCAAGGACACCACCAACCAGTACCTCTGGCAGCCGTCCGTTCAAGTCGGCGTGCCGGACACCCTGCTGGGCAAGCCGGTCGTCACCGACCCCAACGTCGCGGCCGTCGCGCTGTCGGCCAAGTCGGTGGCGTTCGGCGACTTCTCGGCGTACTTCGTGCGCCAGGTCAACGGTGTTCGGTTCGAGCGGTCCGACGACTACGCCTTCAACACCGACCTCGTGACCTTCCGCGCCTTGCTGCGCGGCGACGGCCTGACCGTCGACCAGACGGGCGCGATCAAGGTGTTCACGGGCAACGCGGCCTGATCGGTTGCGGCCAGGGCTCGGGCTCTGGCCGCTTCCGTTTGGGCCGTACGACGAAGGGGTAAGTGATGAAGGTCAAGATGCGTATTCCGCTGTCGGGGACACGCGACGGCCAGGCATGGCCGGGTGTTGGCGAAGAAGTCGACCTGCCGGACGACGAAGCCGCCGAGATGTGCGCGCGTGGCCACGCCGAACCGGTCGCCGCCAAGGCTGAGAAGGCAACCGCCGCTCGGCCCGAGACCCGCAACAAGAAGTGACGTCCGCCCCGGTCATCGCTACCGGGCTCCTGGCCGGGGCGGCTCCACCAACTACATAGCGCAAGGGGTGAGTGATGGCAGATCCCGATTACTTCACCCTGGCTGAGTTCCGCGAACTGCCCGACATGGGCGAGGCGCGGTTCATCGATGCCCGGATCGAGGCTGTGGCCGCTGCGGCTACGGCGACGATCGAGCGGGTTGTGGGCGCGTCGTTTGTGGCCCGCTCGCAGACGGCGACCCTGGACGGCACGGGTGGCACCACGCTGCCGCTGCCGCACGCCTACGTGCTGTCCCTGACGGCCCTGTCGTTCAGTGGCACCACGCAGACGGTGGGCGACTTCGGCGTGCTCCCGGGTGGGCTGGTGTACGCGACCAGCGGGGCAGCGTTCCCGTCCGGCTCGCGCAACATCGTGGCCACCTATGCCGCCGGCTACTCGTCCACCCCGCCCGCCGACATCAAGGACGCGGCGATGTGGGCGACTCGTGCGCGTCTCCTGGAGACGAACTCGGCGTCGGTGATGAACGACCGCCGCTCCAGCATCACCGATGCCACGGGCGGCACGACCACCTTCGTCATCCCCGGCGAGGATCGGCCCTTCGGTTACCCACTGGTTGACGCCGTGGTGCTGGGGTGGCGCTCGCGCCTGGCCGGGTTCGGGTTCGCCTGATGGCTGGCACGATCTCCCGCCTGGTCCGCAAGGCCGTCACGGACGGTCTGGCCGATCTCCCCGCCCTCAAGGATCAGGGCGTCCAGGTCACCTACTCCTGGGACTCTGCCGCGATTGCGCGCGTGATGGTCTTCACGGCCTCTCCGCGTGCCGAGACTCCCCCGGCTGCGCTGCGGTCGGGTCGCAATCACCGGGACGAGACCGGCGAGTTTCGCCTAGTAGTTCTGGTCGTGGCCCCTGGCGGCGATGCCTTCGATGCCGAATCCCGGCTCGACGAGTTCGCGCCCGTGGTTGAGGAATGGCTGGCCGATCGCAAGTCAAACGAACTCGGCGTGCCCGGTCTCCAGACCCTGACTGTCGTCGCCTGGGAGGGCAACGAGGGCAGGGCTGACGAGGGCTGGGCCTCTGAACGTATCTACACCGTGCGCTACACCGCGCGACTCACCTGAGAGGGGCCGTGATGGCTGCCAAGAATCCGACGACTGTCCTGGTCTATGTCGGCCCGTTCGATGAGGTCGAGGTGGCCGGGATGGTCGTGAAGAACGGCGGCGAGGTCGAGGTGCCCGCCGTGCTCGCTGGGGAAGTCCCCAGCTCCAAGTCTCCTGGGTCGGGCCTGCTGGCTCAGCCCGACAACTGGACAGTGAAGGAGTCCTGACATGGGCGCGATGGATCATCAGCTGGGCGTCGCCAACGAGTCGACGTACGGCACCGCCGTCACCGTTTCCCGTTTCTTCGAGTACGAGTCGGAGGGTATCGAGGAGTCCTACGGTCGCACCGAGGGTGACCCGCTGCGGCTGGGTTCGGGCTTCGCTCGCGGGGACCGGTTCACGCCGTATTTCGAGGGCGCGTCCGGCTCGGTGCAGATGGCCGTGATGACCAAGGGCTTCGGGTACTGGCTGCGTCACATGACCGGCTCGACGCCGACCACGACCGGCCCGGCTGAGACGGCGGCCTACACCCACACGGCTGCCGAGGGCGACCTCTACGGGGACTCGTTCACGCTCCAGGTGAATCGCCCGTTCCATCCGGCCGGCACCAATCAGCCGTTCACCTACGCGGGTTGCAAGATCACCGAGTGGACGCTCTCCAACTCGGTCGAGGGCAACCTGCTGCTGGATCTGAACATTGACGCGGCGTCGGTGGCCACGGCCACGGCGCTGGCGACGGCGAGCTACCCGACCGGCATGGAGAACCTCTCTTGGGTCGGTGGACTCATCACTATCGGCGGCACCAACATCGACGTCACCGAGATCTCGGTCAAGGTGGACAACGGCCTCAAGACCGACCGCCGATACATCCGCCAGAACGCGGCCAAGAAGGAGCAGACGTCCTCGCGCCGCAAGGCTGAGTTCTCGCTCAAGTGCGACTTCGAGTCGCTGGCGATGCGTGCCTACGCGGCCTCGCTGACGGCCGCCGGCGCGAAGGCGACGTTCACGGCCACCTGGAAGGGCCCCACGCTGCTGGGCACGACCATCTACCCCGAGTTCACCATCACCGCCCCGGTGGGCCGCTTCGATAGCTGGAAGGGCACGACCGGGGGCACGGAGGCGATCGAGCAGGAACTGTCCGGCGAGATCCGCTACGACGGCACGTCTTCGCCGCTGACGCTGACCTACAAGTCGGCCGACGCTACGGCGTAACCGGTGGGCCGGATTCGCGCCGACCGGGGCGGGGCCGGTGTCCAGGTCGAGGGGTTGCGGGAACTGAACCGCAGCCTCAAGGCGATGTCTCCCGCCCATCAGCGGGAGTTGAAAGAGGTCGGCCTCGATGTCGCCTCGTTCGTGGCTCAGGACGCCAAGGGTCTCGCTGCCCTGTTGGGTGGCGTGGCCGCAAAGACCGCCCCGTCGATTCGGGCGGCTGGCTACACCACGGGTGCCGGCGTTTCGTTCGGCGGCTCGGGCTATGAGTTCGCGGCTGGTGCCGAGTTCGGCGCGTATCGCTACAAGCAATTCAAGCCGTGGCGGGGCTCCGGCTCTGACGCTGGCTACTTCATCTATCCGGCGATCCGGCAAGACCTGGATCGCATCGAGAAGGCCTACGAAGAGGGCCTGGACCGCGTCATCAAAAGGGTGGGACTGGAATGAGCAACACGCAGAGACCGAGCCTGGAGCGCAGGCACACGCGCACCACGAAGGCGAACAAGGCCGAGGCGCTGGACACGGGCATGACCGTGGTCATGCCGGACGGTGCGACGCACACGGTTCGCATCGGGGACGTGACACCGCAGATCGCGCGTGAGCTTCGTGCCGCGATCGGCACGGGCGTCCTCGGTCTCATGGAGCAACTGGGCTCCAAGGATGCTGACCTGGATCTCGTGCAGGCGTTCATTTTCGTGGCGCGCCGGATCGCAGGCGAAGCAGTCACGCTCGATGACTGCGAGGTCACCTACGCGGACATGCTCAGCGATGACTTCGATGTCGTCGTGGCCGGCGCGGAGGAACCGGACGGTTCCGACCCGGAAGCCTGAGGCGGGCGCTGCTCAAGCGGCTGCCCGCCCTGACGAAGTTCTACGGCATCACCCCGCTCGATATTGAGCAGATGACCATGCGCGAGGTCAACGAATACGTCACGCAGATGGACGAGGCGCTGGCCGACAACTAAACACCGAGGGGGCTGCTGTGTCGCGTCGTATCACAGTCCAGTTCATCGGTGACGCGTCGTCGCTCAACAAGGCCATCGGCAGCGCGGCGTCAACATCGGGCGGCCTCTCCGGCAAGTTCGCAAAGATGAGCCTCGCGGCTAAGGCCGCCTGGGGGGCTGCGGGCTATGCGGTCGGCAAGTTCGTGGGCGACTCGATCAGTGGCGCGTCGGACCTCAACGAGACCCTGAGCAAGTCCAAGGTCATCTTCGGCAAGAACGCAGCCGCGATGGAGAAGTGGGCAGGCAGCGCGGCTCGCTCGGCGGGCCTGTCGAAGCAGGCGGCGCTCGAATCGGCCGCGAGTTTCGGGGACATGTTCAGCCAGCTTGGCTTCGCGGGCAAGCAGGCGGCGGGCATGTCGAAGGACGTCGTGCAGCTGTCGGCCGATCTCGGCAGCTTCAACAACCTCCCCACGGCCGAGGTGACCGACATGATGTCGGCCGCGTTCCGGGGCGAGTACGACTCCCTCCAGCGAGTCATCCCGAACATCAACGCCGCACGCGTCGAGCATGAGGCGCTGGCCGCAACGGGCAAGAAGTCTGCCAAGGAACTGACTGCGCAAGAGAAGGCGGCAGCCACGCTCGCGATCGTCCAGAAGGACGGCGCTCGGGCGGCTGGCGACTTCGCACGCACGTCGGGCGGGCTGGCGAACCAGCAGAAGATTCTTCGGGCGCAGTTCGACAACGTTAAGGCTGCCGTGGGCAAGGCGCTGCTGCCTGTGGTCACCCAGTTTGTGACGTTCTTGAACAACAAGGGCATCCCCGCAATCTCGGCCATGTGGTCGGTTCTCAAGGACAAGCTGGGCCCGGTCTTCAAGTGGGTCGGGGACCTGTTCAAGAAGGTCTCCGGCGACCTGTCGGGCGATGCGTCGAAGAACTTCGGCATGGTGAAGGACATCGTGCGCGGCGTCGTGGACATCGTGAAGTCGCTGTGGTCCCGTTTCGGGGAGAACATCATCGCGATCACGAAGTCTGCCTGGGGCCTGATCCGGTCGGTCATCGGCGGCGCTCTGCGGATCATCCGCGGCGTGGTCCGCGTCGTGTCCGGTCTCCTCAAGGGCGACTGGGGCAAGGTGTGGGCGGGCATCAAGGACATCCTGCGGGGAGCGCTCCAGATCGTGATTGCCCTGGTGAAGAACGCTGCGGGCATCCTCAAGGCGGTCTGGAAGGCCGCATGGGGTGTCATCCGCGATCTGCTCAAGACGGCCTGGGGTGGCATCAAGGGTGCTGTCTCGGCGGGTGCTGACCGCGTGGTTGACGTGATGTCGGGCCTCAAGGACAGGATCGTGAACGCGCTCAAGGCGCTGCCGGGCAAGGCCATCAGCATGGGCCGCGACATCATCGGCGGCCTGATCGACGGTATCCGGGCCCGCGCGGGCGAGCTGTTCGACGTGCTCAAGGACATCGCAAAGGGCGCGCTTGAGTCCGCGAAGGACGCCCTCGGGATCCACTCCCCCTCGCGCGAGTTCGCCCGGATCGGGTCCGACTCCGCGGCGGGCCTGGTGAAGGGCTGGGACGAGTGGGCTCCCCGCGTCAAGGGCCAGCCCGCGCGGCTGGTGAAGGAATCCCTAGCGACCGCTGCGAGCGTGACACGTGCGTCATCCGGGGCAACCCGGCGAGCCAACGGGAGTGACGGCGGGGCTGGGGTCGTGGTCGTGAACGAGATCATCAAGCTGGTGGTCGACGGGCGCACCCTGGCCCAGACCCAGCGCCGCTACGAGCGGCTGGCAGGCGTCTGATGCTGGACGACATCGACGTCAGTGTCGAGGTTGCGTTCACGTCGGGCTACTCGACCGCAGCCGCAGACCGGGCCTGGACTGACGTCTCTGCCTACGTCGAGGGCGACGAAGCGGTCTCGATCAGCTACGGGCGCGGCGACCAGTTCGCCACGATCGACGCGAACCAATGCTCCCTCACGCTCGACAACAGCGATGGCCGGTTCACCCCCGGCAATGCGGCGGGCGCGTACTACCCGAACGTGAGGCTGGGTCGACCGCTGCGGGTTCGGGTCCGCACTCCCCAGTCGCAGGCAGGCAACATTCTCGCCGCTGAGCAGTCGACCTTCGAGCCGGCTGGGTCAGCGGCCTCCTGGACGAATCAGCCAGGCTTGTTCGGTGCGTGCTCGTCGGTGGCGCGATCCACCACGCGCGCGTGGCAGGGGTCGGCGTCGCTACTGGTGACCTGGAACACGAGCGCGGCGGGCGCGACCGCTGCGGGCGCTGCCGTGTCGGGCCTGGTGATCGGCAAGACGTACACCCTCTCGGGGTATGTGTGGGTGCCTGCGGGCAACCCCGCCGTGCGGCTGGCGTTCGACATCTACGCCGGCGGCTCGTCGTTGCAGTCCACCACTACGGGCGCGTGGGAGCGGCTGTCGGTGACGTGGACCGCGACCGCCTCGTCACTGTGGCTGGTGGTCATCAACCACGCCGCCTCGACGGCTGGCCAAACGGTCTATGTGGATGGTCTGATGATCGACGACGCGGACTCCCTGCGGACGTTCACGACCACCGCGCCGCCCTACATCGACCGCTTCCTGGGCTACGTGCAGGAGTGGCCGGCGTCGTTCCCTGGGGCTACCCCCGGCTCGTCAGTCACGACGGTGACGGCCACCAGCCGCCGCGCTCGCCTTGCCCTCGGCAACGAAGCCCGCTCGGTCATCGAGCAAGAGCTCGCCCTCGATGAGCCCCTGTTCCACTACACCCTCGGGGAGCCTGCTGAGGCGACCTCGGCGGGCAACTCGGCCACCACTTCGCAGCCTCCGGTGACGGTGACGCAGCGCGGCTCGGGCGGCACGATCGTGTTCGGTGAGGCAACCGGGCCGGGCACGGACTCGCTCACTGCAGCGACGTTCACCCGCGTGTCGTCAGGTAACGGCAAGTACCTCGCCTCACCCGACCTCTACACGTCGAGCTACACCATCTTCGATGAGAATCTAGTCCTAGAGGCGTGGTTCAGCACGACCGGGGCTGCAGTCCAGACGATCGCTGAGGTCTACAACAACGGCGGCCAGCGGCTCGCGCTCTACGTGAATGCGTCCGGGAAGCTGGCGGCAGAGCTCTACCTGCCGGGCGCGACGGTGACTACCGCCACGGCCACTGGCACCACGACCGTCTCGGACGGGGCGACCCGCCACGCTCGAGCCGAGATCACCAAGGACGGGGCCGGCACAGTCTCGCTCAAGGTCCACATGAACAACACCGTCGAGGCGACCGTGACGAGCTTCGCGGTCGGAGAGTATGCGGGCGTCCTGCTGCTGCCGGACTTCAACCGCGTGGTCATCGGCGGTCGATCGAGCACGTCGGTCAACCCCGGCGACTTGTTCGGCGGCGTGATCGCGCACGTTGCCTGCTTCTCGTCCTACGCATCCCTGGGCGCGGCTCGCTTCCAGGCGCACTACGACGCTGGGGCCACGGGGTTCGCCTCGGAGACCGCCGCAGAGCGTGTCGAGCGTTACGCCACCTGGGCAGGCATCCCGGCCGCCGAACTGGATCTCACGGGTCCCACGGCTGTGGCTGCTGTCGACTCGACGGGCCGCACGGTTGCGGATCTGATGGAACTGGTCACGGGCACCGAGGGCGGTCTGTTGTACGACGGGCGCGATGGGCGGCTGGTCCTCCAGGCTCGCTCGGCTCGACACAACCCGACCACAGCGCTGAGCCTCGATGTCGCGGCGCAGACGGTGGGCTCATCCCTAGTCCCGATCATGGACTACGCCGACGTCATCAACGACGCGACGGTCGCGGGCGGCACGGGCGTCACCTTCCGGGCTCTGAACGCGGCTAGCGCCGCCGACCACGGAGCCCGCCGCACTCAGCGGGACACCCTCGCCACGACAGACGCCGAAGTCGAGTCACTGGCTAACTCGCTGGTCAACCGCTACGGGGAGCCGCGCACGCGCATTCCCTCGGTTGAGGTGGACGTGCTCAATTCGCCGGCCAGCGTGGACACGATCGCCGCGCTCGATCTGAGCGACGTCATCGAGCTAACGAACTGTCCGGCGCAGGTCGGCGCAAGCACGGTCGGCCTGTTCATTGAGGGCTACTCCGAGACCCTGACGGCGACCTCCTGGGTGATCGCTTTCAACACCACGAGCACAGACGGATCGACGGCCTGGATTCTGGGCGATTCGGTCCTCTCGGTCCTCGGCTCAACCACCATTCCCACGTACTAGGAGACGCTGATGACCTGGACCGCGCCCCGCACGTGGACGGACGGCGAGACTGTCACGGCGGTCGAAATGAACGCCCACGTCCGGGACAACCTCAAGGCGATTGGGGACGCCTGGGCGGCCTACACTCCGGCGCTGACGGGTGTCACGCTCGGCAACGGCACTCTGACGGCGGCCTCGCTCCAGGCGGGCAAGCTCACGGCCTGTCGCGGGTCGCTGACACTGGGCAGCACGTCGAGCATCACGACCACGGTTCGCATCGGGCTCCCCGCGACGGCCAATCCCACGGTGTCCTATTACGCCTTCGCGGGGCTGGTGACCCTGGTCGACGCGTCGCCCACGGCGCGCAAGTTCTGGATCCCCGTCTCGGCGTCTGCCACCGCCTTCGTTATCAGCGATCCCGACTACGTACTGGTCAACACGACGACGCCCTGGACATGGGCGACCGGCGACCAAATCATGTGGGAGTTCTTCTACGAGGCGGCCTAGGCCGCTGAACCCCGCTCGCCCGTGGGGTGACTGAAAGGAAGCCGATGGACGTCCTCGCCTCTATCCCGTGGGGAAGCCTCACTACCCCGGCCCTGCTCGGGCTGGCCGTGTTGAGCATCCTGCGCGGGGATCTGGTTCCCCGAAAGTTCCATGAGGAAGCCGTGAGCCGTGAGCGCGAATCGGTGGCGCGACTCAGCGAACTCCTGGACCAGCTCGGCCCGTCGATGGAGCGGATGGCCAACGAACTCGCTCAGACCACAACCGCAATCCTGACCGCCCGCAAGGGGGGCTGACCATGTGGCGACGACGCAAGCGTGACGAGGCGGAAGCTCTGGCCCGTAAGGCAGAGGTTGACGCCCTGGTTGAGCGATACACCAAGGCAGCGAAGCGCGCCGACAAGCAGGCCAATCGTCTCCGGATCGTCCGGCAGCAGAACCACTTTGCCGAGTTCTTCGACCTGGGAGGGGTGCATCGGTGATCCACGCATGGACTGTCGCTGCTGTCGCCTTCGCGTGGGTGGCCACGGCTGGATTCGTGGTTCGCTATGCGCTTGTCCGGTGGCAGGAGACCCCCGGTGGCCGCGCCATCATGGCGCTTTCGGCCTCAACTCTGACCATCGCCTCGGGCCGTCTCATAGACCTGCTCGGCGCACCCTTTATCGCTGCGCCCATCGTCGCCGCTGGCTGGTCGTGCATGGCCGTCGCGATGTTCTGGCGCTGGGGCCAACTGGTCAAGGCGGAGCGCGGGCTACCTGCCCACGACATCGGACCCACCAAGGCCGGGCGCTCGCAATGACTGAGCCGCGTGAGTACGGCACGGATACCTCAGGGCGTCCGGTGCTGATGACGCCCTATATGGCGCATTGGTACGAGGGCCTGGTGTTCCGCCTCGGCTGGCGTCCCACCATCGTCCAGGGCGCGTGGATGGCCCGCCTCGGTGGCGGCGCTGCCGACTCGGCGGGTTACCACGACGGTGGCGGCTGTCTCGACCTCCGCGTGTGGGATCTCCCCGGCCAGCGTCAGCGCGAACTCGTGCTGGCCTGCCGTGCGGGCGGCGCTGCCGCGTGGCTACGTGACCGCGTTCACGGGGGCATGGACCCCCACCTCCATCTCGCGCTTGGCACCGACTCCGGCCTAGCGGCGGGAGCGGCGTGGCAGTGGCGCGAGTACCTCGCCGGCCGCGACGGGCTCGCCTCGCGCGGGCTCGACTACCACCCCAGACCTGACCCACTCGTCACTACACCACCGGAGGACTGGCCCATGCCCACCGTCGATGAGATCGCCGCCGCTGTGCGGGACCTTGAGATCCAGACCGAGGACGGCCCCCAGCGCGTCGGCCGCGTCCTCGCGCGCATCTACAACCGGCAATTGGATCCGGCTGGCCTCGCCGCCGCGATCGCCGCCAAGCTCCCCGCCGTCCCGGCTCCCGACGTGGAGTCGGCTGTCCGGGCCGCCCTGCAAGACCTCACCCTCACCGTCAAGGAGAAGTGACATGAACATCAACCCGTCCCCCGGCATCCGCAAGGCGCTGTACGCGCTGACCGCGATCGGCACGCCTGTCGTGGTGTACCTCCAGGCCAAGGGCTACATCGGCGCGACCGAGGTTGCTCTGTGGGGCGCTGAGGTCACCGTGGTCAGTGCGATGGCTGGCTTCAACGTCGACTCCACGGAGGGCTGATCGGTGGCGGGACAGCTTTCCACGGTCGGCGCAAACAACGCCCTCGATGGGGCGCTGGGTCGCGTCACGCAGACCGCGCGGACGACCTACATTGCCCTGCTGACCGCTGCCCCCACGGACGCCACCACGATGGCGACCATGACGGAGTACGCCGCCACCGGCTACTCGCGTCAGGCGGTCACGTGGGGCGCTCCGACTGGCGACCCGTCCGCGTCCTCGAATACGGGCGCGCTGACGTTCGGCCCGATGACGGCAGGCACGGGCGCGACGATCACTCACGCTGCCCTTGTCTCGGCAGCCTCTGGCACGGCGGGCGATTTCATCACCTACTGGACGCTGGACGCGAGCAAGACCCCCGGCACAGGCGACTCAGTGACCGTGGCGGCCAGCGCGTTCTCAGTGACCCTGGACTGACCGCATGTTGCTGATCCCCGGCACTGGCGACTCTCGGACGGTGACGAACACCGGCTCTGTGGGATCTGTCGTGCCAGGTGCGGCGGTCCCCGAGGGGGCATCGGTCAATGTCTACGGAGCCACGACGGAGATCCTGTCGGCAGCGAACAACACCAAGGAATCGTGGGGTATCCACATCCTGCACACCGCTGCCACGTCTCCGGCGGCGGCGCTGGCGGGCGGCACGCTCGACATCCTGGTCGGCACCGACACCCTCGTGTCATCGCTGATCGTCGGGGGCTCGTTCGCCTGCTCGACCCGCTCCTACTTCTTTCCGGTACGGATTCCGGCAGGGGTGGCCCTCTCGGCTCGGTTCGCCTCGGAGATGGCACACGCCACCGACGCGGAAGTTGCGATCCATCTGCACAGCGGCGGCACCCCGCCGTTCCGGGTCGGGTCGAAGGTCACGACCTATGGGACCAAGACCAATGACGCGCGCGGCCAGATCGTGACCGTGACGGCAGGAGGCGGCGCGGCGGCCTCTACGACGCTGGCCGCGTCCTCGGCCGAGGATCACTTCTACTGGCTGCCCGGCTTCCAGGCGCAGAACGACAGTGCGGTCACCCCGGTGTCGGCAGTCAACGTGGGTATCGGGATCGGGTCGCAGCGGATCGGCACCTGGTGGTTCTCCAAGACGACCGAAGAGCGCCAGTCGGGCCCGTGGCCAGACCTGGGCGTCTTCAAGGTCGCGCCCGCCGGGTCGCAGGTCAACATGCTCTGCTCCAACGGTGGAGCCAACGACGCCCAATACGGCGGCCTGATCTACGCAGTGAGCTAGGGGGAACCATGCCGATCGCTGAGCACGCGTCAAGGACAGCCGCCACGGTGGGGACGACGGAGTACTCCATCGTCAACGGATCCACGACCCTGGCCACCGATGCCACCGACGCCATCATTCAGGTGTACGTCGATCCGGCGAACATGGCCGTGGGTGACGAGTACGTGCTGCGGGTCTACGAGACCGTTCGCTCTGGTGGGACCAAGCGCGTGGTTGAGGAATGGACCCTGATGGGTGCGCAGTCGGAGGCCCTGGTCACCCCGTCCATGCTGGTGATGCACGGCTGGGACGTGACGCTCCAGAAGGTCGCCGGCACCGACCGGGCGTTTGACCTGAGCATCCGCAAGGTGAGCTAGTGGCCGCCGGGTGGGTCTACGGCGGGGCCGCCGAGGTCCTGCTGCTGGACACTGGCGGCGGAACCTCTCATCCCATTACCGCGTCGGCGTCGAGCACGTCGACCGGTGCGGCGTCAGTCACGGCCAGTCAGGCTGTCACGGCAACCGCCACATCTACGTCCAGCGGTTCTGCCGCTCTGGGGCTCAAGCTCGCTGCCGCCGCCACCGCGTCGAGCACGTCGAGCGGGTCGGCGGCGGTGGGCATCCCGGCTCCCGTCACTGCCTCCGGGGCAAGCGCGTCGAGCGGGTCCGCGTCGGTGGCACTCACCGAACCGGTGTCCGCCACTGCCGCCTCAACCTCGGGTGGCACCGCGTCATCCTCGCTCCGGCTGCCCCTCACGGCCTCCGGTGCCTCGACCTCGACCGGCACTGCGTCGGCGGCACTCCAACTCCCCGTCACCGCCTCGGGGTCCTCTACCTCGGATGGGTCGGCGGCCATCGACCTGGCCCCTGGTGGCGGCGCTCACCCCATCAGCGCATCGGCTGCCTCGACATCCAGCGGCTCGGCTTCGGTCACCCTGGCTGGGGCGGCGTCCAGCACTGCGACCTCAACCTCTAGCGGCGCGGCGTCTCTGGCGCTGCAGCTCGGGGCCAGTGGCGCAGGCGACTCGACATCGACCGGCTCGGCCACGATCAGGCTGGCACTGCCCGCCACGGCCACGGCCATCTCGACCAGTTCGGGCGCGGCGGTTGCGCGGCTGCTCCTGCCAGTGGCGGCCACCGCGACCGGCCTGTCGGACGGCTCGGCGGCCATCGAGGTGGTTCCGGCCGGGGCTCCTGGTGAAGTCACCATCATCTACGCCGGTCCTGCGCCGCGCCGGTTCGCGGGCACCGCAGCCGCCACGCGCTACGCCGCAGACCTCCCGCTCGAGCGGTGGGCAGCACACGCGGCACCCGACCGCTACAGCGGCGACATCGGACCCGACAGGACAGGGGGCAGGGCGTGAAGCAGCGAAGCATCCCGCGCGGCAGCGTGGAGTACATCGAGGCAGTCATCGAGACCGCCGACGACCCGGCGAGCGCGACCGTGCAACTGGCGGTCACCGCAGCGGGCGGCACTCACTCGTGGCTTTCGGCTGGGTGGGTCGCTGACGCGGTGTTCGACACGGCCCGCCAAGTGTGGATCCGCACGGCCCGGACCACGAGCGTGGTCACCCTCTCGACGGCCAACTACCCGGCCTCCACCTATACGGTCCTCGCCAAGGTCACCTTGGGCGCTGAGGCCGCAATCGCACCCTGCTGGGAACTGAGGATCGCATGACCACCGCCGACATCCGCAACGCCTTGCTGACTGCCGCAGGCGACGCGGCCGACGAGCTCAACCGGCTAACCGCCGAGGTCGAACGGCTCACGGCGTTACTGCCGGTCGAGCCGCCGGCAACTCCCGCCGTGTTCGGCGTGGACCGTGGCGGCCTCGACCTGGCCCCGACCGGGTTCGGGTTCTTCCGGGGCCCGTACCTCCCACCTGGGTCGCTGACCAAAACCCCGTTCGTCTTCGCGGGCAACCGGGGCCGCGTCGCTGACGCCTACGCCAAGGGCTGCCGGGTGTTCTCGGTGTCCTACAAGGACCGTGGGCCGGTGGCAATGGACAACCTCACGGCGTTCCTCGCGTCGTTCCCCGACGATGCAGAGGTCCTGCTGACCTACTGGCACGAGCACGACGGCAACCTCCGCGATGGGTCGCTGACACTGGCTGACTACCAGCAGGGCTGCCGGGAGGCGCGTCAGGTGGCCGATGCCGTGGGTGCAGCGTTCGGCCCGATCCACAACGGCGTGACGTACGTCGGCGGGAAGTGGGGAGTCAACCCCGACCAGTGGCGAGCCAGCGACCCGGAGGTCGCCTGCGACTTCTGGGGCACGGACATGTACTTCAAGCAGTACGAGCCACCGGCCGACCTCTACGGCCCAGCGGTGGAGTACGCCACGGCCCTCGGGCTGCCTCTCGTGATCGGCGAGACAGCTTCGTTCAACGGCCCGCTGCAAGGCGCGTGGGCTGCCGAGGCGCACACCTATCTCGGCTCGCTGGCCATCCCGGTCTATGCCGCTTGGTGGTCACAGCCCCACACGTCCGGCGACTACACCATGACGCCGGAGACGGTCACCGCATGGTGGCCCACCCCCTAGACCTCGGTCTCCCACCCCCACCGAGGGAAGCGCCCCCTGCCCTAACCGGGCGGGGGGCGCTTTCGGCATTTCAGGAGTAATCCCGATAATGTGTCTTCTGGTGTGTCAAGTGCCCATCCGCCCTGGTCAGAGCGGGGTGCTCAAGGATTATGAGTCCTCTGCTCTAACCGACTGAGCTACCGCCCCTCAGGTAAAACCCCAGGTCAGAGGCCCTTTTCCCACACTGAGCAGTACGGCACTTTATAGTGCCTTAGTGTGTCACTTAGTGTGTCAAGGAAGTGAGGACCCATGACCAAGCGGCGCAATCGCGGAGACGGCGGCCTGTCACAGCGCCACGACCACACGAGTTGCCCACCCGCCGACGATAACGGCGACCGCCCCGAGCACCGCTGCCGGGGCCGCTGGGTAGGCACCCTGAGTGTCAAGGTCGCGGGCAAGACCAAACGCAAGACCGTCTACGGACGGACCCAGCAGGAGGCGCGGCACAAGCTCGAAGCGGGCAAGCGCGAGCTAGCTGCGGGCACCCTGGTCATGGCCACCGACACGGTAGAAGCGTGGGCGGCGTACTGGCTGGCCAACATCGCGGCCCGCTCGGTGAGGCCCTACACGCTGCGCGGCTACCAATCCAAGATCGCCACCCTGATCGTCCCCCACCTCGGCAAGTACAAGCTGACGGCACTCAAGCCCGCCCACGTCCGGCAGTGGCACGACACCCTGCGGGAGGCCGAAGGGGCGAAGGGCAAGCCGATGTCCGAGGCCAGCATCAGACAGGCGCACGCGATCCTGCGCCGGATGCTCAAGGACGCCATCTATGAGGAGCGCCTGGCCACCAACCCCGCCGAGCGGGTCCGAGCCCCGGGCACCCAGCAGGCCGAGCGCAAGGTCTTGTCCCTGACTCAGGCCGCAACCCTCCTGGCGGCGCTGCCGGCCGGCGACCTGCGCTGGCGGCTGGCGCTGCTCTACGGCCTACGGCAAGGCGAGGTCCTCGCGCTGCGCTGGTCCGACGTCGACCACGACGCGGGCACGCTGACGATCGAGCGATCGGCCACCTACATACGCGGGGAGGTCACCTACGGCCCACCGAAGTCGGCGCGCTCGATCCGAGGCGTGCCGCTACTGCCGCCCGTCGAACTGGCACTCAGGCTGTCCCGACCGGCAGGCGTAGATCCAGACGCCTTGATCTTCACCGACGAGCAGGGCGCGCCCGTCACGCCGTGGGCCGACAACAAGGCCTGGCACCGGCTTCTCGATGACCACGCCTTGCCCTCGGTGTCGCTGCACAGCGCACGCCACTCGGCATCGTCGCTGCTCAACCTCGTGGGCGCAGACGTGAAGCTGCGACAGAGCATCTTGGGTCACGCGCAGGCCGAAGTGAATCTCCGCTACACCCACACCGAGCTAGAACAGGCCCGTGAAGCACTCTCCAAGGTGCTGTCCGGGCTCCCCGAGCTAGGCTGACGCGACCAAGCATCGGTGCCGCGACCGCGCGAGGGCGGCCATCGCTGCGGCGGCCGACTCCAGGTCAGTCGCGAAGACCGAATTGCCGGCCATCGGGGAGAGTGACGGCTAGCCAGTCGTGCCCCCCTGGCAGGCTCCTTGCCGAGACGGCTAGCGCGTTCGAGCAGGGTCGGCATAGAGGCAAAGGTACCGGGCACAAAGGTAAAGAGCGAAGAACTCACGCCCAGATACTTGTTATGTGGCACTACTTGGCACTACTGTGCTCTATATGAAGCCACAGCAACCCGCCCCATTGGAGCGCCAGCTGTATTCCATCAAGGAAGCAGCCTACGTGCTCAACGTGACCCCGTGGTTGGTCTACAAGCTCGCTGATGATGGCGCGCTGGCGTCCGTCTACCAGGGTCGCCGCCGCTACATCAAGGCCGACTCCCTGGACGCCTACGTGGCGTCGCTGCCGACCGAGAAGTCCGCATCGGCATGACCATCTACGC
>ERZ869925.787-NODE-787-length-18844-cov-6.256480_pt1 | contig 18844 bp, 18 predicted proteins | sample MGYA00579311_ERZ869925 | MGnify/ENA primary metagenome ERZ869925 (study PRJEB32216, sample SAMN09231817) | wastewater metagenome | place: USA: Maryland | collected 2016-07-30 | study: EMG produced TPA metagenomics assembly of the PRJNA472060 data set (Reclaimed...
GCAATCACGAAAGTACTGCTAAAGGAAAGACTTTTCTAGAGCATTTTGAAATAAAGAATGCAATTAACAATCCTAATTTTCAGCTTTTCACTAAGAATGAAAGAGTAGAAATTTTAGGTCAGGGATTTCAAGCATTTCCTTATGGAGAAATGCAAATAGGTAATGTTCCTACCTATGTGGATGGGGATATTCTAGTAACTCATATACGTGGAGAAGTCCCTCCGCACATAACTCCAGAGTTTGACTTTGATCGTATAGCTAAATGGAAACTTACGTTACTTGGCGACTTACATTTCCGACACCGTTACAAAAACTATCCTATCTATTACCCCGGCTCTCCACTAAATACTACTTTTGATAGAGAAGATAGTAGAGAGTATGGAGTTGATATTGTAAACTTTAATAGTATAGATGACTATACAGTTACATTTTTAGATTTAAAACTACCTAAACTTATAAGACGTACTATAGAAGCTGGAAGTGAGCTAAAACCTATACCTCCTCATCATGTGGTGTATGAAGTTACAGGCAGTATAGATACACTAAGTAAAGTTCAGAACCATGCGCTATTAGACAAGCGTATAGCTGAAAAACCATTAGAAAGTTCAAAGATTGACTTGTCTAATAAAACTCTATATGAAGAGCTAGATTTATTCCTATCTTATATAAAAGTAGATAATAAATCCTCAGTGTTAAAGTTATTCTCAGACTTAGGAATTAAATTATGAGTGTTGTACTTAAAAAGCTAGAATTTAGTAATATGTTTAGCTATGGAGAAAAAAACTCAATAGCTTTAAATAAAGAGAGAATATCTCAATTAGTAGCTGAGAATGGAGTAGGTAAAACTAGTATATCATTAGCCATACAAGAATTACTATTTAACAAAAACGTAAAAGGCTTAAAGAAATCAGATATTCTCAACAGATACTCTAATAGTAAAAGCTGGGAAGGTAGAATTGAGTTTACGGTAGATGAAGATGAATACGTAGTAGTTAGCAAAAGAACAGGCGCTAGTACTAATGTTACACTATTAAAAAATGGAGTAGATATTAGTGAACACAAGGTATTAGATACTTATAAACTAATAAGCGAGATAATCGGTAGAGACTTTGAAACTTTTAGCCAACTAACATATCAAAGTAGTACTGATAGCTTAGAGTTCTTAAAAGCTACAGATACAAATAGAAAAAAGTTTCTTGTTAATCTCTTTAATCTTACACGATATTTAGAAATTGGAGACAGCCTAAAAGTAAAAATATCTGAAAGAGAAAAGGATTTGAGTAAGCTGCAAGGAGAATTGAAAACTATTGTAGATTTTATAAACAATAATCCTATTCCAGAAAAAGCCGTAGAAAAGCAATTACCTATAGTAGACGAAACTCTAGTAGTAAAAATTAGTGATCTATCAAATCAACTACGCGAACAAAAGACTATATGCGATAAGATTGATAAAAATAATCTATATATCAAGGAGTTAAACTCTCTATCTTTTGATATGACAATATCAAAGCCTACTATAGATGAAGGTATATATCAAGAACAAGATATAATAAAAGCAACAATAAATAAGATAGATGCAAATATATCAAAAGCTAAAAAGCAATTAAACTCACTAGATACATCAGATCACTGTTATGCTTGTAAGCAGCCTATAGATAACTCAAAAAGCAAAGAGTTAGTAGAGCAATTAACTAGTGAAATATCTACTTTAACTACAGATAGAAAAGAGTGTGAAAAATCTTTAAGTAAGATAAGCACTACTATTAATGAGTATAACAGTGCATTAAAGATTTATACAGTAAATCAACAAAGAATAGATAGATTCAGCCAACTAAGTCAATTAATAGATAATAGCCTACCTACCGAGTATCCTAACTATACGGGCATATCAAAGCAGTTAAAGCAACTAGAAGAAGAATATGCTTGGCAAAAAAGAGAGTTAGAAACTACTCAAAAGTATAACGATAGTGTAAAAATTAGAAATGCAAAAATTGAGGGGCTAAAAGAGCAACTTCTAAATTTTAAAGCTAGACAAATGCTATTAAATGATGATATATTAAAAGTTCAGGACGAGATTGTGAATCTAGGTATACTAAGAAAAGCATTCTCAACTAGTGGGATAGTGGCTTATAAACTAGAAAATGTTACCAAGCAGCTAGAAGACTCAATAAATTATTATTTATCGACTTTAAGTGACGGTCAATTTCAGGTTATTTTTAGACTTAATAGCGATAAGCTAAATGTTATTATTGTAAACAATGGTATTGAAGTTGCTATTGAATCTCTATCTGGTGGAGAATTTAGCAGAGTTCAAACAAGTGTGCTATTAGCAGTCCGTAATACCCTATCTAATTTAGGTAGTAAGAGTATAAATCTATTATTTCTAGATGAAATAATGGGTGTTCTAGACGACTCAGGAAAAGAAAAATTATTTGAAGTTTTAAATAATGAAAATAACCTAAATGTATTTTTAATATCGCATGAATATACTCACCCACTAATCCCAAAAATTGAAATAGAAAAGAAAAATAATATAAGCAGTATACGTGCTTAAATTCAATAAAAAGGAAACTAATATGCTATTTGAAGAACAAATCGCTAGAAAGCCTGATAGATACCCTTGGACTAAACAATTTATTGACGCTATTTGGGCAGGATTCTGGACTCCTGACGAATTTAACTTTAAGTCTGATTATAGCCAGTTTAAAACCGAGCTAACAGAAGAAGAAAAACAAATTATTGTTAGAACGTTATCCGCTATTGGGCAGATTGAAGTTGCAGTAAAAACTTTTTGGTCTGACCTAGGCAGACATTTGCCGCACCCTTCAATACGAGACTTAGGATTTGCTATGGCTAACTCAGAAGTTATTCATAATATGGCTTATGAAAAACTTCTAGATGTTTTACATCTTACTCACGTGTTTGAAGAAAATCTAAACGAAGATGTTATCAGAGGTAGAGTTAACTATCTTAGAAAATACCTAGATAAAAACTACTCAGATAGTAAAAAGCAATATATCTATTCTATTATACTATTTACGCTATTTGTAGAGAATGTAAGTTTATTTTCACAATTTTATATAATAATGCACTTTAATAGAAACAGAGCAGTATTAAAAGATTGTGCTCAGCAAGTTCAATATACTAGAAACGAAGAGCAACTGCACGCTCAAGTAGGTATAAAAATTATTAATGTGCTAAGAGAAGAATATCCGGAGCTATTTGATGAAGAACTAATTAATCGTATTGCAGAAGAGTGTTTGAATTCAATTGAGGCTGAAAGTAGAGTTATAGATTGGATTATTGGAAACTACTCTGTAGAGGGCTTAAATGCAGAAATACTAAAAACTTTTATCTCTAAAAGAATGAAAGAAAGCCTAAATCAGATTGGATTTGATAGCAGTGCTATTAAAGTAGACGAAAATCTTCTTAAGAAGACTTTTTGGTTTGACGAAGCTTTACTAGGTGCAAATATGACAGACTTCTTCCAAAAAAGACCAGTAGAATATGCTAAGGGTCAAGGAGTTTCTGCAGATGAGTTATTTTAAGGAGTATATATATGTCATTTGAATGGCTAAATGAGGATTCAAGAACTTTTCTATCACGTGGGTATCTAGGAGAAAACCAACAAGCCGAAGATAGAATACTAGAAATCGCACAAACAGCAGAGCGGATTTTAAATATTGAAGGCTTTGCTTCTAAGTTTTATGAGTATATGAGTAGAGGATATTACAGCCTATCCTCTCCAGTATGGTCAAATTTTGGAAACAATAGAGGGCTACCAATAAGTTGTAATGGTGTGTACGTTGGAGATACTATATCTAGTATTCTGCAAAAGAATGCAGAAGTAGGTATGCAAACTAAGCACGGAGCAGGTACTAGCGGATATTTTGGGGATATACGCCCTCGTGGAAGTAAAATTAAAACTGGAGGTACTGCAGACGGCCCAGTTCATTTTATGGAGCTATTTGAAACTAACACTGATGTAATTAGCCAAGGTAGTGTTCGTAGAGGGAGCTTTGCTGCTTATCTAGATATTGAACATCCTGATGTAGAAGAGTTCCTAGAGATTAGAGAAGTAGGTCACACTATACAAAATCTAAGTTTGGGTTTGTGTATTAGTGATGCTTGGATGGAGCAAATGATAGAAGAGGGTGAAGCTGTTAAAGCAGGTAAGCTTTCTTCATCTGATGCAAAAAAGCTAAAGCTTTGGGCAAGAGTTATGCGAAAGCGTAAAGAAAGTGGATATCCTTATCTTTTCTTTACAGATACAGTAAATAATAATAAGCCGCAAGTGCTAAAAGATAAAAATATAAAGATATACGCGTCAAACTTATGTATTTCTGGAAATGATAGAGTAGTATCTAATCATGGGTATTTAACTGCAAAAGAACTTTATGAGCTAGGAGGAGACTTAAAGCTTTTTGACGGAACTCAAACAGTTCTTTCTTCAGAAATGAAGCTTAGAGAGCAAGATGTAGATGTTTACAAGATAGTTCTAGAGAATGGTATGGAGCACACTGTTACAGACTACCATAAAGTAATGGTCAAGATTGATGGGCACACTACTAAGATGGTAGCTCTAAAAGACCTAAACGTTGGGGATAAGATTTGTATACAAACAAAATCTGGAATATTTGGCCCTAAGCATATGCCTAGAGAAGCTTTCTTACTAGGATTATACCAAGGAGATGGCACTCAGCATAAGGAAAGAATTTTTATAGACATATGGGAAAATGATTTTGATTTACTTCAAGAAGTAGAACAAAACATACAGTATGTATATGATAATTATATGTCAGAACACTATGCTAGAAAATACCCAATTCCTACCTTTCAAGATTGTGTAGTTAGCACAGGAGCTGAGGTAAAAAAGAAAAGAATTGGTTCAACGCTTCTCTCAAAGGCTCTAAATTTTGAAAAAGGAGTAATACCTCAGTGGATATGGGAATCAGATGAACAAACTCTATGGCAATATATTCGTGGACTTTTCTACTCAGATGGAACTGTAAACATAACAAAATCAAAGGGAAATCCTTTATATCTATCCCTAGCTAGTATAGACCGAGACTTTCTAAAAAATATACAACTAATTATGCATAATCTAGGTATAAAATGTGCTATTGGAACACTTAGACATGCGGGACAAAATGAACTGCCTGATGGTAAGGGAGGTAATAAGCTATACAATACCCAAACTTGTTATAGACTTACTTGTGGAAATAAAAATGATGCACTATTATTCAATAAGCATACAGGGTTCTTAGATAGGAAAAATATTTTTATTGAAGATAGGGAGTATAGAAATAACACTAAGAAAGCGTTTAAAGTAAAAGAAATACTATACGTAGGTAAAGAAGATGTATATTGTCCTACTGTGTATAGCGATAAGCACGTATTCATATCACAAGGTATAATAACTTCAAATTGTAGTGAAATAACACTGCCGTCTAGTGAGGATGAATCATTTGTATGTAACTTAGCTAGTATGAACATACTTACTTATGATAGCTGGAAAGAAACTGACGCGGTAGAAACGATGATTTTCTTTCTAGACGCTGTAATGAGTGACTATATAGAAAAAACTTCTAATATTCCTTTTATGCAAGCTAGCTGCAACTTTGCACGTCGCTGGAGAGCACTAGGGTTAGGCCAGCTAGGGTGGCATTCATACCTTCAAAGTAAACTTATCTCATTTGAATCATACGAAGCTATGAGATTAAACACTGAAATTGCTAGATTTATGGATGAACGTTCACTAGTTGCCTCTAAGCAGATGGCTGAAATATTTGGAGAACCTGAAGGCTTAGTAGGATATGGGGTACGAAATCTAACAAGATTAGCTATTGCACCTACTACCTCTAGCTCTTTTATTCTTGGTCAAGTATCTCCTAGCATAGAACCTCTACGTTCTAACTATTTTACCAAAGACTTAGCTAAAGGATCATTTACGTATAAGAACCCTTATCTAGCTAAGGTGCTAGAGGCTCATGGAAAAAATGATGATGAGACTTGGTATAGCATTCTAACCCATAAAGGCTCAGTACAACACCTATCTTTCTTAACTGAGCACGAAAAGTTAGTATTTAAGACTTTTGATGAAATTGTACCCTTAAGTATCGTGCAGCAAGCATCAGTCAGACAAAAGTATATCGACCAGTCTCAAAGTTTAAACCTACTAATACCGCCTACAGCGCCTATAAAAGACATAAACGCTCTCATTATAGAAGGTTGGAGATTAGGGGTAAAAACATTCTATTATCAACGCAGTTCAAATCCAAGTCAAGACCTTGTAATAGACATAATGAACTGCGTAAGTTGTGAAGCATGAGAGTAGTTATTTGGTCTAAAGATAATTGTTTTTATTGCGATAGCGCTAAGGAGTTACTAAACTCCTTAGCTATCTCGTACGAAGAGAAAAATATTAGCAGAGACTATACTAAACAGCAAATGTTAGAACATATTCCTACTGCTAAAACTGTTCCTCAAATATTTTTTGAGGACAAATATATAGGAGGTTATACTGAATTAGTTCAGTTTATAAAAAATGAAAAAAATACTTACACACATACTTGATTTTCTAGATGTTGAAAAAAGACAAAAAGTACAAGATGACGCATTCCTAGCTGAAGCTACTAGCTTAGTGGATTTAGAAAGGCGGCTTCAAATACTAGAAAACAGATACACACACAGGAGCCACAGAAATGTATTTAATGATATACAACATTTTTAATAAAGCAGACCCAGTAAGACAACTGGCAGAAAGACTACAATCACTAGAGTATAAATACGAAAGTGTTAGCTATGTAGAATCTCTTATTCGTACAGGTCAATTAGGTAATTAAAAATTTTATATTGACTTTGTATTCTTTCTATACTATTCTGTAGTAAAGGAGAGAATATGACTATAAATAGTAAAAATAAAGGCAGAGCATTTGAATATGTGGTTCGCGATAAGTTGAGTGATACATTTAACTCTCAATTTGAGCGGGTACCGCTATCAGGTGCTCTTACCTATTTAAAAGGAGATGTTTATCCTCCTTGGCTACCAGATTTTCCATGGTGTGTAGAAGCAAAGCATCATAAAGAGGTAGACTGGAATAATGTGCTAACAGCAAAAACAAGTTTATTATTAGAGTTTTGGGACCAAACTAAAAGAGAAGCGCTAATAATGAAAAAGAACCCACTGCTTATATACAAGTGGGATAGAAGTAAATTATTTTGCTGTTGGAATGATGAGTTAGTTAGTATTACTAATTATGTAGAGGTTAATAGCGGTACTAGAAAATTTAAAATGGGACTATTAGATGATTGGCTTAATGCGGCTAAACTAGTTTACCACAAACCACAATAATTTTTAGCTTGCTAATTGCTTAAATATCTTGTAATATAAATACAGTAATAATAACGAAAGGAAAAATAATGACTGTAAGTTGGGACGACCTGTCCGATGTTGTTCAAGCTAAAGAAGAAGCTGCAACAGCAAATAATCTACTAATCTTAGACGGTATTAATATAGCTTTCAGGTATCTACAAAGACATAACTACGCTAATTACACAGATGACTATATCAGAACAGTAGGTTCTCTAGGTAAAAGTTATCAAGCTAAGCGAATTATTTGTTGTTTTGATAGCGGTGCAAGTGCATATAGGAAATCTATATTTCCAGAGTATAAAGATAATCGTAAGATAGAAAGAAGCGAAGAAGAGCAAGAGCGATTTGAAAAGTTCTTTGGCTGTTTGAGCGAAACTATCGAACAACTACCGTATGAATACTACAAGTTTAGGGGAATTGAGGCCGACGATATTATTGCTTATCTAACAAAAAACTTAGCAAGCAAGTATAACCACACTTGGATAGTATCAAGTGACCGAGACTTATTTCAATTGCTAAAACCAAATGTAAGTATTTTTAATCTATACTCTAGAAAAGAAATTACTATTGACACTCTACAAGCAGATACAGGCCTTACTCCAAAAGAGTACGCATTCTCTAGAATGATTGAAGGCGATAAGGGTGATAATATTAAAGGTATTGAAGGTATTGGACCTAAGAGAGCAGCAGACCTAGTAGGACAGTATAAGACACTAGATAACCTTATAAAGTCTTTACCAATTCCTGGAAAAGCTAAATATATTAAAAACCTAAACGAAGGCGCTGAAACCCTAATAATTAACGAAAAGTTAATTAATCTACTTGACTACAATCTAGATGCAATTAGTGCGGTTGAAAAGTCCGACAGCGTTCTAGAAACCCTACAGAAAGCAATTTCATGACTACTATGAATTATGAAGATTATTATGCAGTTAGGCTAGTAGCATATACTCAGCCTAATAGCGAATTTTTAATTGATGAATCTATTAAGCTAGACGATGTTCAAGAGCTTATAGCTTTTTGTGCTAGAGTATCAAATCCTGAAAATCAAATAAATAAAGAAAATAGTGAAAATCTCATTAAATATTTGATAAAGCATCAACATTGGTCGCCTTTAGCTATGGCAGATGCGGTGCTAGAAATAGATACTACTAGAGACATAGGTAGACAAATAATTCGTCACGCATCAATGGTTCCGCAAGAGTTTAGCCAACGATACCAATCTTTAAATGAAGAAGAAGAAAGAGGCATGAAGTTTGTGCTGAGAGAAGCACGTAGCCAAGACCCTAAAAATAGACAAAACTCTCATGATAACTTGAGCGAAGATATTAAGGCAGAGTGGAAGCGTAGACAGCTAGAAGTTATAGAGTTAGTAAAACAACACTATTCGTGGGCACTAACTAATAATATAGCTAAAGAGTGTGCTAGAGTTATTCTTCCAGAAGGAAATACTACTAGTAGGCTTTATATAAAAGGAAGCATGAGAAGTTGGATTCACTATATTCAACTACGTAGTGGCAACGGTACTCAATTAGAGCATGTGTTAGTTGCTCGTGAATGCGCCTCTGCAATTTCTAAAATATTTCCAATGATTAATACTATAGGTGAATAATGACAACTAATAACGTAGAACAAAAAACCACAGTAGCAAAGACGCCTGTGCAAAAGCCAATTACTAGAATCAAGGATACTGACCATAATTTTACTTGGACGGTAATTGGGCTAGAAAACTGTGAGTGGACTACTAAAGCTATTAAGCTACTAGAAACACACAGCGAAATAGTAAAGTTTATACCGCTTACACCAGACTGGCAAAGACGTATTATAGTAGAACAAAATACTAGACGGCTTCCTGCCATCTTTAAAAATCACGCTTTTATTGGCGGATATGACGCACTAGAAAATTACTATAAGTGTTCTTTCTTTTCTGATAGTGAAAGCTTTAATTAAAAAATTAGCCCCAGACTTTCGTCTGGGGCTTTTTTTATCACTTACGCTGAATTGGCTTCATTGGGTTTACGCCATTGACTGGATGACGCTGCGGAGCACGCTGTCCAATCTTAGCTGCACTAGCTCCAACTGGAGTTCTCGCCATTCCATCATTTGTAGAATTTTGAATATTATCTACATTTGAATTTGGGTATGCAATAGGAACTCCCCACATAGCGGGTGTTCCTGCCATGTTTGGTGTATTTCTAGTCATAATTCTGCCACCAACTCCTCTATTAGTAGAGTCGCTAGCAGGATATGAAATATCAGTGCCGGCTGTAGGTGCTCCATAGTAATCTGCTGGATTTCCAGAGATTGTATGGTCGCCACTTGCCATATTTTGCTTCATAACCATTTATATTCTCCTGTTATCTTCTTGGTTTATTTTTTATTGGAACCATGCCGCCAGGAGCAGGGCTGTGGCGGAATTTTACAGGTCCGGGTTGTTGTGCTACTTGTGGAAAATCTCCACTTTCTTGATGATGCATCATATTATGTAATAACTCTCTTGTGGGAGTTATAAAGGTATGATCGTCATTTGGAAGAAATACTTGTCCGTTCATTTCTCTATGCTTTGCGTTAGGCAAAAACATATAGTCGTCTGTAGTCATAGGACTATTTGATCTTGGTTTATCTACCATTTGTTTACTCCTAATATTTATATTATACTATATCTGTGATATTAGTCAATTTATATTTTTAAAACTATTTTAAATGCCTATAGCTAATATACTTACTGTCTCGGTATCTACAGGATTACCATTTTGAGAGTTTCTAACTATTACATTACAGGAAGTATTAGATATATCATATACCGAAGTGGTAAAAGCTCCTGTAGAGTTTATATGCGTTGCTGATATAGTAGGAGGTAAAATAAATTTTGTAGAAGAGTAGTCAACCGTAATACCATTAACATTATTGGCTTGGACTATTTTTCTAAATGACTTTTCTTCTACATCTACTTCATAATTAAAACTTTCTAAATCAATTTCCGTAGTAGTAGGAAATTTATTTTCTATAGTTAATTTAATTTGGAAATATCTAAACTCTAAATCTCCAGCTATAAAGTTACTAAATCCTAGTTCTGCATTTGTAGTTGCTCCCACAAAGGCAAAAGGATTAGTATTGCCATGATTTGGAAATCCCACAACTCCGTTAGCTGCAGCAGAGTAAAATACGTTATCGGTAGCATACCTAATAAATATATTTTGGGATACCCCACTTTCCGGACCAAAGAAAGTAACTGCCCCTACTGGGTCCCCATATTGTAGTAAGTTTACTAGATGGTAAGAATTTCCCGCAATAGTTACATTACCGAATGCATTACTAAAAGTTTCGTTCCCGTTAGCATGATACGTATTGCCTAGTGCTATAGCATTAGCATTTATTACTCCAGCTATAAGTGCATAGCTATTAGCATTAGCTGCTGTGTTAGAAGCGCTCACTATAGCGTATACATTACCAAAAGCACCACCACTAGTAAGAGTTCTATGATACGCGTTATAACTAACAGTAGCAGCATTAGTGTTGTTAAACCCTAGTATATGCCCAATTCCACCAAAAGCATTATCAACTAACACATTAGAAGATACAGGTAACCCGGCACTACCATGAAAGTCTGTTACTCCACTTAATAATACTTCTCTTTGGCTACTAAAGGTAGAATTAGGTGTCCTTATAGTAATAAGTGGATTTACCCTAACAACGCCTTTAATTACAGCGCCAATATCTCTAATTTGAGTTACATACTCGGCTGTAGTAGAAGAACCTGTAGTAATTATTGATGCATTTGATGTAGCACTGAACCCGATTGATGAGCCGTTAGAGTTATCTGTATTAGAGCTAGCTCCTGCTATCACAAAACCATTAGTTATAACATCGTTAACACTAGGGTAATTAACTTCAGGGTGAGTGTTAGAATTTGGAAAAGCTACATCATCTTGTATTATGAAGCTAGTAGCTGGAGAACTTTCATTATAGGCTTTAAATACCCGTATAGTAGTAGGCCTAACTACTGTTACTACTTTACCAGCAATATCATCGCTCTCATTATTACTTGAGTCTCTGACTCTAAGCATATAAGTATATGTGCCGTATTTACTCACAGGACTAATAAAGCTTGTATTTTTAGCAGGAAGTCTATCAATAGTAACAGCAGCTCCCCAAGCAGCTTGGAGACTATCTCTGTTTGATACATCTACTACTTGTGGGTATTCTCTTATCTCAATTTCGGTAGCGTCTAGGTCTTGTAAATACCCATCAGCAGTAAGTAATAAATTCCAACTATATAACAAGTTTTGATTTTGTTGGGCGATATTTAAATTTCTTATTCCATTAGGTTTTGCAGTCTTACCTATTAGAGAGTGTAAATATCTTACTGATAATCCTCTAAAGTTTCCTTTTATGGGAGTTATTAGCAGATTAAGAGTATTACTGCCGGGTAGTCTACCCCTAGTTAAATTATTTATTACTACATTTACCTTATCTACCGAACTATTGTGTGCTACTAATATTTTACTATACTGAGTATCGTTTAGTACTTCTGAGCTATCAACCTTGTATAATACTTCATAAGTGTCTACATCTGCACCTAGAATAGGATCAAAAGTTACTATAGCATTAATAGAAGCTCCAGTAATAGTATCTATAATTATTTCTTCCACTACAGAAACACCAGTAACTTTTGGCAATCTTATACTATCTACAGAAACTAAACTAGAAACTCTTGGGCTAACCCTATTATACCTATTCACGTTATGAACATTTACAATAAAGTTTCCAATAGGGACATTATCTAATCTGCCATACTGGTCTAATCTTCCCTGAGTATAAGTAACTGCATTTTTATTGTAAATATAGTAAAGTCTATTATTAGCTAGAGAATAACTATGTGGATAAGTGTTGCTAAAATCAAACTCAAAAGAAGTAGGAGTAACGTTACTTACTATACCCTCAGCATCTGGAGAAATATTTACAATCTTTCCTCCTAAAGCAGATAGTGGAAATTCTTTATTTAGTTGTATTTCGTATATGCCCGAATTAGTTAAGGCGGTATTGCTTAAAGTTGAGTTTGATTGATAGGAAGTATTAGTTACTATATAGCTATTAGTAGAATATAAACTAACTATGTCATTAGCCTCTATTGCAGGTACTGTAACGGTATTTACAATATACTCTACTAAATCTTCTTCTCCAGATAGCGAAACACTAGCTAACCTATTATTACCACTAACGGGCCATGTAAAATTAGTAATCTCTGAGTTATCTATCAAAATCTTAATATCAGATTTAAATTGAGGAGCTTGTTTAAATTCTATAGTATAAGTACCAGTATTTCCAGTTACAGTAAACTTATCTGAGGCAGAAATAGAACTTCCATATATATAAGCTACATTATTTATAATTTTTGGTTGAAATGCTAGTAATCTTAATGGAGGAGCTAATACTGAACTTGATATACTTCTACCATTTTCAGATTTGTTATACACAGTAATAGTATTTCCGGCAAGGTTAATACTCTTAACTTCTAAAGTAGCGTAGCTAGTAAAATTAGTATACCCAGTAGAACCGAATTGAAAGCTAGAACTAGGAAATTGATTAGTAGGTGCTTGTATATATACATTAGCAAGACCAGATACAGCACTGTTAGAAAAGAAATCATCGAATATTAAATGTAGATTATTTACACTAAAAGTTATATCTGGAGTAGTTGCAATATAGGTAGGGGCAGTTAGAGGTATAACTCCAAATCTAGTATTAAAACCAGATTTGCCAGCATATACAGCAGTTGCATTGTTGGATACACCATTACTAGATATAGTATTTATTCTTACTTTAGTCATTCTTGAGTAACAACCTCTATTATGTGTGGAACTACTCCATACTCTATAACAGTACTAATAGGAACTTTATAATTATTTGTATTAGTACTATTAGAAATAAGTAAATTATATGAGATAACCCCTTCATTTGTCTTTGCCGGTAATGAAGATAGTGTGAGATTAGGAACTGGTGGAGTTATATAACTTTGGTTATCTAGCGATATAGAAACTAATCCATTTATGGAAGTTTCTGCCGCTATAAGAGCATTAGAATTATATTCAGTTCCTGAAATAGCCACTAGCCCATCATTTCCTGCAGTTATACTGTCTATTCTAAATAATTTATCAGAAGTCGCAGAATAAAAGTTAGTTAAGTTTATTTCGCCTAAAGCCCATAGGTCTTCTCTTTTTGGCGCGGTAACAGTAGAAAATTGAGTATTAGCTACAAATTGTCTAGTAGACAAATCAAGTTTTCTACTAATAGAAAGCTCTATTAAATCTGTGTCTATAACTAAGTTAGACGTAGCCCTTAACGAGTAACCAGAATTTACTATATAATAATCAATATTATTAGTATCCTGCTTAAATATCTTTAGTACGATTGGATTAGTATTACTAGTAAAGAAAGAAGAATTAATAGATGGAGTTGTTAGGTGTTCTAATACTACATTAGAACTTCCTACTGCAGAATTAGAATAAACTATTCCTCCATATCCATAATTTAACCCACTTATTTTTTGAGATACTGATATAATACTCCCTACTGATAAGTCAGATGCTGTAGAATACGTAGAAAATTGTATTTTTCGTCTATTTGCTCTATAACTTTCTAACACATACTTAGCAAATCTTAGTGCCTGACTTTTTCTATTACATCCAGTAATATCCAAAGAAAGTCTATTTTCTTTATTTATACCGGGTCTTTGCATGTCTAACACTAAAGTATTTCGCTTATAATGGTCAATAAAGTTAATATAGCTTACCTCTACACCAGTTATCAACTCTTCTTCTTTTATACCTGATATTTTTAAACTGCGCTCAGCTATATTAGTTTCGTTAAATATAGCATCAGGTAATAAATTTGGCTTATCAATTACTATAGATATCTTATTGCCTCTCATTGATAAGGACGCATGGAAACTAGCACATATGCTCTGAATTAATGTAAGAGCCTCCGTAGTATCGGTTATTGTTAAGCCACAAGTAAATCTACGTTCTTTTACGCTGGTGCCATCTGGTAATCCTAATAGTACATTTTCAATCTCTGTAAGATAATTATTAGGTTTGTATCTATAACTACCGTCAGCAAAGCCATCTACGCCAATAAAATTACCAGTTATATGATCTACTGCGTCACAGTATTGTGCAGAAGTATAAAAATTATACTTGTCTATCATAGATTCTGGTAGTCCGATTCCGTTGACCGGATCTGTTAGTAGATACTTTATAATCCAAACAGGATTTTCAGTCCAATCTTTTTTATAAGTTCCATCCCAGATACCTTCATAAATCTTAGGTATTTCAGTTAGTAATTGTTTTTGAGATTTTTGTGTTCTATAACCACATGTAGCATATGATAAATCACCGCTTGAAGGAACTTCAATTTGCCTCCAATCAACTTCACCACTTTCTAGTATAGGCTGATTATAGTTACTAGGGACGTCAATTATTAGGCCTTTTACAGCACTAGTATAATTAGGAATTTCCCCAGTTCTAAAATCGCTAGATTTAACCACATAGCCAGCTACAGCAGTTCTTGGATAAGTTTGATATTGCGTTCTAACTTCATCAATACCGATAAATTCTACCTCTGCTACAAACCCTTCTTCTGCAACATCTTCAGTAAGTTTTATCACACTAACTCTATAACCATCTATAGACTTACTATTATCTGGAATTCTAACTTCTAGTTCTACTGCTGTGCCGCCTTCTACTATGCTATCTATTAGTAACCCTCCAGCTGCTATATAGTTCATAAAGTCAGCGGTCTCTGATCTAGGATGTACTAGCCCTATTAAACTAAGCTGCGCTGGAACTACCCCACTAGCATTTTGAGTTTTTAATTGAGAAACATTGAGTTTAAATCGTATACTATCAATAGTAGATTGTTCTTGATTAGTATTTGTTGGTAAAAATAATACTTTAGACTCAGGAGGAGGTGCTACTTCAGAATTTAAAGATATACCACTTTTTAAAACAACTGGGCTAGTCAATCTAATACTAGTTACTGATTCAGTGAAAAAAGAAGGCATAGAGCTAGGGTTTATAGCTCCTGTACTATATCTAGCAGCAAAAAGCTCAGGCTTAGTGTTATTTGTAGTAAAGTCTACTAAATCATCAATATAGTTATCATCAATTTCTATATCTTGAGGCCCATTAGAGTTTATTCTATATATAGGCCCTTCTCCTAGTGCAATCTGAGTAAATAAAATATCTGTACTCTTACCACTATTAGTAGTAAAAGGTATACTAGATGTAAAGTCAAAAGCAAATAAAGATCCTAATGTGTTACTCATGCTATATAATCTTGAACCTTTATATTATCTATACCCCCTCGCTGTATGTGCTTAACATTTTGGCCAATAACCACCCCAGAAGTTCTTACTCTGCCAAAAATAAGGGGAACATTTTGACCATTTATAGATGTTAAATTTAAACTACCAAATCCAGTAGAGGGGTCATCTACATTCTCTTGTAATCCAGACTCTCTATTAGCTGCACGTTGAGCCGTATCATAGGCAGTTTTACTTTTCCCGAATAAACTACTTTCAACTATTCTCCTAGTTATACCAGTAAGCGCCATTTCTTGATTGCCGATAGCAGTAGTAGTTCCATAGAACTGAGTTAGATTTCCTAAACTATCAAATCCTGTTACATTACCTCCAAAAATACCTGGGGCTATGAATATATTATTATGCTTAATTTTAAAGTCTAACTCATTACGATTTATTAACTTGTCTCCGCATATTATAAATATATTTTCTAGCTTTACGCTAGGCAATAAATTTATTATAGCTGAAACTACATCTCTATAAGTTTCAGCAGTTAACTCTATTGAAGGTACTTCAATTGCTTTTTCAAATGCTTTACTGAATAATACAGTGACTTTCATTAAATTTTTCAAACCTTAGTTCATTATTGTGTACCCAATATATATAAAAGTTGTTTGCAAATCCTACTATAAATTTATATTGGGTGTACACAGTGCTAGTTAAGTCTTTATTGCTAGGTATAGGATCAGGAGAGTTTGGGTGAGAATGAAAAAATCCCCATATGTCATTATCATATTTGAGTATATCAAATGGATTTATTATAAATGAATTTATTGGAGATTTACTTATATTTTTAACTGGTATATAATTAAAGGATTTAGTTATTATGCCGCAAGCTTCCCTAGGTAGCTCTGATATAGAATGATTACCTAACTGCTCTATTAAGTGATTAAATACCATTCGAAAAACCACCGAAGTTTACAAGATTTCTTCTAAGTGCACAGGCAGTAAATGTTTTTGCACATATATCCTCAGAACTATTTAGGGTAGGAACATTATCATAAGTAAAAAATCCATTAGAAGTAATCTGCGGGTTACTACCTACTATAGGACCACTTCCATTAACAGGATATTTACACTCAGTGCCTTTATATGCCCAAGGACATGTAGTTCTAAAAAATTTTCTTTTTGGTAACTCCATTTTAAAATACTGAAGTAAATTAGTCAAACTAAATTTTGCAGTAAAGTCATTAAGCTCATCAAGTCTGCTAATTATAAAAGTATATTCTACAAATGAATCTTTATCTGCATCTGGGTTTACTATATACAAGTTAGATCCTATAGTTGCAGGAATACTAACATAAACATTATTACCCCTAATGTCTACTATAGTATTACTAACTTTATCTATACTAGAGTATACAATATCACCTATCCTGTAAGGAGTAGTCGAATACATTGTTATAATATTTCCATACACATTAGCAATTTTTGAATATTCGGGCCAATAATCTAAAAACTTAGCATAAGTAAATTTTACTTCAACTACAGCACCTAATAAGTCTCTACTGTCATCTTTTAAAGATACCCAAGTATCACCATTTTCTATAGTGCTTTCATAATCCCAAGCAGCATTATTACCGCGAGCAGCAGCAATACTAGCATTATAATAAGTATTGCCTAATACAGTTCTAGGATCTATATTTCTAACTAGTTCTCCGTTTACAATAGCACTAGCAGCGTTAGAACTATTAAATCCTAAAATATTCTGATTATCTACTAAACTTGATATTACTCCGTCAAAATTAGAAATTTCTAGTGACGTGCCATTTATAGTACCTGTATCATCTGTAGATAGCTCTCCACCATTTAGCGCTACTACTCTGTACTCAGTATTCGCGAAACTAATAGAGTAATTAAAATCAGTAAAAGTTTCACCTAAAAACTCGGCATAGCGTATTGGAAATCTATACGGCCAAGGGTATCCTGAACCAGATTTACTAGGATTACCGTTAGAATTTGGCGGATACCACTCATTAGGATAATAAATTGAATATAACTTTACTATAGGAGTCTGTTGAGTAGCATTTTTTTCTGCAATATATGGACTACTGTATATTGCACTAATACTTGAATTAGCAGTTATAGTCTGCCCAGAAGTATTAGAAGATATAAAACTCGCAGCGTTAGTGTTTGCACTAACTACCTGAACTACTACATTACTAATACCTGATATAGAAACAACTGGTAAATAATTTGCATCAATAGTTATACTATCGGTACTGACCGCATAAAATTCTCTAGGCAATACAAAATTATCTACATAGACAATTACTGAATCTTGTAAAGCATTTGAAACAGGTAAGTTAAATGTTAAATTTGAAGGTATTGTGCTATATTCAGCAAATGAATTTACTGTATACATACTAAAAGTATTAGATCTAATAGTTTCTCCTACGCTAAAACTTGAGTAAATATTAGATAGCTTTACTTTTAAGTTATTAGATTGTTTACCTATAACCTCAGCTATAGTATTAGAAGTTAAGCCAAAAACTATAGAACCAGTAGCAAATGCATCAGCATTTGCTACTGATATAATGTAATCATACGCGCGAGTAGTCATTAACTATAAGTCTCCACAATGTTAAACGATAAGTTATAAAAGTCAGTTTCTTCATTTAGAGTAGATAGCACTTGTGTAACTCTTATAGTACCATCAAATCTTGCTAACATACTACCAGTTATCCCTACGTATGTCAAATCAAAATTAAATGCAATTGCTTCTCCATTTTGATTTTTATAAAAATTCTCAATAGCTTGTTTATAAGCACCACTTATGTTGGTATAAGTTAAGGTAAAACTACGCTTAGGGCGTCTAGTTAATAACTGTCTTTTTTCATGACCGCTTTGACTAGTAAATATATTAGTATTATATCTAGTATCGTAAGAAAAACCTCTGTCTGGCCTGCGAGAGGCCAGACTGTAGGTGGTAGAGTTTATAGTTATTGTTGCATCTGCTGGAAAATCAGTCATTATCTAATACTCTTTATTTGTCTCTTTATAGGACCATTGTTTTTTAGATCTTCTAGAACTACATCTACAATAAGTTTACCATTTTCTTTGCGTATTACAGGCTCACTAACTGTTGTTTGAGAAGTTCCATTATT
>ERZ869925.788-NODE-788-length-18826-cov-7.880880_pt1 | contig 18826 bp, 14 predicted proteins | sample MGYA00579311_ERZ869925 | MGnify/ENA primary metagenome ERZ869925 (study PRJEB32216, sample SAMN09231817) | wastewater metagenome | place: USA: Maryland | collected 2016-07-30 | study: EMG produced TPA metagenomics assembly of the PRJNA472060 data set (Reclaimed...
AGCGCATTGTTGCGCGAGCCTTCACCAAACCCCTGCGCCGCAAGATGCTGCAAGCACGGTGGCCCTTTTGGAAGCAGCTCTTCGGCTTTCTTGTGCTGTGTTTGGATACCAAGAAAAGCTTCGGGGTTTATCTTGCGGCTCTCCGCGTAATCGAGAAACTCCTGCGGCCCCAGACTTTCGTTCTGATTATTGTAGCCGTAGCGTGTCGTGCGACTGCCGGAGAAGTACGGCATGTTAAGGAAGTTGCCCGTGTCACCACGATCAGCGAGAATCTTTTGCTGCTTGGGGAAAACCTCAGAACCGCCATAGCCAAGCATCGCTGCGATGCTCATAAGCTTAGGCTGCAAATCTTCCGCCGGCACTTCCTTATCGAAGAAGAAAAACAAATGGGCGCCACCAGATTTACTGCGGCACACAATACCCGGCAGCTTGTTCTTCTCGACCTGCTTAATCAGCGCGGAATGGTCGAGGTTATAAACGTCAATATCAATTGCGCCCCAGTGGCAGCAGTTGTTGTCTTTGATGGGAATGATGCCGAGCCCGGACTCTCCTTTGAGATGCTTTGCCCAAAGGTCCGTGGTCGGAGGTTCGCGTAACACGCGAGCTTGTCCAGTCTTCTTTCCGTCTGTTGCTCGGTCGGCGCTTACAGTGAATGTGCCGTGCGCTCTATCGTTCCCGGCAAACAGCGAATGGAATCGTGCTGCGAGTTCCATGATTTAAATTCCAATGGGGTGGGGAAGGGGAGGCACGAAGCCTCCCCAATAGTTTAGAAGGGCGCTTCTTCGTCGGTCGTGGAACGGCGCTGCTCTTCTGCACCGTGCTCTTCCTTGACCTGCACTTCGCCCTTGGCGACGGACTTGGAAAACTCCACCGCCAAATTGAAAAGGTTCTTGTCTTCGACTGCTCCAATGCGGGAGATCTCCCAGCCGAACCACGAGCCTTTGTCGTTGCGCTCTTCAACTGTGCGCAGCTTGTATATCTGCGACATCATAGGAAGCGTGAAGAGGTTGCCGTTCTTGCCGGTCGCTGTGAGCGACTGCATTTGCGTCATCCACTTACGCGCTTTCTTGAGCTGTGTGCTCGTCATCGTAACGAGGCAGCGCTGCGGACCCAGTGTCGGATGCAACAGGATCACGAAGAACTGCGCGGTGTTGACGAGCAGGTTGCCATTGGGCAGCACGTCGTTGCCACGATCATCGCGATAGGTTGTGTTCGCGATTGGATCGGTAGCAGGATATGATGCGACATACCCGCCGCCTTTCTCACGCGGCTTCCACTCAACGAGACGGCGGTTGTAGTAGCAAGGAATCACCTGCACACCAGCGTCACCATCGTAAGCTTCGTTGGCGACAGTGTTGTAGATGAAACCCGGCTCAGCGCCTTCGACATACGCACCATCACGCTTGTTCACTTGCGGTGACAACTGCGCGAGGATGCGGAGGAAAGGAATGGAAAGGTCTTCTGTACCAACCTGTTCCATGCCCATGCCAGCAAACGCTTCGAAGTCAGCAGCAATAGCAACGGCTGTGGACTTCTCTTCTTTCACGGCGACTGCATTCTTTGTCATCTTACTTACCTTTCTTGATGACGGCTTTTTTGCCAATGAAAACACCGAACAAATCGGAAGGGATTTCTGCGCCCTTCTCCACCTGTTCCTTGACGAACGCTTTCAACGTAGACGGATGCACCGACTGTTTATTCTGCGGCCAGTAGCCACGATTCGTCAGTGTTTCCATTACATCACGGGCGTGATCGTCTTCGCCCTTACCAAACTCCAATGACACGACGTTCTTGATCAGGTCATCAAAGTCATGCTCGCGCAACCAATCAAACGCTTCTTCTTGTTTCTCTTTCGAGATGTGCGCTTGGATGAATTGCGAGACGGTAATCTTAGAACCGTCTTCCATTTTAAGCTCAGACAGTCCGTGCTCCGCAAGAGCCTCGGGCAAGATCTCCTGAGAAATTTTTGCGAGGCTTTGCTGCGCCCGCTTCAACTCGTCTTCCAAATCCTCGATGCGTCGTTCAAGCACGAGCTGTTGGCGAACAAGATCGGCGACCGCTTTAAGGTCGTTGTCACCCACTTGCGTGAGTTCTGTTGCAACGTCTTCGAAGTCAATCATGGGAATCCCTTTCTTCGTTCCACATGTCCACAGTGATTGAAAGATACCGCTCTTCCAACCGGTCCCACTTGAGCATCTGCACATAACCACCGTTATATTCAGACGCCCACATACAGGCGAGCCCGATGCAGACCGGGTCCCCGGCCAGCAGCAGGTAGTCTTCGCTATTGAAACCCTCAAGCCTGTCGGCGACAAGATCGCTGAGAGCAACGAGGTCACTCTCCTCCGATGTTTGCATGTCGGCAGGCACAAGGATTTCCAGATCCCCAAAGACCAAGGCCTCTGAAAGATCACGTCCTCTAACTTCTTGTGTGATGTAAACAGTCACGGCTTTCTCTCCGTTGGGACACATAAGGTGGACCATGGGCCGAGGTTCGTCAAGCGGGGGTCTTGCAATTTTTTTCGAGTTGACTATTCTTATAATCACGCCAGTAGAAAGGGGCACTCCATGTCAACGATCAGCTACGACGAATATCCTTTTAAATTCAAGCCTTATCAACACCAGAAGGACGCCCTTGCACGTTCCTGGAAGAGCCGGGACTTCGCGCTCTTTGCTGAAATGGGCACAGGCAAATCAAAAATTCTGATCGACACGCTCGCATTCTTATGGGACGCGAACGAAATCGAAGCAGCCATCGTTGTTGCACCAAAGGGTGTGTACAAAAACTGGCAGATCACCGAACTCCCAAAGCACCTCCCGGACCACGTACCACTAGATGTTGTGGTCTGGTCTCCGAACAATACTAAAAAGCAAGCGGCTGAGCTGAAGCGCGGGCTTGAGAAGGACGGCAAGTTTAAAGTCTTGATCATGAACATCGAGGCGTTCTCGACGCAGAAGGGGACGGATTATGCGATGGATTTCCTCCGCAAGCACGCTGCGCTCATGGCCATAGACGAAAGTACAACGATCAAGAATGGTCAGGCCAAGCGCACAAAGAACTGCACACGCGCCGGCATGATCGCAAAGTACAAGCGAATCATGACGGGCTCGCCCATTACCAAAAGCCCGATGGATCTTTACAGCCAGTGCTCGTTCCTTGATCCACGGCTGCTCGGCTTCAACTCGTTCTACTCATTTCAAGCACGTTACTGCCGCTTGCAGAAGCGCAGCGTCGGGTCGCACTCGTTCAACCAAGTGGTCGGGTATCAGAATCTGTCTGAGCTGACAGACAAGCTGGACAAGTTCTCGTTCCGCATCCTGAAAAAGGACTGCTTGGACCTGCCAGAAAAGATCTACATCAAGCGCACGGTCGAGCTGACAGACGAGCAAGCTCTGCTCTACGGGCGTATCAAAAAACAAGCTATTGCAGAATTGGATGGCAAGCTGCTGACTGCGCAGAATGTGCTGACCCAGATCCTCCGTTTGCAACAGATTTGCTCCGGCTATTTCAAGGCCGATGACGGCACGATCATCAACATGCACAGCAACAAATTTGATGAGCTGATGAATGTGCTGGAGGAAGTGGACGGCAAGGTCATCATCTGGGCCAACTATACCTACGATCTGGAGATGATCCGTGATCGGTTGGCCAAGGAGTATGGCGCCGAATCAGTGCGCGTCTATTACGGGGCGACGAGCGCCGATGATCGCCAGAAGATGGTGATTGATTTCCAGAACCCAGACCACCCGCTGCGGTTCTTCGTCGGCCAACCACGGACCGGGGGCTACGGGCTCACGCTCACCGAAGCTTCGACCATGATCTATTTCTCGAACAACTATGATCTGGAAGTTCGTTTACAATCGGAAGATAGATGCCATAGGATAGGTCAGAAGAAGGCCGTGACCTATATCGACATCGTTACCGAAGGGACGGTGGACGAGAAGATTCTCAAGGCCCTCCGCGAGAAGATCAACATTGCGTCTGAAGTTCTCGCGGAAGGCTATAAGGAATGGCTTATCTGATCACTTGCCCGTGCGGCCGATCATCTCTTCGGTCATGACCTTACCGATCTGACGGCGGGCCTCACGAATCTGTTCGAGCTGAGCCCGCTTCTCGGCTTGGGGAATGTTAGGGTTGTTCACAATCATGCGCTCGTTACGGCTGAGCGTGTTTAAGATTGTGCGCAACCCAGACACTGAAGACTTCATGCCGAACAAACCCTCGTTCTTTTCGAGGAGGTCTTGCGCTTTGTCAGCGGCGCCTTGTGCCATGAAGGTGTTGAGGGCCGTGGTCAGCCCTTGGATCTCACCGGACAGGCGGTATACATCCGCCACGCCTTGCGGGTTTGTGTTGGCTTCCGTCTTCAAGAACTTTTGGATAACTGGGTACTGCGTCCAGTCCTTGTCAACGCCGCGCCCCGTCGCTGCACGGTACATAGAATCCATGAGGCCGAAGACAGTCGTACCGATCTGCCCGGTGTATCCCTTGATCAAAGCTTCTGCCTGAACAGGGGAGATGCCGGTTGCTGCCGCCACGTCCTTAACAATCTGAGAGGTGGCCGAGGAGTACTGCAACTCGTTCGGGAGATTCTTCATTGATTCGGTGACGATGGGAAGACCCGTCAGGTTAGAGCGGTTCTGCACAAACGTCTCGACTAAAGGAGAGATGACCTGTGGCGTAATAGATAAGCCAAAGGTTGAGGCAAGCTGGGTGCCGGCGAGCTTAACCAGGCTGCGGGTTTCCACATTGCCTAGCATAGCTTGGTAGATTGTTTCCGGTACAGTTTGGAAGATGAAGCCCAGCTCATGCGGCTTTGGAATCGCAAGAAAACCGGTGTCTCCCAACCCAAGCGCACTAAGTGGGACAGGGAGCGAGCCGTATCGCACATACTCGGGGAGCTGCTTGTATTCTTCGTCATCTCCAAACAAAACTTGGAGAGCCATGGCGACACCAAACAAGTAGCCACCACGGATACCTGTATAGATCAGCGCCTGCTTCGATCCGAACGCACGGGCTGTAACATCCAAGCCTTGGATACGACCATTCAAGAACGGGACCATGACTGTGAGATAGCGGAGTAGCTGGTTGCGGCCTTGCTTGCGATAGTTGATCGCGTCTTGCGCACGGAAGAACGCTTCGTAATCGTCACCAGTGCGCTTATAGACCTCATCGAAAATGGCTATGCGCGGCGCAGCGTCAGAGGCGTCAGACAATTCGCCAAGCTTGTTCCAAGCTTTCGCAAGAATGTCGGTCAACACCTTCCCGCTTTTAGGGACGTAAACCCCGCCCTTGGTTGGGTTGAAGTTTTCATCTAGCAGACGAGAGGCATCGTCCAGTTGGGGGATAGATTTGTATCCGCCCAAGCCCCCAAACTGCATGAGCGTTAAGACGCTCTTGTTGTTCCCGCCGTCCCTCATGAACGTAATCAAGTTCCGAATGGGGCGGAAGATGTTAAAAGAAACGCCGCTGGTAATGGGCATACCCAACGCGTCTCGAATGATGTTTGAAAAAATAAACTCAGGGGACCGTGTCACAAGCTCGCGGTAGCCTGTGGTGAACGTACCAAAGACGCCTTTGAAAATATCCGGGACAGGAGCGTCGGTAACAAGCAGCGCTTCGGCCACGTCGGGGTTGCTGAGAGCAATGCGGCGCTCGATGCCGTCTACGAAGTAAGATCCTTCCATCTCTCCGGGACGAAGCACACCTTCCCGTTGGATATATTTTTGGACGGCCTTTTCATCTCCGGCAAATTGCGCATCAAGCATTGCATCGCGTTCCGCTTTCGAAAAAGAAAGCTGACGAGCCTCTCCAATATCCTTGGACATCTCGTAGACTTTGCGGGCAGCGATGTTCTTTTGCGCAGCTCCGATCCAGAATTGCGCGTTCTTCAGAAGAGTTTCGATAGGGTCGCCGTAAAGAAGCTCGGTGCCGCCTTCCGCCTGTTTGAACCGGGACGGATCAAGGACACCTTTTTCGTTTGACGGGCCTCGATAGTTTCCGGACTCATCAACGAAACGCCAGAACGGGAAGTAGTCATTGTACTTCAGCATAGTCTTGGCCGCCTTCTCGTTAAGGCGACCACTGTCCACCGCAAGCTTGATTAGAGCTGAGTTGGTTTCCTGAAGTTCTTTGTAAGCCTGCTGAATGTCCGGATCTTTTTCATACAGATCAACAATAGCACGAGCTTCTGGTTCACTGAGCTGAAACTCAAGGCCCCGAGCTTTGTATGTACCGAGAGCTCTCTTCGCTACGGCATACTCCGCCAACTGCTGCAGCTTACCAAGCTTCTGCAGTCTTGGGATGAAAGTAAACCCACCCCCGCGGCCTTCAATTTTAATAACCCCGTCGAGAGGATTACCCTTGTACTTAACATTGTAGACGGGGACCCCGCCCTCAAAAAGCATCGTGTTAAGTTTGGCAAGTGTGTTCTCTTTGTCCAGCATGGATGCGTATGCAGACAATCGAGCAGCAATGCTAAACCGATCATCGTAGCCGCCTTGAATCTGATTGCCGCGGGCTTTGTTCGCCGCAACGAAACGGTCAACAAGGCGCATTACGGGCACGTACCGGTTTGATGCTTCAGCGGCAAAGCCGTCAGCAAGACCACGCCACCCGCCCGCTTTGTACATATCCCGCACGGTGTCTATAAACCTGCGGAACCGACCACGCGTATCCGGTGCCTCAGCAAAAATCTTTTTGCGGGCGGCTTCAATATCTACCCGGTCTGTTGGAACAGTTTCCTCTCTGATCATGTCCTCAGAGAGTTTCTTTTTAGAAGAGATATATTCGGGCTGCGCTTGCAGCTTACGAAGCGCCGCGATGGAGGCTTGCGGGGTCTTCTTAACTTTTCCGTACGTGTCTTTCAGAAGTTGCTCGAAGGCGCCCTCCGTATCGGGCATGCCCAAGAACTTTGCGATGCGTGAATAAAGATCGCGCAGCACTTCCAAGATGTCTTTTTGGAACCGCTCAAACGTGGTCTTGGGGACAAGGTCCTCAAGATTTTTCGTGAAGAACTCCGCGCCCTTTTCAGCGGTCCATTCAGAAAAGCTCCTGCGGTACTTACTGGCAAAGTACTGCTCACGGACAGCCGGGTCTGGGATGCTCTTTTCAGCGCTGGCTAAAAAGTTTTCGTACTGCTCACGCGTCAAGTTCGAGGACTTGAGCATTGTGTTCAGTGTCTCTTCAATATCCGTCCCCCGACGCAGATCTATAAGGCCCTTAATAATAAAGGCCCGCTGCATTGAGCTTGGGTTACGGTCTTTCTCATACTGCTTCATAATAGCAGAAATCATTTCGGGGCTGGCATTGGCCACATAAAAGTCTTCCACGGGATGTGCCATCTCATGGAAAATCGTGTGCAGCATCTTGGCCCGGAAAGCCTTCGGGTCTTTCACTTCGTTGCGGAGGCGACCGATGTTCACACTTAGGACCATGTCGCCAGTGCTTACACCGTTGCTGTATTTGACTGTCGATTGGCCGTAATACTTGGTCCCTTCCGGAACCTTAACAACGCGCAGATTCGTTCCCGGAAACAAGTTCTGTTGAATCTCCCGCACGATCCCGCCAATACCGGGAATGGTTTGCTCAAGCTCCTGCTCAAAAGGCTTGCTGATTTGGATCGTGGACGGTGCGCGGGTGAACGGCTCCGTCTGTGGAGGAGGCGGAGCTGGTTCTTGGACCGTGGTCGGAGGAGCTTGTTCAATGGGCGCTGCAACAGGTTCGACCGCCACCGGCTCGGCTGCGGGGGCCGCTTCAACGGGAGCTGCCGCAACAGGTTCGACCGCCACTGGAGCCGGGGCTTCAACAGGTGCTGGGGTCGGAGGAGACACCACCGCTTGTGGTGTCTCGACAGGTGGTGCTGCTTGAGGCACTGGGGCAGCGCTCACCGTTGTGGGTGCGGGCACCGCCGCCTGCTGGGCCTCTGTAGGCACAAACCGGGGAATAGAAATGGCCCCCTTGGTAGAGCCTGCAGCCATCCGGTCATCGACCTGTTGACGCAAATTAGCGCGAAACTCTTGGCCAAAGGTTTTGATTTGTGTGTCAGTCAGACCTTGGTCCTTGAGCCATTTGATATACTTCTTATCGTGCGGTTCCAAAGATTTTTTGGACGCGTGGAACAGCGCCCGCTCAATCCCTGTCTCAAACTTGAGATCAAACTTGGCCAGCTTTCCAAATGTAAAGGTAGGCCTACCGAGAGTCAGCTTCTTCGGGAGCTCAGCAGGTTTGGGATTTGTGAACAGCGAAACAAAAGGCTCGACGGTCAGTTGCGCCGCGGGTTCGACAGCTCCCTCGACGGTAGGCTCAGCAGCCCCTTCAACGGGGGACTCAACAGCTCCTTCGACAGTAGGCTCCGCTGCGGGAACACGAGGCGCGGGAGCCACAGGTTCTTGCGCCGCCGGTGGTTCAACCGCTGCACCTTCCACGGTGCCGGCTTTTACAGTCGGGGTTTCAACCCCTGTGGTGTCAACGGGGGGAGGTGCCGCTGTTGCTGCCGCAGCAGCTTCCGCAGTCCCAGTCTCCGTTGCAGCGCCTTCTGTAGTGGCGGCGACTTCCGCCGCCGGGGTCTCCGCTTCGGGCACACGGGCCGCACGGGTAGACAAGGCTCCGCCGGCGCCACCGGTTAGAAACCCTATGCCACCGCCCAAGATGGCTTGGTTGATAATTTCTTTTTGGACTTCTGGACCGAACTCAAAAAACTTGTCCGGGTTGGCTTGCATAATTTCAAGTGCGCCCTGCGCAGATTCCGACACGGCCTCTGACGCGCCAGTTTCCAATCCGCGGATTGCAAAGTTGCGTAGTCGAGCCGTGCCCCCACGAGCGGCAAGACCTGGCAAAAGACCCGCCGCTCCAACACGGAAGGAAGCGGTAGACGCGGCCGTCTGCAATGCAGCAGCGCCGGCAGCAGGAGCAAGCTCCGTCTCTTCAAACTTCTTGCCCTCGTCCATCTGGCGTTCGATATTGCTGCCAAGGAACATGGGGAACTGAGCTGCCGCGGCACCGAGCAAGGCTCCTGCGGCCGTGCCAACACCAGGCACAACACTACCAACACCCGCGCCAGCGAGAGCTCCAGCTGCCGTGGCCCCAAGATACGGGGCTGACTGGGCGGCGCCTTCGTACAGATATTGTCCCGCCGATACAGGACCTGTCACGTCTTCGTAACTTCTGATTTCCGGCTGGTACCGAGCCGCGACATCCTCGCGACGTTCCGCAGCCCCCTGCTGCATTTCGCGGCCGGTTTCTTCTGCACCCGCACCATACAAGAGTCGAGCAATACCCGTCTGGGCACTCGACTTCATGCCCTCGTAGCCCGCCTCAATGGGGCCGATCCTCGGACCACGGCCTTGGAGGGATAAAAGAAAGTCTGGCTTCTCTACCCCTTCGCCGTACTTTTTGTACAAGGCTTCAGACAAGACATCATCCGGGACCTTCGCATATTCTGGGAAGGCCTGCCGGATCTCTTTCAGTGTAGCCATGTCTTATTCCCCGAGATACTCGTCCGGTATATCTAACGCAAGGCCCCCGTATCCGCCAGCTCCAAGCTGACCTACGTTAATGCCTGCGCCCCGCAAGTAATCAGATTTTAATGCTGCCTGCTCATTAGCAACAGCAGTATCATAGGCCAACTTGTCCAGCTTCCCGTCTTTCATAAACAAAAGCGGATTTGCCTTCATCTTGGCATCAATGTTTTCACGGGCCTTGATGTTAAGGTTGCCAAACTCCTTTTGTTGGGCCGCGCTCAAACGGGCAAGAGCAGCTTGCATGCGGTACTGCGGAGCCATGGCCTGCGCTTGGTAGACAGGTTCCATAAGTTTTAACTTGCGTTCCTGCAGCCCGTACTCCCGCTCAGCAATATCGCGGCGCATCGCGGCATCTTCGTCGCGGCGGCGCTGCTGCTCAAGGGCCATGAACGAAGCCAAGCCGGCCTGACCGCCTTGACCAATATTGGTAATGGCGTTGGGGCTGCGGCCACCTGCGATAGCGAGACCGGCCTGCATGATAGCAAGCCACTTGTTTTGCTCACGCGCTGCCGCGGCTTCCGCGGCGAGCTCAGCCTTACGGGCTTCGCGCTCCGCTTTGATGTCCTGCAGGTTGTCCTTTTTCTTCTCGCCTGGAAGGGGCGGAGGCGGGGCCTTTTTCTTTTCAGGCTCCGCAATACGGCTGAACCCGGCAGCGCGACGGCTTTCGCGGTCGGCTTCCATGGCAGCTTGCTCAGCCTCGTTGGGGGCTGACGGTTTAGTGAACCGCGGAACACCAAATAGTGCGCCAGGCAGGCCTGTTGGGTCAGATGGACCCAACTCAGTCAGCAGATCTCTTCCGCCGCCCGGAGGAAGGGGAAAGTCAGACATTCTGGGCCCCGGCCCCATAGGGTCACCAAAGGTATCAACACCTTCCGGGAGAGGCGGGTTGCCTGTGTACAGGCTGCTGATCCCGCTCCATAAGGAAGGAGCCTCAGACCAGCCGCGGAAGTTTGAACCCCAACCTCCCCGCGACTCGGGCTCTGCTCTATTCTCGGCTCGCAACTCAGAATCACCGCGAGGTTCTGCCTCAGACCAACCACGAACGCGGGACCCCCAACCATAAAGAGGCTGGCGTCGAACAAACATGGCCGGTTCGCGGTAACGAAATTCCGGGTTGTCTGTGCTAGGAGACCCGGCACGAGTATCCGGCTCCGACCAACCACGGATGCGCGAGCCCCAACCAGAGATAGGTTGCCGCTGGACAAACCCACCTTCTTGGAACCGCGGCAGCAAACCCATCTGAGCCATCTGCTGCATTTGAGCCGCTTGCATCTGCTGTGGGTTCGGCTGCGGCATCATGCCCATGGTCGCTGGAGGACGGAACATCTGCGGACGCTCGCCTTCAGCAAAGCCTTTGAACTCTTCCCGCCCTTGTTCAAGAAGCATCTCAGCCATGCGCTCGCGTTCAGTGCGGTCATCATTGACCTCACCGCCTTCGGCATAGCCGGGGACGTCATCCTCCAGCATCGAAGTAATGCCGACGCCCCGAGCAGAACGCTTCGGGGCTTTCTTCTTAAACATGCTGCGGGCGAGAACGCGGCTCATTGAGGCCTCACTTCATAAGATTGTAAGCCGACAGACCGGCGATGCCGAGACCCGTTGCTTGCGACAGCAAAGACGGCGACGGGGCTGTGGCCTGCGCAATCGTCTGCTGAGAAGACGGCGCACCCTTGTAGATGTCGGACAAGAAGGAGATACGCTGGAACGGCTCGTACTGCGCTTGCAGTGCGGTCTGACGCTGTGCGTCCAACTCCTTCTGCTGCTGAGATTGCAGTTGACCACCGAGGTTGTACATGAAGGACACGTCGCCCTGACCAAGGCCCGAGTACATCTGACCGAGACCGGCTTGCTGCTGACCGAGCGTACCGATACCCGCAGCGCCAGCTTGCTGCAGTTGACCGGCAGACACGTTCGCCTGGCCAAGGGCCTGACCCGCTTGCAGACCAAGCTGACCCGCTTGCATTGACGTACCAGCCACACCCTGCGCGGCACCGATGGCCGTATTGCCAGCTTGCTGCATGCGAGCCTGCTGGTTTTGGAACGCGCCAAGAGCGGCCTGTTGCGCCTGCTGGTAGTTGGTCGAATAGTCCTGCGCCGCAGTGCGAGCCATCTGATCGAGGATGTTGCGCTGCAGCTCAGACCGCTGAATGCCCTCGCGGCTACCGCCGAACGCGCCAGACCGAACAGCCTGACCAGCAATGCCCGTTTGAGCGATGCGGCCCTGACGGGCGATCTCACCCAACGTGGCTTGCGTAGCAGCCTGTTGGTAGGGGTTCATATAATCGTAAACGGAAGTCGGGTCGTAGGCCCGTGTTCCACCAAAGGTGTAGCCGAGACCAAGATCCGAGCCTTGCGCCACGGCTTGAACAGCCTGCTGCGCTTGGCCTGTTGAATACTGCCCGGCGCCCTGCAAGGCACCGATGGCCTGCGCACCATACTGAGGAAGGCCAGCATAGAGACCGCCAGCCTGTTGATACGCGGTGCCCGCTTGCTGCAGGTAAGGCAGATAGCTGCCCACACCCTGCTGCGCCAGACGGACAGCTTGCTGCTGTTCTGGGGCGAGACCAGCAATCTGATAGGCCGGAAGGCTGACCGGAATGTTGGCGCGGTCGCGAGCAAGCTGAAGTAGCCCAAGCTTATAGGCTTCGACTTCTGGGGCTTCGCGAACAATCTGTTCCTGAATGGTCTTCTCGGCCATGCGTTAGGCCCTCTTTTCCAGCTGGTTCATGAGTTTGTAGAGTTTCTTGGCGCCTTGCATACGGTCACCATCGCCCGCTCCACGCACGGCCTTTGCAGTCAAAACAAATTCGCCATCGCTCAACATAGCCGGGACATCGTCGCTCGTCCCAGTGCCGGGACCAGAGATGTGACCACCGTCTTTAACGTAACGGGTCGCATAGTTCGGGGGCAGTTGACCTTGGTAGCCACCAGCAAAAGCAGGTGACTGCGTCTGAACACGCTGCACCGATGGGGTCTGCGGCATGAAGTTGGCCACGTTAAACCCGTAGGTGCCCGGTTGCTGTTGCAGAAGTTGTGTGCCACTTGGACCTTGGACCAAGGTCGGTTGAACATCAGCCTCTTGCTGCTTACCTGAGCCACCCAACATGAGGCCAGCCGTACCGGCCAGACCTGCCGCTACCCACGGATTCTTCAAAGCGCCAGTAATGCCGCCGCTAAAAAGATCGCCAAGACCGCCAGAAGGTTGCGGGGCCTGCGCTAAGGTCTGCCCCGCCTGAGTTCCGCCTGTAGCAAGGGTTGCCCCAAAGTCTGCGGGGCGAGCTGTCGGCAGAGGGATGTCGGGGCGGAAAGACCCAGCTGGCCCTTGTACCGCACCAGCATTCGTATAGGCTTCAGGGACGCCTTCGAGGCCCGAGCCCGGACCGATGATACCGGAGGATCCCGGAGCAGGTGTCGCCCCGCCGCTCAGCAGACCAGATATACCACCCGGTAGCATAGAGGCCATAGCATAACTGCCGAGGCCTCCAAGAGCTGCTGACATCAAAGCTTGTGCGGGCTTCTGGCCGGCAATCAAACCGCCGACGCCCGCGCCAACAGCGCCCACAACAGCGGCACCGCCAGCAGCCCCGATACCAAGGGCCGTGCCTACGGCACCACCGATGCCGGGTGCTACGAAGTTAAGGGCGACGGGGAGGATGACGGGAGCAGCCTTTTTGAGGAAGCTGCCCACTTTCGAGAAGAAGCTTTTATATTCAGGCAAGCCCGTCTTCGGGTTGATCGTGCCGGCACCGCCCATGGCTTTCAGAGCCTTGGCTTCTTGCGGTGTGATATGCGCCAGCATCGTGTCGCCATGACGGCCCGCCTTGCGGACCTTCTCAGCCATAGACACAAGGCCACCTTTAGCAAACTGCTTTGGAGAAGCGGCCGATTCCGCCAGCGCCGTCTCAACCATATTGCGAAGGATGCTGTAGAATGTCGGGATGTATTGTGCAGGCAGGTCGCCCGGCTCAACAATGCCGCGTTGGATCAGGTTGCTCACCGCCTGCTTGTAGTTGTCAGCGTTTGACATGATGTAGTCGATGCCGCCGAGGAAGTCCTTCAGCTCAGGACCTGTAAATTCCTTCAGATCTTCCGACAGCTCACGAAGCTGCTCGATCTCGTCTTCCGATACTTTCGTCAGGAGCCGACCAAGGGTCGCGGCTTCTTGCGCCGACAAGGATCCCATCGCAGGCTGCTCAGCGGGAGCGCCTTCGGGAGCCATACCAGTAGGAAGTGCTGCAATACCCTGCATGCGTTTGTCCTCAACTAGGTTAAAGCAGGGGCCGTAGTCCTGTCAGCGGCCCCTAAACCTACCTTTTTCACACCGTCACGGCAACCGTTCCGACAGAAGCGATTGCAGAATTACCTGCCAAATAAGGCGTATCGGGAACAGAAACTCGCAGAGCCCCGTTCACCTGAAAGATTGTACCGGTCTCCAGACCTTGGTCATTGGACTGAAGATTGGTGAGAACTATAGTTGTCTGCCGCCCTTCGCCTGGAGCGCGAATCGCAAACACCAAACGGTTAAGCGAGTTAACGAGATCCGCCAGATAGCGCTGGCTATACTCGGGACCCGGAAGTGGGAAGGTAGGCAGCTGGACGCGCTGGTCCATTACCGCCTCCCATCTGGCCGAATATCGATGCGGGGACTACCGAGGCGCCAGCCCATATCCGTCTGATCGCTCTCGATCCGCACGATCAAAGACCGACCGCGCAAGCGAACAAAGGCTTCGTTGGTGAACTGGCCAACAGGTGTGCTGGCCGTCTTCACAATCGGTGACGTTGTGGTGTCGGCGAAATTCTGACCGGGGTAGTTCTGGGTCTTCAAGATCATGTTCACCGTCTTGCCCGCGCCTTGTGAGCCGGGAGTACGGATGCTGAGATCGGGAAGGATGCGGCGCACCAGCATATACTGATCGCCTTCCGCAATATCGATGGGCGAGCTTTCGATATACGGAGTCAACGGAGCCGGTGGCGTCACGCTGCCGTCGTTCTGACCGAACTCATGGTAATACAGATGGTGGTCCGTGGACGAAGCTGCAGTGGGATATTCCCTCAGACCACGGTCGATCCATGCTGTGCGAGCAAGCGCACCGTAAGACCACGCCTGCTCAAGGTAATTGTAAGTCACGTAGCGGTCGCACTCACCCGAATCGGTTGAGGGATAGAACCACGTCACCTCATTGAATGCCGTGTTAATCCCGGCGTAGACCTTGTCGGACTGGTTGATGTTTAAGTTTTCAAAGATGAACTCTTCGATGGGGCACTGCATCGTGATCACCTGACCGGTGAACATGTAGAACGAATCTTTGCCCATCCAGAAGACGGTATCGTCCATGGCCACAACAGCGTTGAAGCCCATCAGAGTTGTGTTCGTCGCAACAGGCTCAATCCCGAACGTGTAGGGAGGGCCAATATATTGCATCGAGTAAAGCGTGTTGTCGGTGAAGACGAGGATTGCCCGCTTCGTCTCGACAGCGCGGATGATGTAGCTACCGTTACCGAGACGCAGATCACCTGCTGTGTTGTCCGGTTGCGGGAACCATTCGGTGGCGTCTTCTTGGTTGCTCCAACGAATCAGCATTGGGTCTTGGATGCCGTCGCCATTGTCAGCACCAAAGGCAATCACATGGCGGTCGCGGTCGGACACCAAGACTTGCGTAGCAATCGTGGGGCAGGTTGTGTCACCGGACAATGAAGCAAGGGTCACGGCCCGTGCGTTGAGGCCTGACAGGTTGCTCCAATAATAAATGCCACCATCTCGGACGTTGAGAACAAGATCTTCGCCGAAATTGTCTTGCGCCCAGATGCGCAAGACGTTGCCGACGTTCGTCGTGGATGCCGTACCCCAACCGCGTATTCCGGTTTGAGAGTAGGCCGTCACTGTACCACCGCCGACAACAGAAGATGTGGCGGGAGCCGCTACAGTGATTGTGTAGCTGTTGGCGTTTACATAGGTGATCTGGAACGTGGCGTTAAAGAAGCCCGCGGGGATGCCGCCTGTCGCATTGGCCCCGGAGAAAGCCACATAGTTCCCGGTCACCAGACCATGGGCCGTGTGCGTTACAGTAACGACCGCGGATCCAGACGTTGTGGTGAAGGGGTTGGCAAGGCTGCTAACAATGGGCAACGGCCACATGCCGGCGCCCCAGCCCGTGCCACCCACTTGTGTATCGAGGCCGATGTTGACTTGATAAGAGGCGGTGACTGACCCGCCATTGCCGACGTCCCCGGACGTGGCGTTGAATGGGAGCGTGATCTCGTAGGAGTCTGGCGATGTGATGAAGGAGATCTGATGCTCCGCGTTCAACACGCTCGCAGACACAAGACCGCCAAGACCTGTGGCACCGGAGAACGTAACGAAGTCCCCTTCCACCGCGCCATGATCGACATCCGTCACGGTGAGGATGTTGGATCCGGCTGTGGCGGAGAACGGTCCTGTTAAGGATACGGTCGAGCGGATGGGCGTGATGTCATAGAAGCGACCGCCCTGCTCAATGTAGTATTTCGTGTTCGTACCGACAGCGAGGAGGTTGTCGCCGTTCAGGTTGATCCAGTTGTGGAGCGCACGGCATGTGCCATTGAAGACGTTGGGAGAGTACTGCTGCCAACCGCCAATGGATTCGGGGAACCCGAGCCGGAAACGGATCAGGTTGCCATCACGCCATCCGCCCTCGTTGGTGTATGCCGTCTGATCACGGACAACCCCAGGGCGAAACTGAAGTTTGGTCAGCGGCATTCACGCAGTCCTTATTCGGCAGGGGCGATGACGAGCTTGCCCTCTTCCACCAATTTCATAATTGCGGCGTAGTCCGTGTTCGCGGGGTCGAGCGGAACAAATGAGGTCACACCGTTGATGTCAACGCGGATGGCGTCAACATTGCCGGAGCTATTTTTGACATATTGAGCGTTGCTATACATCGTCAAAGCTCCGCACTTGCTTTTCTGTTATATATGCCACCTGAATCGGTGGTATTCGTATATGTTATGCGTAAATCTGCTTTAAAAGTTGAAACATCATCCGCAGCGAATGTTCCGCTCGTCGCTGTTCCAGTGACAGTGGGAGCTGCCCGCATAGTTACTGGGAAAAACCAAGGCCCGAAACGATCAACCGAGTTTGATGATCTTATGCTTGTCCTTAGCTCAGCTCCATCAGAAACATAATACCGCTGACACAGCGCCAACTCCTGCCCATAAAGCCTCCGCTCAAATGGCGTGGCAACACTGCCAACTTCAAGCTGGACGCCTGTGAGGTAGAAGGTTGCGCCGTTGGTGCCGACAAAATTTACAGCCCCTGTGGCAGATACACGCCCCGCTGCGGCCCAAGAACCTGCTGCCCCGCTTTGACCGGAGCCAACCCCAAGACCAAAAAACAAGTCAATACCTGTAGAGCTTCCAGTCTCCCACGTTCCCGTAGTATCACCGGGAATGGTGACTGTTTTATATTCCCATGTGTTGGCGGATGAAATTGAATAAGTAAAGGGATAGCTTCTGTTATATGCTGCATTACCAATCACGCCACCGAATGTCCCGGTTAGGCTAGACCGGACCCAAAACGAAAGTGTAACTGACCGCGCATTCACAGTCCCCCAGCTCAAATCCGCTACATTAAACCCTTCAATTAACTGCTCAACAGCATAATAATCATTTGTTCCGGGAGTTGTCGCAGCGAGAGAGGTTGCAAGCAGTGAGTTAGTAAAACCCGGCGGCGCAACAGTGCTGCGCTGAACTGAAAATTTGCTTGATAAAGTTGTTCTATATTTCCAGCGGTCGATACCGTATGTTCCATCGCTGGTAACGGTAACACTCGCCCCCGCATTGCGTTGGTCGATCTCCATCGCGCCATTGATGATCTTATTCCGAATCGCAAACGGCGTTGCCATCGCCATAGTCCCGGCCATCGTGGCGTTGCCGGAGCTATCAAGAACGATGTTCGGAGAGGCCGAAGATGGGTGTTGGAGGTTAACGGACTTCAAGGTTGACATGTTTATTCATTCCCTTCTTGGGGAACATGGGGGTCGTAGCCAAACGGGGGATGCGGCAACGGGTTATTCCAAACCTTGATGTAGTCACCAAGGCCATCGCCATCGTTTTGCAGCATGATGTTGCCGCTAAATGGGTTAAAATCCGCATCCGTTAGCTGCGGATAATACTCTTTGATTTGATTATATAATGACATTATGCTGCCCTCACCAAAGACCCAGCCAAGTATGTATTGCTGCGGCTTGTGGCGCTGCCACCAGAATTTTGATACCCATACAACTCTATATAATCTGTAGAGCCATTCATATATAGAATGGCTGAACCACTTGAAACAGATTCGATTGCAGTTCCGGGAACAATAGACCCCAAAGCTATGCGCCCGCCGTTTTTCCTTAGCTCTGCAAACATCTGATTTGTTGATGAGCTAAAATTCACAGAAAATGAAAATACATAGTATCCAGCGACCAAAGGCGTAAACGCACTGCTCGAAAACGCATTCGCTGTGTCAAAAACTTCATTTGTCAGATTTAACTTAGTAAATGTGTTATTTGAGATTGATTGCGTCCCATCCGCATTAACAAGAAAAGTTGGCCCTGTGCCAGCAACTCCAGTAGCCAGCATCGCTTGCGATATGGTCGCAGAGCTACCAGTCACCACCGCAGTGCCAGTGATCGCCGGGACAGTCAGCGTGTAGGTCGATGCCGTGCTAGGCGTGTCGAGGGTGACAGAACCGCCGCCGGATGATTTTAGAGTTAAGGGCATTATTTAGCCTCCAGCGCAGTGATGCGGGCTTTGAGGTCTTCGATGATGGACTGCTGTTCTTGGATTGCTTTCACAAGAACAGGGATCAAGTCAGCGCGAACAGCTTTATACGGTTCCTCGCCTTCTGGAGCCGGATCAAGCCATTGGTCAATCATGTCTGGAAAAACTTGCTCAAACTCTTGAGCAATCCATCCACGATCATCCTTGATGTTCTTACCCTTACCTTCTTTCCAATCGAACTTTCGCGGTTTAAGGGCCATGATTTCATCAAGGCCGACATCTAAATCACGAATGTTCTCTTTCTGGCGAACGTCAGAGATTGAGGCAACAGTCGTGTTGGTCGCGTATATCGTTCCGCCATATCCAACATAAAAACGATACGCAGCAGCGCCCGTTGAATACAGTCGATAGGCAGCATCGCCATTCGTTGATGCTGCGTTGTTTATTGAAATGCCGACAGAGTTAGTTCCAGAAGGAAATATCTTTACCCCGTTGCCACCAGCAACAGAGGCATCAGTCGTCCCAACCAGCAAGTTACCAGAGCTGTCGATGCGGGCGCGTTCTG
>ERZ869925.789-NODE-789-length-18804-cov-11.555763_pt1 | contig 18804 bp, 19 predicted proteins | sample MGYA00579311_ERZ869925 | MGnify/ENA primary metagenome ERZ869925 (study PRJEB32216, sample SAMN09231817) | wastewater metagenome | place: USA: Maryland | collected 2016-07-30 | study: EMG produced TPA metagenomics assembly of the PRJNA472060 data set (Reclaimed...
ACGGCTCGCGTGCTGCGGTTGCTGCGATGACGGGTGTTCTGCCGCAGAACGTGAGCCGGGCGCTTGGAAAGCCGCATGTCGTTGAGGAAATCCGCCGGTTAGAGGCGCAGCGCCTGGTCACTGAGGGACTACCGGCCGCGATCAACTGCCTTCTCGAAATCGCCACGAATCGCAAGGCGCCGGCGGGTGCGCGCGTCATGGCGTCCAAGGTTTTGCTGGACCGCGCGCTCGGCACTCAGGATGGCGCGATCGATAAGGCGCCGCATGAGATGACAGCCGCTGAGCTCGGCGAGGCGATCGCGAACCTGGAGCGCACCGCAGCTGCACGAGCGCTGAACGTGACGCCAGCGACGCCGACGCCGACGCCGACGCTGGCGCCGGTCGAGCAGGTCGACCTGTTCGGATAAGCGCAACACTAGCGCCTACCCGGCGTCGATACGAGCATGGGCTTACGTGTTGATTGTCTCATAAGGACAGACAAGAGGCGGATCGGCCCCTGCCCGGCACCTGGCGCGCCCCTGCCGCCCCGCCTTCGGGGCCGGGTGCCCTCCCGGCACACTCCAACGCCGACACTCAACGACGTTGGCGGCGAAACGTCCAAAAATGCGCATCGAAAATCGAACCGGACAGCCCGACCGGCCCTCGCTCTGAAAATTTCGCATCGAAAATCGAGCCGGACAGTCCGTACACGGACGAGTGTCGTCACGCCGCCCGGCCGGCCCTCGCCCTGAAAAATTTCACATCGAAAATCGAACCGGACAGTCCGTACACGGACGAGTGTCGTCACGCCGCCCATCCGCATCGGGTCGAAACGCCCCGAAGCCGCCTCGCCGGGCCCCCAGTTGACAAAGGCCGAATTTCCGGCATAGCGTCCGGCTCTCCCGGGTACGAACCCCAAACTAGGACCAGCGCAATGCCGTTTCGGGCCCTACTCGCAACGCTCGCTGCGCTGGCCCTGTTTTTCGTGCTTCAGGCGGCGGCCGGGTATGTTCTCGGCCTTGCCCTTCTCGCCACCGGCATCGTGAACGGGGCCGAACTCGTCGCTGGAGAGGCCCACGCCTACATCGCGGTCTCCGCCGCGGCGCTCATCGCCACGACGATCGCGTTTGCCTTCACGCTGATCGCCATCGACCCCGTCGCACCGGCCATTGCGCGGCTTTGGCACAAGCTTGTGGGGGCCGTCGACGCGCACGCTCGACTCCAGTGGGACCTTCGACCGACCGTCGCGTCGCTGCGCGACGAATGCCATCAGCGGCCCTCCGGGTAGGCGCCCACCTTCCCGCACGGTTGCCGATCACAGGAACGCCCCGCGGCAATGGGCCTGCGGGGCGTTCTTGCATTTGGCCTCGCCTGGCTCGCTGCCGTCCTCGCGTGCATGGCCTTCTGGGCGTTCGTCTTGCCGTAGCCTACCCGCGGCGGTAGTGTCGTCCTGTCACCTTCAGGAGCCCCCATGGCCCGTCTTGAACAGCGCCAGGCCCAACTCGCAACGACACGCAAGGGGCCTTTGGCCGCATCGCTCGCGGCGCTGATCGAAGAGGCCGCCGGCGAGGTCGACATCGACACGGTCGTATGTTTCTCCGGCGGCCAGCCCGCGACAGGGCCGAACCGTGTCGGTTCGCACCGGCACGATAACGGCATGGCCGGCGATTTCTGGCTGGTCGAAGGCGGCAAGATCCTGGACTTCACGAAGCCCGGCGAGCGGCAGGCCGTCGCGCGTTTCATCACGGCCTGCGCGAAGCGCGGTGCCACGGGCATCGGCGCCGGCGCCGGCTACATGGGGCCGGCGAAAATGCACATCGGCTTCGGGCCGAAAGCGGTTTGGGGGGACGCAGGACACACGCGCAATGCCGATCCGTGGCTGGTCGAGGCGGTACGCAGCGGGTGGGACTCGCCGCGTGCGCCGGTATATCCCGTCCTTCAACGCGGCGATTGCAGCGAGGAAGACGAGGCCGAGGTCAAGACGCTCCAGCGCCTTCTGATCGCCGCCGGATTCGATTGCGGCGCGGTCGACGGGAACTTTGGCGAGCGCACGGAGATCGCCGTCATCGCGTTCCAGACGGCCCGGCATCTGGAGGCCGACGCCAGGGTCGGGGCGAAGACATGGGCCGCCCTTCGCGGCCTCGCCGGCTGAATTTCAAGCCGATGCCGGGTGAGGATGAATTCCGCCCGCCCATCATGGGCCTCGCAGGTCGAGCGCGACGGCCGGATTGCGATGATCGAGGACGTCCTGGTGAAGGCCGCCATCACGGACGCCTCGCGCACGGGGCTGCTGACCGGCGCGAAATGGCTGTGGGGCGCTGTCGCCGCCGTCGGTGCCGCGGGGCTGGTTTTCGCCGGGTGGGTCGTCAGATGGCGTTTTCCGCCGTGAGCGTTCCAGTAGCGCTTCCTGCCGTTGCGCGGTAAAGTGCGGGGAACGGGGAGCCCATCCATGACGTTTCGAGGGGCATGCGCATGACGAAGGAAACCGCCCTCGATTGGCTGATCGTGGTCTCGTCCGCCGCGCTCGGCGTCGCCGCGCGCCTGTCGCATTCCTGGTCGCAGGCCGCCGAGAAGGCCGAGAAGGAAGGCCGCCTGCCGCGCAACCTGTCGTTCGGCGAGGTCATCGCGGCGCTTATCACCGCGCCGGCGCTCGGCATCATCGCCTACGGCATCGGCGGCTATTTTCAGATGCCCGGCACCGTGATCGCCGCGATGGCCGGTTTCGCTGGGCTTGCAGGACCGGGCGCTTTGCTTGCATTGTGGGACGCGCTGGTGGAACCTGTCGTCAAGCGGTTGCGTCCTTGAAGGGAGTCGAGTGATGCGGGCCTACTACGCTGCGATCCCGACGCGCTGGTTCGACCATCTCGCGATCGCAGGATCGTTCTTCATGCTGGGCTTCGGCGTCGCCGGGTCGGGCGCGAAATGCTGGTGGTGGTGGTGACATGAACGACGTGCTGGAAGCGGCGGAGCCCTGGGCAATCGAGATCGTCGCGTCGGTCGCGCTGACCGTCTGGAGCGTCTATCTCGTCCCGTGGCTGCGGCAGAAGAATCTCGGCGCCTTTGCGGAGCGCGCCGATCTTATCCTGAACCGCGCGGTGCAGTCGGCCCTCAATCAGACCAAGGGCGTCGCGCCGGGCATCCCGGTTCCGCTCGACAAGGTGACGGAGGTCGTCTCCAAGGCCGACGCCATCCTGCGGGCCGGCGCACCGTCGACCCACAAGGCCGTGTTCGACACGCTTCGCGACAAGGTCCTTGCCCGGATCGAGGTCGCCGACGCCGCGGCAGGCAATCTGCGTCTCGGTTGACGTGCCGAATCCGAACGCGACGAACCCCCGTACGGGGAAGCGCTATGGGTGGGAGGCCGCCCAGGCGCAGGCAAAGGCCGACGCCAAGGCGAATCCGGCCCCCGACGACGCCAAGCATCTCGCGCTTCTGAAGCGGCAGAAGAAAGCCATCGAGGCGCGCAGTCACTTTCTGCCCTTCATTGAGTTCACGATGCCGGACCCCGAAGCGCCCGACGACGTCGAGCGCTCGGCCTACAAGGCGGCGAAGCATCATCGCGCATCGGCTCGCGTCCTGGAGGACGTCGAGCGCGGCAACATCCCGATGCTGATCTTCGTGATGCCACCGCGGCACGGCAAGTCGGAGCAGGTCTCGCGGCGCTTCCCGGCCTGGTATTCCGGCCGCCATCCGCGCCAGAACGTCGTTGTCTCGACCTATAGCGACACCTTCGCGGCGACCTTCGGCAAGGAAGTCCGGTCGATCATCCGCACGCCGCAATTCCGCCAGGTGTTCCCGACCTACCGGCTCCAGCGCGGCGGCGAGGGCAGCGATTTCCTCATGAATACTGAAGGCGGGCAACTTGTCTTCGTCGGTCGTGGCGGCGGCCTCACGGGCCGCGGTGCGCATGTGCTGATCTGCGACGATCTCATCAAGGATGCCGCCGAAGCGCGCTCGCAGGCGATCCGCGACGAGGCGTGGAGTTGGTTCACGCGCGTCGCCATGACGCGCCGCATGGGCTTGAAGCTGGTCATATTGACCTTCACCAGGTGGCATGCCGACGATCCCATCGGGCGTCTCACGGACCCTGAGAACCCGCACTACGACGCGATACTGGCGGCTAAGTTCAAGATCATCCTGTTGCCGGCGATCGCCGAAGAGGACGACCCGCTGGGCCGTGAACCGGGCGATGCGCTGTGGCCGGACGGGCCCGACCGCTTCGACAAGGAATTCCTCGACGAGCAGCGGCGCCTCGATCCGACGGGGTTTCAGGCCCTCTATCAGGGTCGCCCCAGCGCGCTCGACGGCGATCTGTTCCAGCGCGAGAACATCCAGTGGTACGATCCGAACCAGCCCGACAAACTGCCGGAGTTGCGCTACTACTGCGCGTCGGATCATGCCGTTGGCATCAAGCAGCAGAACGACCCCAGCTGCTTCATTCGGGCCGGTCTCAGCCTGAACGGCGATCTCTATCTGACCGATTGCGTGTGGCAGCGCATCAAGACGGACAGGGCCGTCGACGAGATGCTGCGCATGGGGGCCAAGAGCGGCGAGCGAAACCCGCTGTTGTGGTTCGCCGAGAGCGGCCACATCTCGAAATCCATCGGGCCGTTCCTCTATCGCCAGATGGCCGCCGAGAACGCCTTCTTCAACGTGCGCGAGATCGTCCCCAGCGCCGACAAGCCGACGCGGGCGCAGTCCATGATCGGTCGCGTCGCGCAGAAGAAAGTCTACTTTCCGAAGGGCGTCGCGTGGGCCGAACGCGCCGTCGACGAGATGATGGCCTTCCCGAACGGACTGCACGACGATTTCGTTGACGCCCTGTCGCTTTTCGGCCTTGGATTGCGCAGCATGTTCGGCGCGAGTAAGACTCCCGATGCGAAACCGAAGCCGGCGACCTTGACGTTGGACTGGGTGAAGCAGGCGTCGCGCTGGAAGGAAGAGCGCGCCGCGGCGAAGCGGATCGGGGGCTTTTGATGGCCGGCATGGGCGGAGACATCTTCGGCGGGCTGGACCCGACGACGCCTATCGGACGCCCGCCGTCGAACGAACCGGCCCATGAGCCTAGCCAGGAAGAGGCTGCCGACGTCGTCCGCCGTATCAATACGATCAAGGCCGACAAGCAGCATTTCGAAAAAGTCTTCCTTCAGATGCGCGCCGACATGTTCGTCGCGACCTATGGCCGCGTGCCGGAGTGGGCACCCGACAACTACACGGCCAACATCACGGGCCGCCATGTGAAGCAGCGCGCGGCCGCGCTCTACGCCAAGAACCCAAAGGTCTCGGCGAAGCGGCGCGAGAGCATGGATTTCGCGGTCTGGGACGAAAACCCCGCTTCGCTGCAACTCGCCCAGCAGACAATCCAGATGGCGCAGATGTCCATGGCGCCGGACCCCGAGACGGGCGTCATGGTCCCGTCCGATCCGCTGATCGCGCAGGGCTTCCAACAGGCCATGGCGGTCATGGAAGATTTTCAGCAGGGCCTGCAATGGCGCCAGACCATCGCCAAGGTCGGGCGGACTCTGGAGATCCTCTACTCCAATCAGATGCGCCAGCAGCAGCCGGTCGATTTCAAGACGGGCATGAAGCGTCTGGTCCGGCGGACCTGCGTCTCTTCCGTCGGCTATGTCGAACTCGGCTTCAAGCGCGAGATGGGCGTCCAGCCGGAGATCGCCAACGCGATCGTGGACGCGACCGAACGTCTCGCCCACATGCAGCAATTGGCCGAAGGGCTCGCCGACGGGCAGTTCGACGAGACGTCGTCGGAGCGGGCCGAACTGGAAGCGTCGCTGGCGGCCTATCAGGCGACACCCGAAGTCGTCATGAGCGAGGGGTTGATCGTCGATTATCCCGCCTCGACGTCGGTCATCCCTGACAAGGCGACGAAATCGCTGACGGGTTTCGTCGGCGCGAACCATATGACCGTCGAATACATCTGGACGGTCGAGAAGGTGAAGGAGACCTTCGGCGTCGAACTCTCCGGCGCGCAATATACGCCGTACCGGAAGGACTCGCTGAAGGCCAAGGACGACAGTGCCAACACGGTGCCCTATGACGACGATTTCGTCATGGCGGCACCGGGCAAGGGCGGCTTCGTCTGTGTCTGGAAGCATTACGACCGTCCGTCCGGCCTGGTCTATTGGCTGGCCGACGGCTATCGCTGCTACCTGAAGCCGCCCGCCGCGCCGGATGTGTTCGTCGAGACCTTCTGGCCGCTCTACGCGCTGACCTTCAACGACGTAGAAAACGAAGACATCCTCTTCCCGCCGTCCGACGTGCAGTTGATGCTGCACCAGCAGAAGGAAGTGAACCGCAGCCGGCAGGGCAAGCGCGAGCATCGCGAGGCCGCGCGGCCGCGCTGGGTGGCGTCGAAAGGGGCGTTCGGCAGCGAAGAGGACCCAAAGGTCATCGCGTCGCTGAAGCCCTTCGAAGTCGGCTTCCTGTCGATCGATCCGCAGACCGAGATCGGAAAGGTGCTTCAGCCGATCCCCGTCGAGGGCGTCGACCCGAACCTCTACGACACTAACGAAGTGATGATGGACCTTCAGTTCGTCGTCGGCGCGCAGGAAGCCCAGTTCGGCGGCACGTCGAAATCGACGGCGACCGAGAGCGCCATCGCGGCGCACTCGACCAAATCGACCGACGACGCGGCCATCGACGATCTCGACGCCTTCCTGACGGTCATCGCGCGCAACGGCGGACAGATCCTGCTGGGCAACATGTCCGAGGAACAGGTGAAGCGCATCGTCGGCCGCGGTGCGGTCTGGCCGCACGCCTCGCTGTCCGAGATCGCCGACGAAATCTGGCTCGAGGTCGCAGCTGGCTCGACGGGCAAGCCGAACCAGGCCGTCGAAGTGCAGAACTGGCAAATCCTCGCGCCTATCCTCCAGGCCACGCCGGGCGTCTCGCCCGACTGGATGGCGAAGGAAACCGCGCGCCGTCTCGACGACAACGTCGATTTCACCGAAGCGCTGGCGTCGGGTGTACCGTCCATCGTCGCGCAGAACGCGCTGGCGTCGAAGCCTCCGGCGGCACCGGGTGGCGGTGCGGCGTCGAGCCAGGGCGGCGATGCCGCCGAGGACCCGGCGGCGCAAGGACCGGCCGGCGCAGGCAACGCTCCGGCCCCGCCGGGCGGGCCGGGCGGCAGTGGACCGGCCTTTGGCAGCAACCAGGTCGAGCAGGCCCTTTGACTGTATTCGGCTTTGCGCGTAGAACCCGAAAATTGGCATAGGGGAAATCATGCCTCGACAGGACGCTAATCTTGCGACGGACACGTCCGACGTCGCCGACATGGACGATGCGATCGCGAAGGGCGCAGCCCAGACCGACGCAACTGCGGATTCGTCAGCCGCGACCGACGACAACACCGAGAAGGACCTTCTCTCCGTAGCGCGCGACGTTGTCGCCCGCCGCGAGACGAAGGCCGATGACACGGTGGCGGCCTCGTCAGCCGAAGAGGACGCGAAGGACGGCGAAGACGCCGGAGCCGCGCAGGACGACAGCGCCGAAGACAAGTTCGACGACGTTCCGTTCCACGCCCATCCGCGCTTCAAGCAGATCGTGACCCAGCGCAACATGGCCCGTGAAAAGGCCGTCGCACTGGAGCCCGACGCTACCCGGTTCCGTCAAATCCGCGAGTTCGTCGATTCCCAGGGCCTGACCGACGAAGAGACCGCAGACGGTCTCGTCATCATGGGGCTCATGAAGACGAACCCGGTCGAGGCGTGGAAGCGCCTGAAGCCGACGGTCGAAACGCTTTTGCGGGCGACGGGGGAAATCCTCCCCGCCGAACTGGAAGCGGAGGTTCGCGAGGGTCGCATGACCCGCGACGTGGCCTTGACCGTATCGCGGACAAACGCGGCCCTTCGTTCGCAACAGGCGCACCAGCAGTTCCAGGCGCAACGCCAGGAGCAGGTGCGCGTCCAGGAAGCCCAATCGGCCCTGGCGACCGCGGCGAACGACTGGCAGAGCGAACGGCAGAAACGGGACCCGAACTTCGCGGCCAAATTAGTGCCGATTCAGAAGGAACTTGCGTATCTGAAGACGACGGGCCAGCTGGCGGCGACGCCGGAGGGCATCCGGCAGCAACTGGAGGCCGTCTACAAGACGGTCAACGCGGGCTTCAAGAAGCCCGAAGTCAAGCCGGCATCGAAGGTTCAGGCGCGCACGCCCCAGACGAACGGCTCGGTCGCAACTGTGGTCGCGCACGATTCGACAACCATGGACGCCGCACAGCGCGTCCTGGCTCGCCGGGGCGCCGCCGCTACACATTGAAGGTCTGACGCATCATGGCGTTTACTGCGGACGAAGTCGCCGAGATCAACAACGACTCTCTCGAAAACTACATCGACAAGGGCAAGGTTTGGGCGCAGAACGTCGCCAACAAGCCGCTGCTTGCGGCGTTCAACGAATCTGCCGGGCGGTTCTCCGGCGGCAACGAGAACGTCTCCTTCGCCGTGAAGAGCGGCCAGGGTGGCGGAACGCTCCAGGGCTACTACGGCAACGACCAGGTGTCCTACTACAACCCGACCGGGACGAAGCGCGCTCGCTTCCCCTGGAAGGAACACCACATCGGCATCACCTTCACCTTTACCGAGGCGAAGATCGACGGCATCGAGATCGTCGAGAACGGCACCGACCAGAACCTCTCGCCGGTCGACGGCCGCGAGATGCACGCCCTCGTCAACATGATCGACGAGAAGCAGGAGACGATGGGCGAGGACTACGCCTATTCGCTCGACGACCTGCTGCACAAGGACGGCACGGCCGACACCAAGGCCATCGCCGGCATCCAGTCGATCATTCTCGCTAGCCCCGCCGTCGGCACGACCGGCACCATCGGGCGCCCGGCGAATTCCTGGTGGCGCAACCGTGCTGCTACCGCTGCATACGCGGCGGCTGGCGGTCAGGACGCCATCACGTCCTCGACGGCGAATGGCGGCGCGCTGATCGAGTTCCTGGAGAAGGAATGGCTCCAGCTGAACAAGTACCGCACGGGCCAGACGAAGATCAAAATCTTCGCCGGTTCGGACTGGATCGCAGCCTACAAGAAGGAACTGCGCGCCAACGGCAACTATTCGATGGTCGGCTGGAACGGCAAAGGCAACGTCGACGGTGGCATGGACGACCCGACCTTCAAGGGCACGGCCATCGTCTACGACCCGACGCTCGACCGCCTCTCGCTCGCCAAGCGCGCCTATGTGATCGACATGGGCCGTACCGGGCTCCGCCTGCTGTATTTCAACGGCAAGCGCATGTCGAAGCACAACCCCGCGCGGCCCTATGACCGTTACGTCGTCTACAACGGCATCACGACCACGGCCGTCCTGATCGCCAAGCAGTTGAACACATCGGCGGTGTACGACATCGCGTAAGCGCGTCGCAGCGGGGTTCCGGCCCCGCTGAACCCCGAAACCGAGACGAGGATTTCAGACCATGTCCACCCACGACTCAGTTGAATACACGCTCGCTGCCGCGGTCACGTCGCCCGCCGGCACTGTGACGACCGTCCCTTATCCGACCGGCCGCGTTCAGGCCGACTATACGGGCGACAACGCGGCGACCGACGCGTATCTCATCATCAACGGCAACGATCGCTGGACCGAGGCCGCCGACAAGTTCGACATCTCGTATGGCGCCTCGACCATCACGCTCACGAACAAGACGGGCGCGACTTGGCCGATCGGTACGCAGATCACGCTCGGCACCGCCCGGCTTGCGGCGCTGGCCGACGTGACGGCGCTTGCCGGCACGCTGACCGGCACCATCGACGGCACGATTGCCGACGTGGCTGCGGTCGCCACGGCAGGCGGTAACACCTACGCCGACTCAGCCATCAACGCCGCGATCACGTCGGTCAATCTTCAGCACAAGGAACTCCAGGCCGTGTTGAACAACACCGTCGCCAAACTGAACGCGCTCATCACGGCGCTTCAGGCGAACGGGACCATCGACGCAAATTGACGCGTCGTGCGTTATAGGCGGGATGGGCGGGGAATGGTCCTCGCCCATGTCCGCGACAAGAGGGCAGTATGCAGACAGCAAACGTCATGGTGGCGATCGCCGGGGACCTGGGTCACACCGTCCCGAAATTCGGCGTGACGGCGGCCGAGGTCGCCGTCCTGAACGCGATTCACGGCGCCGGCGCGGTTCACGACATTCACGTCACGGGCGAGGTCAAGCGCTCCAGCCGCGAGGAACTGGCCCGCCTGCACGACATCTACGACAAGCAGTTGCCGAACGGCACGCGCGGCTCGGAAGAGATCCAGGCGCTGTTCCCCGGCGCTGCGGCGCGCGTGTTCGAGACTTTTGACGAAATGGGCCTCGACGCCGATTCCTACCGCGCCGTCCAGCGCGAGACGCCGAAGCCATCCGCCGACCTGATCGACGCGACCGACGACGCCAAGGGCGGCGAGGCGGCGGCGCAGAAGGCGAAGCCGAAGGGCAAGAAGGCCAAAGCCAAGAAAGAGGCGGAAGCCGAAGAGTCCGCCGATGAAGGCGATGAAGCCGACTTGGAAGAAGACGGCATTCAGGATATGGACGACAAGAAGGGCGGCATCTTCGGCTGACCCTCTGAAAGCAGGGCTCCATGGCGCGCGGCACGACACTCAGCAACATGCTGTCGATGCTGCGCGTCGAAGCCCGGCTCTCGAAACTGCCCGCGCACAACATTGCCGGGCGCGAGCAGCAGATCGAGATGCTGCAACGCAAGCAGGACTTCTTCTGGGACGATTTCGACTGGCCGCAGTTGCGGGTCGAGCGCTACATCGAACTCCAGGAAGGCCAGCGCTACTACTCCCCGCCTGACGACGTGAAGGTCGATCGCATCCAGACGCTCGCCGTGCGCAACGCATCGGCGTGGATGCCGCTGGAGAACGGGATCAGTGACGGCAATTACGCGGCCTTCGACAGCGATCTCGACGCGCGGGGCGACCCGGCGCAGCGCTGGCGCATCGTCGAGGACGAGGACGGCGACGAGGCCATTGAAATATGGCCGATTCCCGACACCGATTTTGACTCGGTCACGCTGGAAGGCAAGGTGCGTGTCGTCGGCATCCGCAATCTCAACCCCTTCGTCGCCGAGAGCGATACCGCCGATCTCGACGACCGTTTGCTTGTCCTGCATTGCGCCGCCGAGATGCTGGCCGCTGCCGGAGCCAAGGACGCCCAACTCAAACTCGACCAGGCGACGAAGCATTACGCCAAGCTGCGCGGCAACATGGTCAAGCGGACCAAGATGCGTCTGTTCGGCCCGACCGCCGACGAGATGCCGCGCCGGCCCGGCGATCCGCCCCAGGCGATATATCGGGTCGCCTAGGCCGTGGGGACGATCTGGGTTCGGGAATTCACGGGCGGGCTGAACACCGTCAAGTTGCCGGAGACGTCGACCGGCGGCATCCTCATCCGCGCCAATAACGGCCACATCACGCGCGGCGGCGAGTTCGAGAAGCGCGCCAAGATCGAGAAACTGACCGGCGATCTCGCCGGGTCTGTCGGCCTTGCGCACGACGCGGCCAGCCTCGTTGTTTTCGGCCATTCCGCGTCCGCGCCCATAAACCTCCCGGCCGGCGTCACCTATCAGCGCCTGGTCAATCCGACCGACCTGAACATAGCCCTGACGCAGATCCATTCGTGGGATCTCTACGCCGGCAAGATTTACGTTTCGGCCGAGTTTGCCGACGATCAGGTCTATCATTTCTACGACGGCGTTTATGTCGATCTGTGGTTCGACGGCCGGGCGCGAGCGTCCTTCACCGTAACCGAAGGTTCCGTCGAGAATGTCGGCGCCGTTGCCGCGACGGGGTCGATCAACGTCGGCCAGATTCTATCGGTCACGACGGTCACGGTCGATCACGTCTGGATCGGCACGACCGATCTGCTGGACAATACGCCGGTCGTCTACACGATGCTGGGCGGCTTCATTCCGGAGATCGTCGATCGCGGGCTTCTCGCAGCGGCTCTTGCGGCGGCCATCGCGTCGCACTCCGGTACGACGGGCTACACGGCGGTTTCCGTCCAGTCGCGCGTCGACATCACGGCGACGGCGACCGGCACGGCGGCGAACCGCTTCGATATCATCCCGGATTTTGACCCGCTCGAGGTTTCGATCACCACTGGCGTCATGGGGGGCGGCCAGGGCGCGAGCACGACGTCCAGCGACGTGTCGAGCATAGAGATCGGCGGGATCGAGGGCCTGTCGGCTCCGGTGACGTGGACCGGCTCGCCGACGACCATGGCAGCGGCCATCGCCGCGGCGCTCGACGCTAATGCCGCGACGACTCATTTCAACGCGACCAGCGTCGGTCCCGTCGTCTATTTGACGGCCGACGACGATAGTCCGTTGTTCAACGGGCTGTACGTCGAGATCGTCGCGACTAATGCCCTCGCCTTCACGCCGGCGACGATCATTACATCGGGCGGAAATTCGTCAGGGCCGACGCCCGGTAAATACGTCAAGACGATCGGCAAGAAGATATACGCCTCGTCGGCCGCGACGCTGTTCTTCACAGGCGTCGACGCGCCGACGCAATGGACGACGGATGCGATCGGCGCCGGCTTCATCGACATGTCGACAGAAGCCTCCGGGTCCGAGCAGTTGACGGCCTTCGCGCGCTATCAGCAGCTCGCGGCGGTGTTTTCCGAAAGCGTCATTCAGCTTTGGTATTTCGACCCCGACCCCGACCTGAACCGCATCGCCCAGGTGCTCGACAACACCGGCACGCTGGCCGGGCAGTCCGTCACCCAGTTCGGCGACACCGATCTCTTCTATCTCGACAGCAGCGGCGTGCGTTCGCTGAAGGCGCGCGACTCGTCGAATGCCGCGGCGACGACTGACATCGGCATTCCTGTCGATGATCTCGTTCAAGCTCAGGCGGCGACGCTAAATCTGAGCGAGATTCGCCAGTGTATCGGCCTGATCGAGCCGCGCGACGCCCGGTTCTGGCTGATCATGAAGAACAAGGCGTTCGTGTTTTCGTTCTTTCCCGGCACCAAGGTCAGCGCCTGGTCGACCTACGACCTCGTGTTTTTCAACGGCGACGTCGCCGTTCCGATGACGGTGTCGCACGCGACCGTCTTCGACAAGAAAATCTACATGCGCTCGCAGAATGCGCTGACCGTCTATGGCGGCGACGGCGCTGCGTGGGAGTACGACGCTACGGTCGCCGAGGCGTGGCTGCCCTATCTCGACGCCAACGAACCGATGAAGGTCAAGACATTCGCCTCGATCGACGGCGCGGCACGCGGCCAGTGGCTCGTCGAGATCGGCATGAACCCGAACGACACGGCCGCCGAAGAGAGCGTCGCCCGCATCTCGAATACGACCTACGACGCGACGGCGATCCCGTTGAACGTCCAGGGCAACTATATCAGCTTGCGCTTCACGTCCGAAGGCAGCGGCTACGCCAAGATCGCGGCGACCTGTATCCGCCATGACGGCGAGGCCGGCGAGGACGCCCAGTGATCTCCATCGACATCGCGTTTCCCGACGAGATCGCGGCGGTCGCGCGCGACATGCGGCGCCGGGATTTTGTCGAGTTCAGCGCGCTTGCGCCGGTCGATCGTCGCGCCGAATTGGCGAAACTGCTGGCCGTGCGCTACGCTAGGCAGGAAGCCATGGTTGCGAAATGGGACGGCCTGCCCGTCGCGATTGGCGGGCTTTTCTGCTACCGGCCGAACGTCGCGTCGATCCTGTTCATGGCGACAGACAATTTTCCGCGTGTCGTCCTGTCGCTGACCCGCTTCATCCTGCGTGAATTGTTCCCGCGCTACGAGGCGGCCGGTGTCCATCGCTTCGAAGCGGTGTCGATGCTCGACCATGTCGAGGCGCATCGCTGGTTGAAGACGCTCGGCCTCACGCAAGAAGCGGTGTTCTTCGACTACGGGAAGAACCGCGAGACTTTCGTCCAGTTCGCAAAGGTGATCGATGCTGGTCCGCCTAGCGGTTGAAGACGACGTCCAGACCGTCGTCGACATGGCGCGTGATGCCGCCGAGACGACCAAGCCGGAGCACGTTTTCAACCCGGCCAAGGTCGTCGAGTCCTTCGCCCGCTACCTCGTTACAGCCAACCCGACCTTCTTTGTGGTCGAGGCGCAGGGGCGGGTCGTCGGCTTCCTGCAGGCCGAGATCGGCGGCTATGACTTTACAGACGGCCTATTTACGGTGCAAAAGACGCTCTATGTCCGGCCCGAAAGCCGCGGGAGTCGTGCCGCCGCGAGCCTCATGGAGCATCTGATCGCGTGGTCGGATGGCCTGGGGGCGAAGGAAATCTTCGGCGGCGTCGACAACGGTTATCGTATCGCCCCTACCGCGCATTTCCTGAAACGGTTCGGATTTCGGATTGTCGGCTATGCGATGACGTTGGGATTGAACGATGGGCGGCAAGAGCGGAGCGAAGGCGGCGAACCGGGAAGCGCAGCAGGCGAGGGCCGACGAGCAGGCCCGCCAGGAGCGCATCCGCAAGGGCACGGCGTCCATCGGCAGCCTGTTTGACAGCCAGTTCAACGACCAGTTCTTCGACAAGCGGCGCGACGCCTACATCAACTACGCCGTGCCGCAGCTGGACGACCAGTTTGGCGACGCCAAGAAGCAGTTGATCTTCGCGCTGGCCCGCTCCGGCCTTCTCGACTCGTCCTCGCGCGGCTCACAGACGGCCAAGTTGGACAAGCGCTATTCGCTCGGCCGGGAGGAGATCGCGTCGAAGGGCCTCGCCGAAGCGACCGGAGCCCGCAATTCGGTCGAAGACGCCCGTTCCAACCTGATCGCCATGCTGAACGCAACGGGTGACGACCAGGGCGCTGCGCAGGCCGCCAATGCCCGCGCGACGGCGTTGTCAAAGCCGGCGGCCTACAGTCCGCTGTCGCAAATCTTCACCGACGCGTCGTCCGCGCTGTCGCAGCAGATCGCTCTCGAACGAGCCTATGCGCTGTCCGGCGGCGCGACGGCGGCACCGCGCTACTCGACGGGGCTGTTTTCGTCGAACCCAGGCGCTGTTGTAGTGCGCGGCTGATAGGACTAAAGGAAGGAGGGTTAGGAATATCTGCGACCCAATCTCAATCTCAGCCGCCATCCTGACCGTCGGCAGTTCCGTCGCGAACAACATCGCGCAGAACAAGGTCATCAAGGCCAACAACGCGGCGCTAGCCGCCGAACGCATGCGCCAGCAGGGCTTCGACCGCGAGCAGCAGGCGCTGGTCGCCGCGTCGCAGGGCCGCTACGAGAATTACGGTGCCAAGCAGGAAGCCAACGCCGAGACGCTGGGCGATTTCATCACGGGCCAGTCCCGCGCCGAGGTCGATCCCGCCGCGACGGGTATTATCCCCGGTTCCGACTCCAACGTGACGGTGCTGGAAGAGGCGCGGCAGAAGCAGAAGGCGCGCGGCGAGACCGACAAGAACGCCGTCCGGCTGGGCGACGTGCTGTCCTTCGGCGAGACGCTGGGCGACACGCTGCGGCTGCAGGGCCGCGACGCCTCCCAGATCGGCCAGATCGGGTCGTTCCGCCGCGGCTCGCAGAACGTCCTGCCCTACGAACTCGATGCCGCCTCGCATGCCGGCGACAAGGCGGCCTTCGGGGCCGACATTCTGCGCGGGCTCGGATCGGTCGCCAGCATATACGGCCTGACCGCCGGGGGCACGTCGCCGCAGGTCCGCCTGGGCCAGCGCATCATGGCGATGAAGCCGCCTGCCGGGATCGTGCGGCTCGGAACAACGTGGGCCGGAGGCTGAGATGCCCGTCGTCAGGAATTCAGGGTATAACGATGCCGGCCTTGCCCAGGCGTTCGGCAGCATCGCGTCGATCTTCGCGCCGCCCGACCCCCAGGACGTCGCGCTCTACGCCGACGCGGCGCTGAAAAAGCAGAAGTATCAGTCCATCGCGTCGTTTCTGGCGGCGATCAACAATCCCGAAACGCCGAAGGCGACGCTCGATCGCTACGGTATCGGCGCGGGCATGTATTCGCCGAACCAGGGTTACGAAGCGATGGCGCTGGACGATGCGACAAAGCGCTACGGCTACGATCAGACTTATAAGGCCAACATCTACGACACGAATGTAGATGCCGGCGTGCAGCGCTACGGTTACGACACCCAGGCGGCAACGCAGCGCCAGGGCAACATGCTGACGGCCCAGACGTCGGCCCTCTCTACGCTGTTCCCGAAACTGGCTCCGGGCGAAATCCGCCCCGACGTGCCGGCGGCTTTCACGGCGCCGTTCGGTTATCCCGAAGCGCCGCAGGTGGGCGGTCTGCCGAAACCGTTGTCGGAGACCGAAGTCATCGGGCACATCATGCAGACCATGCTGTCGCCGGAAGAGCAGCGCGCCAAGGCGTTTGGCACTACGCCGGTCGAGAACATCGTCGGCGCGGACGGAAAGCCCGTCATCGCGACCCGTCCGCAGGCCATAGGCCGGACGCCGGTCCTGAATGAGGGCGCGACCGGCAAGGCGGCTGTGTTCACGGCAGTTTACGGCGATGGCCGTCGCCTGCCCGCCGTGCAGATGCCAGGCTCGCGTGAGTTTGTCGATCCGCAGACCGGAGCGCCGATCCCGTCCGGGTTCGAGATCATGGAGCCGTCGAAGGCGACCGGCACGTTGGAAGACGTGACCCCGACGAGCCTGACGACGGGAGCCCGGACCAATACGCAGACGTCGATCCAGTCCTACGACAGGGCCATCATCTCAGCCAATCGCGCACTGGATCTTCTGAAGGAAAACCCCGGCGCGCTCGGTGCCGTGGGCTGGGGCCGCACAACGCTTCAAAATCTTGTGCAGTCCGGCAACGAGGCCGCCGCCGTGCTTCAGGGCGACATCGCGCAGACAATCCGCGAGATGGAGCAAGCTGGGATCGACCGCGGTATCATCAACGAGATGTTCAATTCCGGCATCGTCGCGACACGGCAAGCGCTTAACAAATTCGTTTGGGACTACGCGAAGGCGCAGTCCGGCGATCGTGTCTCCAACGAGCAGTTCAACCAGTTGCGCAATACGCTGGGGATCAGCGGCATGGTCGCCAACAACGCGCAAGCGTCGGCCGCCATCATCGAAGCGTTGAAGGGGCTGGAAGATAATCGGCGATATCTGTCCGACACGAACGCCAACGGCGTGCCGACGAGCGTCGGTCCTGTCGCCAATCCGGCCGACGAGGAATTGCTGAAGAAGTACGGAGTCAGCCCCTGACATGGCGACCGAAGCGCAATGGGTAGAAGCGCTGCGCCGGGCTGACGCGGCAGGCAACGTGGACGATGCGCGGGCCATCGCTGCGCGCATAAAGGCGCTACGAGCAGAGCGCGGCGCCAATAACGCCGTGTCCAATCTGGCCGCCGCGCCGCCGGCCGATTCTGCGCCTGCGGCGCTGCCCTCCATGCGCGAAACCGGGCTGCCCGACTATGTCGAGGGCGACACGGTCGTTCCGCGGTCGGCCTACGACCCTGTCGAGCGCGCCTACCCGGAGCAGGGCTACAGCGTCGGTGGCGTGCGCTACACGAAAGAGGGCAAGCCCGGCGACGTGCGCTATATCGGCGATGAAGGGCCGCTCGGCAACGCGCTCCAGACGCTCCTGTTCGGCGCACGCGGTGCGGTGGAAGGCGCAGGCAAACTGGCGATCGACACGCCGCTGGAACTCATCAACCAGGCGCCGCGGATGCTCGACGCGGTCACACAGGCCGGGACCTATCCGATCCGCGAGATCATGCGTGCGCTGGGCTTCGAACCGCCGGAGCACGAAGTGCCGGAGTCGATCTCCGGTATGGTGGCGCGCACCACGGGCACGCCGGATCGCGGCGTGGCGCTGTTCGGCGACTATATCGAACCGGGTCTGCGCCGGGCGGTGGGTGCGGTCACAGGCGACTCGCGCCGCATCGAGCCGTCCGGCCCCGTCGGCCGCATCTTCGAACGCATCGGTAACGAGATCGGAGCCGCTGGTCTGCCGATCTTCGGCGCGCTGCGCGGGGCCAACGCGCTTAAACTGGCAGGCCGGACGGGAATGGGGCCGACGCTCGCGACGGAGGGTATGAATCCGATCGCCCGGCCCTTCGTCGAGTCGGCGTTGGCCGATCCGGCGAATTTCGCCCGGAAGGAACTGGCCGCTGCCGCAGCTGCCGGGACCGGCGCGGGCCTCGCCGGCGAGATCACGGACAATCCCTACGCCGATCTCGCCGGGTCGCTGCTGGGCGTCGGAACCTACAGCATCGGTTCCGGCGTCGGCGGGCGGTTGCGCGACATCTTCTCGGCCCTGACGGGCAATTCCGAATATACCTCGCAGTTGGTTCGCGAGAATGTCGTCGACACCATTCTGCGCAACTCGACGACCGCCGCGGGCCAGGTCAACCCTGCCGATCCGTTCCGCCCGACCGACACGCGCGAACTGGTGCGCGCCATCCAGCAGCGGCCCGAGGTCGAGGACGTCGTCCCCGGCTTCAGCGCCTCGACCGCCGAACGTGCCAAGGACCCCGGCCTCATGGGGTTGGAGACGGCGCGGGCTCGCGCGGGCGGTCCGACGGCCTCCCTGTTCGACGAACGCCGCTTCAACAATATCGACGCGGTCGAAGCTGCCGTCGGCGGGCTGGCGCCGGACGAATCGGCCGGCGCGTTCCGCGCGGCGCTGGGCTTGGAGCGCGGTACGCAACTGACGGCAGCGCAGGAAGCGGCGCTCGCGGCGCGCAACGCAGCGGCCGACCGCACGGCGGCTCTGACCCCGTCCAGCCAGCAGGCGGATCGCGGAAACACGCTGCGGACCCAGATCGAGATAGCCCATGAAGCGGCCAAGGCCCGGACGCGCGCCGCCTACGACCAGGTCGGACAAGATGTCCAAGTTGATCCTGTCGATCTCT
>ERZ869925.790-NODE-790-length-18775-cov-8.543162_pt1 | contig 18775 bp, 23 predicted proteins | sample MGYA00579311_ERZ869925 | MGnify/ENA primary metagenome ERZ869925 (study PRJEB32216, sample SAMN09231817) | wastewater metagenome | place: USA: Maryland | collected 2016-07-30 | study: EMG produced TPA metagenomics assembly of the PRJNA472060 data set (Reclaimed...
CGCTTGGTCCATCCACGGCGATCACGGCGATGAGGTGACGCCATGAGCCTCAACCGCTACGCGAAGCGGCGCGAGAAGGGGAAGGACACCGACGAGCCCCAGCCCTACCCGTGGAACGCGCTCCTCGCTGAGAAAATCTGGCGGAAGTACCACGAGCTGCTCGAGCGCGAGCTCGACGGCACGCCCGCAGCGGGAGGCGTGCATTGAACGCGCTCCTCGCGACACCACCCAACGAGTTGCTCGAAGACCGCTGTGACCCGGGCGGACGTGAGGTCCTCTCGGACTGGCTGCTCGAGCACGGCCAAGAGCCCGGAGCGCAGCTCCGGGCGTTCGTCGCTGCCGTCGCTGCCGACGCTGCCGACGCTGCCGACGCTGCCGTCGCTGCCGTCGCTGCCGTCGCTGCCGACGCTGCCGTCGCTGCCGTCGCTGCCGTCGCTGCCGACGCTGCCGTCGCTGCCGACGCTGCCGTCGCTGCCGTCTATGCCGACGATGCCGTCGATGCCTACGCTGCCGTCGATGCCGTCTATGCCGACGATGCCGACGCCGCCGTCGCTGCCGTCGATGCCGACGCTGCCGTCGATGCCGACGCTGCCGACCAACGAAGAGCCGCATTCCTCAGAGGAGAAAACAACGTGCGTGAAGGTCTGACGATTCTGGTGACGCGTGGTGGGTACTACCCGCTGGTCCGCGTCGGGTGGCTCCGGCGAATCGGCGGCGACGAGTGGGAGTTGGTCGGCGCGCGGGTGCTCATCCGCATCAGCGGCGCCTCCATGGTGCGGCTGGAAGACATCGCCCAGGCCAAGAAACTGCCAGCGGGGCATGAGCTGGGCACCGTCGCGAAAATGCCGACACCCGTGCACCGGCTCCAGATGGTGCGCAACGTCGACATCCACCCCGACGACGTCGCGAACTGGGCCAAGTCGTGCCCGCGTCCGAAGGACTGGACCGAGCGGTGAGCGCCACCGTCGCACAGATGCCGGCGCGGCCGTCGCCGCTTGCTGAGCAAGAGGCGAAGCTCGTCGGCGCCGCGCTGCACCTCGGTCCGCCGACCCCAGTGCTCGCTGCGCTCGGTCTCATCGCGGCCGACTTCAGCGTCGAGCTCCACGCGAAGGCATGGGGCGCGGTGCTGCGCCAGTCCGAAGCGGGCATTCGCGTCACCTGGGAGACGGTGACGTCGGCCGGGCTGCAGCGTGAAACGACGGACCGATGCGGAAATCTCGGGTGGGCCATGGACGGCGCTTGGTCCATCCACGGCGATCACGGCGATGAGGTGACGCCATGAGCCTCAACCGCTACGCGAAAAACACCGACGCCAACCACCGCGCCATCGTCAACGCGCTGCGCATGTTCGGCTGCTCCGTCGAGGCCATCACCGGCAGTGCCGGCACCCCAGACCTCCTCGTCGGCCACCTTGGGCTGACGGAGCTCGTCGAAGTGAAAGACGGCTCCAAGCCTCCCTCCGCACGCAGACTGAACGCGTCACAGGTGGCGTGGCATCGACGGTGGCGAGGGCGTCCTGTGCGAGTGGTGGAGTCTGTGGACGAGGCGCTGGCGCTGCTCCAAGAGATGCGCGCCGCCATGACGAGCGCGGAAGCGTGCGAAACGACGTAGCTATTTCGTCCGAACAAATAATCGGCACGAATCGCTTGACGTTGTGATTAATCGTGCGTACATTATCTCTATCGACGGCGCGGTGAGGCCGTCGCAGAGCCCGAGAGGGCAGGAGCAACAAATGACGACCGAGAACCTCTACACCATTCGCACCGATGCCGTGTCCTACGAGGTGTTCGCGGCCGACGCCGAGGAAGCGCTGGACCGCGCCGTCGAGGAAGGCGACTGGGCCAAACACGGGAGCGACCGCGAAGCCCGCGATGTGTGCAACGGGGCGTGGCTCACTATCTTCGATGGCGACGGCGTGCCTGTCCTGCGTCGCGGCACGATGCCCTGAGTCTCAGCCCGGCTCCTCGAAGCTGAGCACCGCGCGCGGGTACGGTGTCTGTACCGCGCAGCGACTGGCGAGGTGACTCGCCCGTCGTCTCGGAGTGCCGACGACTCGGCGCCCAGAGATGGCGAAGAAAACGAAACGCGGAAGGCCTGTTGGAAGCGGCGCGGGACTTACCTCTCGGCTTGAGGTGCGACTCACGCCGGTCGAGCTCGCGGACGCGGAAGCAAAGGCGCGTGTCGCCCGCCTCACGCTCTCGGAATACGTGCGTCGGGCCCTCGCCGCCATGACGAGCAGTGAGGTGGCGCCGTGACTCCGCTCGACGTCATTGAAGGCCGCGCGCGGTGGTGTGTTGTGCACGGTGACAACCGCGAGGTGCTGCCGACGCTGGGCGACAAGAGCGTCACGCACGTGATCACCGACCCGCCGTACTCGGAGCACGTGCACGGGAAGGCGCGGCGCGGCGCGGCGCTGCCAGACAAAGACGGGGGCGCGCACCACGGTGAGTCATCCAACGGTGCTTGTTTCTCCCGCGCCTCCGATCTCGGGTTCGCGGCCATCAGCGAGACGCAACGCATAGAGAGCGCGGGCGCGTTCGCCCGCCTTGCTCGGCGCTGGTCGCTCGTCTTCTGCGACAACGAGAGCGCAGCGCGCTGGCTGGATGCCAACGTCGCGGCAGGCCTCCAACACATCCGCATCGGCCAGTGGATCAAGATTGGCTGCACGCCGCAATTCACCGGCGACCGGCCCGCCACCGGGAGCGAAGCGATCGTCATCGCGCACCCACCGGGGCGGAAGCGTTGGAACGGCGGCGGCTCACACGCCGTGTGGAGCCACCCCATCGTGCTCGACCGCGCCAACGCAGGGAACGAGCGCGTTCACACCACGCAGAAACCCCTCCCGCTCATGCTCGAACTCGTCGAGCTCTTCACTGACCCAGACGACATCGTGCTCGACCCCTTCTGCGGCTCGGGCACCACCGGCGTTGCTTGTCTCCGTCTCGGTCGTCGCTTCATCGGCATTGAGAAGGACGCGAAGTACGCGGCGGTGGCGACGGAGCGACTGCAGGCGGAGTCGCAGGGCCTGTCGTTGCGTGACGCGCGGGCCGGGCAACTCTCGCTGTTGGGTGGCGCATGAGCTTCGACGCCGACGACGAAACCGGCCGGGTGCTCGACGCCCACACGCTGTACGTGCTGGGTGGCAACCACGGTCTGCTGATGAAGTCGCAACACGTCGCGCGAGCCGAGGGGCAAGGGGCTCTGCGTCTCGCCGGGACGTACCTCACGCTCCGGCCTCGCGACGAGAAGCTGGCAACGGCCGCACGCCGGCAGAGCCACCAGCGCTACGAGGCCACCGAGAAGTATGCGGCGGCGCATCGGAAGGCAGCGCTCGCGTACTACCGCCGCAACAAGAAGCGCATCAACCGCGCGCGCCGTCGCGCCAAACGAGGGACGCCATGACGTGGAAAGCCGAATGCTGCGCTGTCGACGCCGACACGGGCCGCAAGTGCCGACGCCTCGCACACGCCGACGTGGTGCACCGACATGAGCGCGGAACCTTCACCCGCCTCGCCGCGCCGGGCCAGACGCACTTCGCCGACCGGGAGAGGCTCGAGCGCTTCGCGTCGAGGTCGACGGGCTCGGAGATTTACGAGGGCTTCAGCGAGGCGCAGGTGGTGCGGGCGCGGCGGCGGTTGGCGAAGGCGCATCGTGGGCCGCCGCCCGACGACAGGAATGCCGCTAGAATCGCCGGAAACGGCCCAAATTCGCACGAAGAGGAGTCAGGGCATGGGTGACACTGGTAACAACTCAGAATCAAAGCCTCGATGGCGGCGCGGCGGCTTCCAGAAGGGGAAGTCGGGGAATCCGTCCGGCCGCCCGAAGGTGGTGGAGGAGTTCCGCGAGAGGGCGCGCAAGGCCGTCGATGAGCACGTGCTTCAGAGGTGGGTCGACGAAGTCGTCAACGGCGGGGAGTACTGGATGCGCGCGAGTGAGATGCTGGCGGCGTATGGGTACGGTAAGCCGCCCTCCGCGCCTGAAGACAACGATGCGTTGCGTGACTCGGGTGCGCGGGTGCCGTTGACGCGAGAGGAAGCGCTGGCCATCGCCAGGGGAGAGACGCCGTGAATACCAACGCCGAGGGCGAGTCATCCGGATTCAAGGAGTCGTTCGAAACCTACGCGGACCTGGCTGCCCTTCAGCTTGAGCGCATGCGTGCCGCGCGAATCCAACGGGCGATGATGTGGAACCGTGCCGCCGCCCGGGCGTGGGCCGCGCGCCGTCGACGTGAGCGCGCAGGTGCCGCCCAGAACGCCAAGTGACGCGCGACGAGCTCCAACTCCGCGTCCGGCAGGACTCGTGGCGCGACGGGTGGGCGCTCGACTGGCTGCTCGACGACGGACAGCGCACATGGGTGGAGTCGTTGCGTCGCCTTCCGCCGATGTCGTGGGCCGCATGGAAGGTGTCGCGTCAGCGCGGAAAGACATTCGCCGCGCTGGGGTGGACGGCGCAGGATATGGGCCTCGAGACTTTCTCGGGCGTCTACCTCGCGCAGACACAGGGCAACGCCGCCTCCATCGCCAACGGCTTCCTCCAGTCCATCGGACAGGCGTTGCCGCCTGAGTGGGATGTGCGCCTCGTGGATGGCGTGCTGCGCTTCGCCTCTGGCTCGGAGCTGGGTGTCTTCGGCACCGACAATGACCAGTTCCGCCGTCGCCGCGGCAATGCCGTCAAGCGCGTGCTGCTCGACGAGGCCGCCTTCTATGCGGACCTCCCCGCGGTGGAGCAGGTGTATGTGCCGCAGCTGCAGACGACGGGCGGCGTTGGGCTGTACCTCTCGTCGCCACCACTGACGCCGGCGCACCCCTTCAACGAGCGCTGCCGCAGTGCCATGGCGGCCGGGCGCTACGTGCATGACACGTTCTGGAGCAACCCGCGCATCGACCACGAGGCCGTCATTCGCGGAGAGATGGAGCGCCGCGGGCTCACCAGGGAACAACTCCTCGCCTCAACCGAGTTCCGTCGTGAGTACCTCGCCGAAGACGTCACCGAAGAAGAGCGCGCCGCCGTGCCTGCGTGGAGCCAGCAGGCCGAAGCGGAGTTGGTGGCGGATTGGCCGATGCCGCAGCACTTCGACGCGTACGAGGGCCACGACGGCGGCATCACGGGAGACCCGCACGCCTCTCTCTTCGCGGTGCATGACCCGGCCAACAACTGCCTGCTGGTGACGGATGAGCTGGAGCTGCGCAGCGCCGTCACCACCATGTCGGCGTGGAGCGACGAGGTGAAGCGCGTCGAGGCGCAGCGCTTCGGCACGGACCGCTGGGAAGGCACGCTGCTGGGTGCCGACGAGTGGCTGCAGGCGCTCAACGAGGTGCCGGAGTTCCTGCGCCCCGGCCTCTCGCGCAACGCGCCGCGCCAGCCTTTCCTTCGTGTCGGCGACCCGTCGCAGAACATCTGTCGGGACATGACCATCGACTACGGCCTCGTGGTGCTGCCGACGCCGAAGCACGAGAAGGCGCATGACCTCGACCTCGTGGGCCAACTCATCATCGACCGCCGCCTGCGCATCCACTCCCGCTGCGTGCGCCTGCGCGAGCAGCTCTACACGACACTCTGGGACATCCACCGCCGCCGCTTCGAGCGCACGACGAAGGACCACGGCGACCTGCTCGACTGCCTCCGGTACGTCGTCCGCAACGTCCGATGGCACCGCGACTGCCGACCGAAACACATCGACTCCGCGATGCGCCTCGTGCTCGAGAGACAGCAAGAAGCGGCCTCAGGCTGGGTGAAGCCGCGACGACGCTGAATAGCGCCCATCTCACTCTTTCTGGTATGTCGGAGCGGTGAGCGACGAAAACCAGCGCTACTGGGCGTCGGAGACTGAGCCGCTGCGCTTCATCGCGCGCACGAAGGACAGGCTCGCCACGCACCTGACGCTGTTGCAGCGGAGTGGCCGCCTCTCGAACATGATTCGGATGCTGTCGGCGTACTACGGCCACGGCACGGACGGCGCTCGAGACTCTGGCGCACTGCAGACGGCGGGCGAGGACGGCGAAGTCGTCGCGATGCACATCAACGCCGTCAAGCCCATCATCAACAACACGCTGTCGCTCATCGCCGGACAGGAGCCGGCGGTGAAGCCGAAGCCGCGCAATGAGGACGCGCGCGCGCTGGCGCAGGCCCGTCTCGCCGACTCACTGCGCGAGGCCTTCGAGGGCGCGACGAGCTCGAAGGAAGCCGAAATCGACGTGGTGCGCGGTGGCCTCTTGGCGTCGTCGTGGACGCTGGGGCAGGCGTGGCGACCGCGCGAGGGCAAGGAATGGGCGATTGGTCCGAATGGGCCCATCTACGAGGGCGACGCCGACATCTTCGTGTTGCCGCCCTGGCGCGTCGTCTACGACTTCGCGGCGCCCGAGGCGTCGAAGCGGAAGTGGGGCTTCTTCCGGCAACCGCAGTCGCGCTGGGACATCGCCGCGCATCTCGAGGAGCAGGGCAACGCGTCCGCCGACCCGCTCGAGAAAGAGAAATTGCTCGAGGCAGCTCGCAAGCTGCGCGTCGCCGGAGGGGGCGCGGGCGAGCCGACCTCGCTGCTGTCGAAGCTGTGGGCCAGCGTCAGCCAGACACTCGGCTCCTCGGTGACGATGCTGCAGGGCCTCGACGCGCTGCTGGGTGAGACGCTGCCGGAAGAAGACGTCGTCTGGGTGTGGGAGTTGCGTCACCTGCCGTCGCCGGCGCTTCCGCAGGGGCGACTCGTGCGCTGGGTGGACCCCGACATCGTGCTGTTCGACACGCTGGCGCTGGGGAAGGGCTACCCGTACCACGAGAAGGATTTGCACCTGTACGAGTACAGCCCCGAGCGCACCGTCACTGCGTCGGGCGGCCACACGGGCGCGTTCGACCTCGGTGCCATGCAGGAGTTCCTCGACGTCTGCCACGCCAGCATCAGCAACACCGTCAACATCCTCGGCCAGATGCAGATTTGGCAGCAGGGCGATGAGGCGCCCGTCGTTCGCCAGCTCAGCACCGGCAACTCTGTGCTGACGGGCAAGACGAAGCCCGAGCTCCTGAATTGGCCCGCGGTGAAGGGCGAGGTGGTGCAGGCCGCTGAGTACGTGCTGAGCCGCGCGCGCGAGGCGATGGCGCTCAACGACGTCGTGATGGGCCAACCGGACAAGGGGATGCCCGCTTCGGCACAGGCACTCCAGCGCGCACAGGCGATGCAGTTCCACGCGGTGGCGCAGGCGGAGCGCGTGCGGTTGCGTGCGCGCAACGTCAACGGTCTGCTGCGCATGCTGAAGCGCTTCGCCGACTCGCCGCGCGAAACGGCGCTGGTGGGCAAGGCGCGCGCGTACGAATTGCGGGAGTGGAAGTCGGAAGACATCGAGGACGTCGAGCTGTTCGACGTTGAGGCGGTGAATCCGATGTCGGCCACCTTCGAGGGCCGTCAGTCGCTGCTCGAGCTGCTGATGAAGTTGGGCGTCATCAAGGAGCCCGATGCGCTGCTGACGTTCGTGCAGACTGGCTCGCTCGGCTCCGTCACCTCGACGCAGACGATGCAGCGGGAGCTCGTCGAGGCGAACGTGTCACTCCTGCAGGATGGCGTCGGCCCGCCGCCCGTCGACCCGGTGGCGTCGCTCGACCAGGGACAGCCCGTCTTCGTGCCGCCGCCAGACGGAGCGAAGGCGCTCATCATCCTCAAGTCCGACCCGCACCACCTCGCGATTCCGGCCTACCTCGGGGTGCTGGCCTCGCCGACGTCGCGCGAAAACCCCGCCATCGTCAAGGCGGCCACCGAGGCGATTCAACTCTCGCTGCAGTACTGGCAGATGCTCACGCCGGACGAGGCGATGTGCTTCGGGATTCCCCCGCTGGCCTCGCAGCTGATGATGGCCGGCATGCCGCCCGGAGCGCCGCAACCCGGTGGTGACGGCGAGCCGCCGTCAGGACCGAAGGCCGGCGACGGCATCGAGGAGGCGAAGTTGCCCGCGCCGCCCGAAGACCCGCTCACCGGGGACCACGAAGACGCTGGAGCCACTGGACTCACGCAGTAACCCGCCACGGAGGAAGTCATGTCGAAGCACGGAGGAAGCCCGGAGTCAGGACTCGTTCCGCCTGCAGGAATCGATTCGGCCGAAGTCGTTCCAGGGAGCGCCGCAGGACTGCTCATCCCGGACTTGGTCCGACGCAACGCAGAAGCGAAGGAGCGCGCGCGTCAGTTCGAGCGTCGGCGCATTGCCTTGGAGTTGATGACGTCGCTCATCAACTTCGACGGAGACAACGCGGTCGACAAGGCCCTCAGCTTCGCCGATGAGTTGCTGGTGAAGACGGGCGGATTCGTGACGGGAGCGGCCCGTGAGTGAGGTTGCTGCTCCGATCGCCGCGCCAGCCGCGCAGGCCACCGAGACGAAGCCCGCCGCCGCGCCTGCGAAGGTCGAGAAGCTCGACAAGGCGCCGGCCAAGCCTGCCGCCGAAGCCGCGCCGTCGTGGAGTGAGAAGGACGACGCCGAGCTCCTCGAGCGCCTGAAGCGCAGCCCGTACGCGAAAATCAAGGTCAACGGCAAAGAGGAAGGCATCGAGTCGCTCGAGGACTTGAAGCGCCGCAACCTCGACGCCATGCGCGGCCGTGGCGCAAACCGGCTCGTCGAGGAGACCAAGAAGGAAGCCGAAGAGGCGAAGGCCGCGAAGTCGCGCCTCGAGCAGTATGAGAAGCTGCTGGGCGCCGCGCGGAAGGGCGACATGCGCGCCATCCAGCAGCTCGGACTCCTGCAGGACGCCGAGCGCCAGCAACAGGAAGAGGCGCTGTCGAAGCTGCCTCCCGAGGTGCGCGCCATCGTCGAGGAGAATCAGACGCTGGCTCAGCGCGTGCGCGAAGCCGAAGAGGCGAAGCTGGCCGACCAGCGCAAGGCCGAGCAGATGGCGGCGCAGAAGGCCCGCGAAGAGGTGCTGGCGAAGGCGCGCAGCTACATCCCCGAGTTGATGTCAGAGGTCCGCGAGGAATTCGCCGACGTCGACCTCCCCGACGTGCTGCGCGTGCTCGAGGACCTGCGCGAGGAGGGCGCGCGTCTCGGCGTCGACTACGACGTCTCGCACGTGAAGCTGATGGTGAAACGCCTGCGCGAGAACGGCGTCGACATGCGCATGCAGCAGCTCCAGCCCGCCGCTGCCCTGAAGCGCTTGGGGCCCGTGATGGCGAAGATGAAGTCGGAAGAGTTGGCCTCCGCCCTCGGGGAGCAGTTTGAGCCCATCGCGCGCGCCATGTCCGCCGCGTACGTCTCGCACGTGAAGCGCGTGAAGGCTGCGCCGCCCGCTGTGCATGGCGCGAAGCCCGCGCAGGCAGCCGCGGCTTCGCCTCCGAAGCAACCCCTCTCGCCGTTCCGCTTCCGGGGGTGATGCATGGGCGCCGCTGAGCCGAGCGTTACCACCGTCTTCGTCGATGCCACCATGACGTTGGTGGTGACTGTCGACGCGCGGCAGCTCGGCCTCGTGTCCATGCAGGTCGACAACCTCTCAGCGGAGACCTTCTCGGGTTTTCTGCGCCGTCGTGTCTCATCGCTGATGAGCGAAGCGACGTCGAGCATGCCGGACTTCTCGGAGATTCAGCCGCTCGGCTCCGTCGATGGAAGCGGCAACCCGACGGATTCTGTGATGGCCGACGTCGACGTCGAGGGCAGCGCCACTCTTGAGCTCTACGGCCGCATGACGGGCGCGGGCGGCAACGTGCGCGTGTCGTACCGGAAGGCAGGGCCGAAGCCGTGAGCGTCCTTCTCGCCCTTCTGCTGGCCCAGGCAACTCCGGGCGCGACGTCGCTCAACCTCAACCAGCAGCCGGTGATGGTACAGGACGAGGGCGTGCGACAAGGCACCGTGCGCGCCATCACCGTCAACTGCACGGGCGCGGGCGTGACGTGCACGCAGTCGGGCTCGACGTGGACCCTCACTGTCGCGGGCGGCGGTGGCGGCGGTGGTGCGCCGACGACGGCCACGTACATCACGCAGACACCAGACGCGACGCTCACCAACGAGCAAGCGCTGTCGGCCCTCGCCACCGGCATCGTCGTCAACACCACGGCGACGGGCGTCCTCACCATCTACACGGGCGCGAGCTGTTCCAACTCCTTCGTTCGCGCGCTGTCGGCGGCGGGCGTGGCGACCTGCCAGCAGGTGAATCTCGCCTCCGACGTCACCGGCAACCTGCCCGTCACCAACCTCAACAGCGGCACGGGCGCGTCGAGCTCGACGTACTGGCGAGGCGACGGGACATGGGCCACGCCTCCGGGCGGCGGCGGTGGTGGGAATTGGCTGGAACAGTCCGTTGCGCTGACGGGCGTCGGCGCCTTCTTCCAGTCCGTCGTGACAGGGCAGGCATGGGTGACGTCGTCGAGCACCATCGTCTGCGGCGTGCTGGGCACCACCGCCGACTCCCTCACCGTGGAGGCCATCGCCATCGCGGGCCTCGTCATCACCGTGTCCGACCGCGTTGTGGGCACCGGCTTCACCATCAATGTCTTCTCGCCGTACGGGCTCGACGGCACCGTCCGGGTCCAATGCACAGGGGTATAATCATGCGTCTCGTCTCGCTTCTCGCGCTTCTTCCTGCTCTCGCGCTCGCGCAGGGCATTCCGCTCAAGTCTGGCGCGGGCTCGGACCTCGCCACCGTCAACAGCGCCAAGTCCCTCTACGTCGTGCGCGGCGCGTCCACCGTCGCCACCTACTCGTGCACGATGACGGCGCTCGTTTCGACGGCGCTCTACTCGATGCAGCTCGACGCGGAGGCCGGGCGCGGCTTCAAGGTGCAGAAAATCTGCGTCAGCGCGAACAGTCCCGCGACCGCGGCCGCAGCAGTGACTGTCACGGTCAACCGTCGCAGCACCGCAAGCACGGGCGGCACAGCCGCAACGCAAGAGGGCACCGCCTCGCCATCGGTGAGCAAGTTCGACCCTGCCGACGGCAACTGGACCGGCCGATGTGCCCAGACGCCGACGCTCGGCACCATCGGCCCGCTGCTCGACGGCTGGAGCCAGACGGTGGGCGAGCTCGGCGCAGGAGCGGCCGACCCCAGCTCTGGCACGCCCTTCTGCAAGACCTACGGCGACGAAAGCGAGAAGGCTCCCACGGTCGTCTCCGGCACCACCAACGGCCTCAGCGTGTCGGTGACTGCGCCGGGCGCCGGCGCGCTGGCGGGCGGCTCCATCTCCGTCATTTTCACGGCGCTCTGACATGGACTGGCACGACGCACTCAGCGCAGCGGGGTTGCTCTTCGGGCTGGTGGGCGCGGGCCTTGGCCTCCGCCGTCACGACGCGAAGAAGCACGAGGCGAAGTTGACGGCGCGACGCACGCTGGGCCTGCAGTACGCCCGGGCGGCGTGGGACGTGGTGAAGGCGCGCAACACCGCGCCGGGTGCGCAGCGGGCCGCGCTGCTCGACGCCTTCCGTCTCGCGGACACGGCCCTCGACGGGAAACGCGACTTCACCGACGCGCAGGCGCAAGCCTTCATCGACGAATTGAAGCCGACTTGACGTTGTTATGAGTACCTGAGACTCTTACCGAGTCAGCAGAAGCACAGGCCCGCGAAGCATCGGACCTCGGCGCGCCCTACCTCGAGCAGAGGCGGCGCCTACCGGTGGTGAAGAGGCGAGCGACTACCTGAAGCCGAAGCGCAACCGCGTTTTGTCCTCAGCAGTCCACCTCGCTTCACCACGGGAATTCCGATGTCCACCAACCTCACTGATTTTGCCGCCCTCGCCGGAGACTTCCGCGACGCGTGGGCCAACTCGATGATTGAGCCCTTCAAGAGCATCACGCCGATGCTCGAAGCGGCTCCGTTCCGCGAAGGCCAGCTCCAGGGTGGGTACTTCAACTGGCCGATGCGTGCCACCATCGAGTCGGGCACCACCTTCGCCGCGCCGCGCAGCCAGCCGGGCGAGTCGGGCACCACGTACGTGGGCAGCCGCTCGACGCAGACGCCCGCGTGGCAGATTGAAGCGCCGCAGATTCACACCCGCAGCCGCGTGGCGTACGAGGCGCTGGCTCGCTCGATGTCGGACGTGTCGTCCACCGAGCCGGACCGCAAGAAGGCCGTCAAGGGCGCCACCGAAGTCGTGGTGAAGGGGCTCCTCGAAGGCACCGTCAAGAAGTGCGAAGCGCTGATGCTGCACGGCCGGCGCTCGCTCGGCTTCTTCCAGGGCATCAGCAACGTGGTGGCGGCCTCCACTGTCGCGGGCAACGAGAACGCCAACGGCTTCGACGGCAACCCGGCCGGCTTCGTCGTCGACGTGCAAATCACCGACGCGACGTGGGCGGAAGCCATCTTCGTGCAGTGCGAAGGCGGCACGTTCGACCTCTGGAGCGTCGTCGGTGGCGTCCCCACGGCGAAGCTGAACACCACCACCAACACGGTGTTGACGTCGGGCGCCAACCAGACGGGCGCGATTCTCCTCGCCATCAATCCGCCCACGCCCAACACGGGCCTGTCGGCGTCGGCGGTCAACGTGCTGCGCCTCTTCCACTCGAGCGGCACGGCGGGCGGTACGGGCGTCGGCATCTTCGGCGGCGCCGTGTGGGCCACCCTGAACACCGGCTGCATCTTCTACGAGTCGGGCGGCAACAACACCTCGGAGTACGTCTCGCTCACGGCGATGGCGCAGAACTCCGGCACCATCTTCGGCGTGTCGTCGGTGCCGTACTCGGTGGCGAAGGGCAACTCCCAGGCGAGCGTCGGCAACCTGAAGCTGGCGGACCTCATCCGCTACCTCGCGCGGCCCATCAACAAGGGTGCGATGGGCAAGCGGATCCGCGCCATCGTCCCTACCGAGCTCTTCGCCCAGTTCGCGAACGACGAGGCGACGCTGCGTCGGTACGCGTCGGCCACCGGCGACGCGAAGAACGGCTTCGACAACATCGAGATGTACCTGCCGCACAAGTCCATCCTCGAAATCGTCGGGCACAACCTGCAGAAGCAGGGCGAGGTGCTCTGCTACCCGACGGATGAAGTCATCCGCATCGGCGCGCAGGACTTCGACATCATCCAGCGCGGACGCGGCGTGAACGGGCTGATTCTCGAGGTGGCGCAGTCGCCGGCCTCCGAGATGCGCGGCTACGGCCAGTTCGCCCCGCTCTGCGAGTCGCCCAGCCACATGCTGTCCCTCACCGGCGTCACCTTCTGAAGCCCAGTGGCGGGAGGGCGCTTGCACAGGCTCTCCCGCTGCCTTCACCGGAGCCTCGCATGCCGAACCTCAACATCATCTTCAACACGCGCAAGCCCATGGGGCTGCTGCGCAACCGCGCCATCGGCAGGGAGTCGCTCCGCTGGATTCTCATGGAGCTCGAGTCCGTCGAGTCCGGGAAGAATCAGAGCGACGGGCTCATCTGGAGCTGCAACGATGACGTGTCGTTGGGTTCCACCGCCCACGCGGGCCCGGCGTGCGGCGCTCTCATCGGCTCCTCGCTGTCGGGCTCTGTTGGCGCCACCATCGACGGCACGGCGGTGACGGTGACGGCCGCTGGTGGCGACGTCGCAACGCAGACGCTCCTCGTCGCGGCCATCAAGGCCAACGCCACGGTCAACCGCAAGGTGACGGCCAGCAACCGAGGCCTGCAGCTGACGCTCGCGTCGGTGACGGCGGGGCAGTTCATCGACATCTGCAACACGCGCTTCACCGCCGTCAACGGCTCGCCCGCCAACTTCGGCGAGTTCGACATGTCCGGCGCCGACGCGGCCGACGCGACGTCGCTCGCACTGGCCATCAACCGGCACCCGTCGCTGGCAATGCGCGTGCGTGCCATCAGCAGCGCGGCCATCGTCTACATCTTCCCGACGGTGGACCGGACGCTGAACAAGTTCGAAGTCCTCACCAACCCTGGCGTCTACTCCACCTTCACGTTCCAGGCGGCGGTGCAGACGGCCCTCGCGGTGACTGGCGTGATGGCGATGGTGCCGGGCGCCATCGGCGAGTGCTGCACTGTCGTCGCCTCGGGCACGGGCATGACGTACGCGACGGCCAACGCCGGCAAGCTGGGCAACGGCACGGGCGGCGGCACCACCTCCAACTTCTACCTCCCCTGAGGGCCGCATGGACGCGACCGACGTCGTCATCGAATTCCTCAAGCGCAAGCTGAAGGGCAGCCAGCAGCAGGCGGCCTCGAGCGTCCTCAAGCCGCAGCCCGGCATGTCCGAGGAGCCGCAGTCCGGCGAGATGGAACTGCCTCCCGAGGACATGGCGATGTTGCAGCAGGCGCTCGGAGAAGAGCTCGACGAAGAAGAGGGGTGAGCCGTGCTGACGACGGAGTTTGTCGCTGAGGTGCGCCGGCAGGGCTCGATTCAGCCCACCTACCTCGACACCGACATTCTCCTCGACGGGGACAAGGAGATTCGGGCGATGTTCATCCCCCTCCTCGAGGGGCTTCGCCAGAATTTCTTCGTCCGCACGCTGACGGCCTCGCCCGACTCGCGCGGGCGCGTGGCCCTCCCTGACAGGGCCATCGCCGCAGCCACCCGCAGCGTGCAACTCGCCATCGACCAGGGCTGGGTGTCACTTCCTCAGCGCGACATGGCCGACGCCGACTTCGCGTACGGCGGCATCCCCTCGGCCTACTTCATCGACGGTGGCAGCATCCAGCTCCTCCCCACCGGCAGCAGCGGCTCGCTGCGCATTCGCTATGCGTGTCGCCCCGGCAAGATGGTGCTCGACACCGATGCGTCGAAGGTGGCGCGCATCGACTCCGTCGTCACGAGCGCTTCGACGTACACCGTGACGACGTCCCCGGCCTTCACGGGCGGAAGCATCGTCGACGTCGTTTCGTATGGGCCCGCGCATCAAGCCAAGGTCATTTCCACCGTCCGCAGCGGACTGGCGTTGGTGCTTGCTGACTTTCAAGAGGCGCCGGTGGTGGGCGACTGGCTCTGCAACTACGACACGTCGCCATTCGTGCCGCTGCCCGAGGAGTTGTCGTCTGCGCTGGTGCACCGCGTGGCTGCCGTCATCCTCCGCGCGCTGGCGTACGAGGGCGAGGCCGCACAACAGGAGCAACTGGCGGAGCAAGTCATCAAGCAGTGCATTCCGATGCTGACGCCGCGCAACGAGGGCAACCCATTGCCCATTCGTGGCGGCATGCGTCGCGCGCTGGGGCTCGGTGGAATGTGGCGGAGGTGGTGAATGTCCTCCGAGAGCATCTCCCTCGTTGATTTTCAGGGGCTCGTCACCGCACCGGGCCTCCTCGCGCGCGCGAAGGCCAGCTTCATCGACGTGCGCAACATGCTCTTCAGTGCACCGGGTGTGTTGCGCAAGCGTCGCGGCTTTCGGCGCATGGACGGCAACGCGGGCGGCCCCATCTGGAAGCTGCTGACGTCCTCAGCACTGGGCGCCAATGTCCTCGCGCACGTCGGCTCTGGCGCAGGCATCCAGTTCCGCTTCGGCGATGGCTCCGCCGCCTTCACGGCGCTCGGGCCTGTCGACTCGGGCAACCTCACGCGCACGCGCGGGCAACGTACGGAGTTGGCGCTTTCGCAGGGCAACCACTACATGACGACCTCGGAAGGGCCCGTGCGGCTCGAGTCCGACATCGGCAGCAGCCCGCTTTACTACGCAGGCGTCATGCGCGGGCAGCCGACCGGCAACCTCGCAGTCTCCCCGGCGTCGGGCACCAACATCGCCAACGGCTTCGCGCGCGCGTACCGGGCGACATGGCACAAGCTGGACGCGGATGGTGTCGAGCTCGGTGGGGCGCCCACTGGGCGGATGATTGTTTCCAATCGAAACTTCGCCTCCGGATGGACGGGGGCCGCTGCCGCCGCCACCCTCGCAGTGCCGATTCAGAAGGAATGGGGCACCCTCGGCACCGCCATCGCGGCGGACACATACTTTGTGCGGCTGTGGGGCGGACGCACCTACGACGAGGCCAACGGACAAGTCGGTGACGACGAGATGTACCTCACCTCCGAGACGTGGGTAACGGCGGCCGACATTGCGGCTGGCTTTGTGTTTCTCACCGACAACACACCGGATGATTTCCTGTTGTCGTCGCCACGCCTGCACACCAACGCCCTCAACTTCCCGCCCACCGAGGCCGGCATCCGACAGGGCATCGTCAACGCGGATGACCCGCCACCCGTCGCCAACACCATCGCCAACTGGCAGGACGTCGTTTGGTACGGCGGCCTCACTACGCGCCCGCTCATCAGCCTCGCCCTCATCGCCGCGCTGGCCGATGGCGACACCGTCACCGTCTCCTCCAACGGCAGCTCCACCACCGTCACCGCGCGCAACGCGCCAGCGCTGGCCACGGAATTCAAAATCTTCACGGCCGCGCCCACGCTTTCGCTGAATATCCGCGAGACGACGCGGGCGATGGTGCAGTGCCTCAATCTCAACGGCATCAGCACGGGCTTCGACGCGTACCACGTGGCGACGTCCAGCACGCAGCCGGGTGCCTTCCTTCTCGAGCAGCGCCGCGTTGACTTGACGACGGGGCTCCAATTCTCAACCTCGGTGCCGACGAAGTTTCTCAGCCTCTCGGGCTACGACGTCACCAACAGTCCCGAGGTGACGCCGCAGGTGGTGTCCAACGGCCTCGCCTTCTCCAAGCCCATCCGCGCCGATGCGGTGCCGCCCATCAACAGCTTCAACGTGGGCCCGCGTGACGCGACGCTGCTGCACATCGAGCCCTACCAGCAGAAGCTGTTGTGCTTCACGGACCGCGGCATCTACCAGGTGACGGGCCGCACCTACGCCGACTTCGCCGTCTTCCCCTTCGAGCTGAGCTACCGCCTCATCAGCAGCGGTCTCGTGGCCGTGTGCGATGAGCGCGTGTATGCGTGGTGCTACGAGGGCATCATCGAAATCGACTCGTCCGGCGCGACGCCCATCTCTCCGCCCATCGAGCCAACCATCGAAGAGCTTCTGGTGCGGTGCGGCGGTGGCCCTTCGGCGGCCACGTCCACCACGAAGCTGGGGTGGAATTGCCTCGCGGATCTCGGCTTCGCCGTCGCGTACCGCATGGCCCACGAGGTGCGCTTCCACTTCCCGGCAGCCGACGCGCCGTCAGTGCTGAACGGGTGTGCGGACTGGCTCTCCTTCGACACGCGCACGCGCACGTGGACGAAGGGGCGCTTCACGTCGGAAACCAACTACGACGGCTACAACGACTCGCGCTGCTGCGGCGTCGTGCGATTCATCGACGACTTGCTCGCGATGGGAAGCTGGAGCTCCGGCTCCGACACCTTCCTCTTTCTCGAGCGCCGCGAGTACGACCCAGTCGACTTTCAGGACACAGACCGAAGCGGCGACTCGTGGCCCGTCTCGTCGAGCGGCACCATCCAGTTCCAAATTCCCGACGCGAAAGGCAGCCAGCATTGGCAGCAAGTCGTCTTCAACTGGGATGCAGAGGAGGTGTCGTGGCGCACGCTGCCCACTCTCGTCTTCATCGACATGCAGACGGAGCACGCGGCTGTCGCGTTCGGCAGCGTCGACACCAGTGGCGCGCCCATGGCCCGCTTTGAGCCTCCGCGTGAGGTCCGACGTGGACAGCGCCTGCAGGTGCGCTTCCGGCACGAGCAGATTGAGTACCTCGGCATCGTCGGCATCGACGTGTCGCTGAATTCCGGCTCTCGCTTCGCGCGAACGGTGGCGTCATGAGCCAGCCACGCAGCCGTTCGCAGCTCATCGCCCTGAAGAATGCGCCGTCCGACGCGAAAGAGGCGGTGTTGAACGACATCCTGCAGGACCTCTACCAGCAGCTCGACGACGTGCGCGCCGTTGGCGGCCTCACAGTGCTCGACTGGCTCGCCTTCGACACCGGAGGCACCGCGTTTGCCTCTGCGCCACTCCGCGTCTCGTGCCCGTACACGCCGCAAGGTGTGTTGCTGCTGGCTCTCGAGCAGACGCGGCCGGCTGGGCAGCCCGTCCTCACCAACGCGTCGGATGTGAAGTGGCACTTCGCGTCAGGTGCGCAGGGCGACGGCGCCATCATCATCGACTACATCTCGGGGCTCGCCACGAATTCGAGCTACCGCGTGAGGCTGGGGGTGCTTCGTGGCTAACGGATTCATCGGCTTCAACGACTACCTCAACCTCAACCAGGGCACGGAAGAGGAGTTGCTGCAGCGTGCGATGGCCGACGCGGAGGCGAAGGACAAGGCTGCGCGCGTTTCGCTTCGTGGCGTCGAGAAGCAGGGCATGCAGGAGGGACAGGCCGACATCTCGCAGGTGACGTCGTATGGCGACTACCTGCAGCTCAAGCGCGGCGCAGCCGACGCGTGGGCGAAGCTGCTCCAGTCAGCAGACCCGAAGCAGCGCGCGGTGCTGCAGGCGGTGGGTGCGCGGCTGGGTGTCGGCGACAAGGCGAATGCCGCCGGCGCGATGGCAAATCAGCGCGAGGCCGGGGTCAACGCGGATCTGCAGTCCATGCAGTCGTCGCGAGCGCACTGGGCCGACGTCGCCCGAAAGAAGGCGGAGGCTGACGCCGCGCGCGCGAGCTCCGACAAGTCGAACCGCGAAGACTTCCAGCGCACGCTTCGGAGTCGGATGGCGGCGGACTGGGGCGGCCTCGACGCATGGGCCGGAAACCTTGAGTCCCGTCTCAACCCCTTCGGCGACTGGCAGGGCGTGCAGGGCTGGGCGTCACTCACCAAGACGCCGGGCGCACAGAGGCAGACGGGCGACACGCTCTTCACTCCTGACGCCATCAAGGCGCAGGACCGAGTGCTGGCGGCCAGTGGGCGCACCGTCAGCGATGCACAGCAACTTCAGCAGATGGCCTCGAATGCGGGATTGGGCGACGAAGCGGCGCGGTACGGCTCTTCGGCCTACTACGACCCGTGGACCGGTCAGAGAAA
>ERZ869925.791-NODE-791-length-18747-cov-5.421143_pt1 | contig 18747 bp, 14 predicted proteins | sample MGYA00579311_ERZ869925 | MGnify/ENA primary metagenome ERZ869925 (study PRJEB32216, sample SAMN09231817) | wastewater metagenome | place: USA: Maryland | collected 2016-07-30 | study: EMG produced TPA metagenomics assembly of the PRJNA472060 data set (Reclaimed...
ACCTTTTCAGTACATAATCTTAATCGTGGTATTGATACACTGACAAATAATAGGAGTAAGGGACAGTTGAAGTATCTATCACTTAAAGTAAACACATAACACATCTACCTAGTAGCGGGTAGCCCAAAGTATCAGGGGGAAAGGGGTATAAGGTGCCATAATGGAGAGATTATTTGACTACTGCATAAATAAGTTATAAACTTACAACATGTCTATAGCTAACATGCCTACAAATGAGAAAGGCATACCAGAACCATTAAAACCAAAACAACCTAATTTTCCTGAAGATGTAAGAAAACTTTGGTCACAAGTACAACAAGACTATTTCCAAGCCTACGCATTACAAAACAGACCTTTTGAAGAGTTTGACATGATGTCACTTCTTCAAAGAATGAATTTAGATCAACAAACCTTTGGTGCTTTCGTTGGTGCTAATTATTCACCAACAGACCAATCTTGGAGATGGCAAGGTAGAAAGAATACTGCACGTAATAAAATTATTGGTATTTTAGCTCACGTAGTATCAGCTATGCTTTATCCTTTTGTTTATGCTTATAATGAAGATAACAAAGAAGATGAGTTAACTGCTCGGGTGATGAGAATACTAATTGAAAACCATTTAAAGAAGACTAATTACGAAACAAAATTTCTTTTCATGATGTGTTCAGCTCTGGTTAACCCAGCAGTATTTGCAACAGTAGAATACATAGAAGCTCTACAAACAGTTAAATATCGTAAGAATGGTAAGATTGAAATTGAACAAGTAGTTGACGAACTTCTTTCAGGTATTCACTTGCATTTAGTTCCAGTTGACCAAATGCTTTTAGGTGATTTTTACACTTTTGACCTACAAAAACAACCATACATAATCCGTGTTAGAAGACTAGCCTATGATGAGGCTAAATCTATTTATGGTGGTAAATACATGTACAAAGGTAAAGATGTATTTGAATATGTTAAATGTGGGGATATGACTCAAGGCAGTGCAGCCAATGCTTCCCGTGATTACCAAACAATATATAACATTGACTGGACCTTAGCAGACCAAAATTTTGTACAAGAAATTACAGCTTATTACAAAAGTGAAGACCTTGAAGTAACCTTTGTTGGAGGAGTATTAATGGGTAACTATGATGATGTATATAACTCAAATCCATTTAAGAAACGTAGACTAACTACTAACCAAAAAGGAGAATATTGTACAGCTCCAGTGTATCCATTTGCTAAAACAGGTTTTGAACCACTTGATCCTAACGGACGTTTTGCATACTACAAAAGTGCTGCTTTCAAAGAGTTCTGGGACGATGCAAGTATCAATCGAACATATCAACTTCTTCAAGACGGAAACTATCTTGGAACATTTCCACCAAATATGATTACTGGTGTGGCTAACATAGATTCAACTATCATGGTTCCTGGTAATACCTTTGCAGCTCCCAAAGATGCAACCCTTACTCAAGCTTTTCAAATGAGAAACACAGATGCTCTCATGGCTATTTTAAACCAGAATAACAACGATATATCTCTTTCTACTCAAGATGCTTTACAAAGTGGAGTGGCAGAAAAGGGGGTAACAGCTACGGCATCTCTTAAGGCAGAACAAAATGCTCGTATAATCATGACAGTATTTGCCTCAATGATAGCTGATCTGGTAAAACAAATTGGACAACTTTATGTAGATGACATAATCCTACATACAACAATGGGAGAAATAGAAGCCAGTTTAGGGGAAGGAATGCAAGCTAAATTTAAAGATATACGAGTTTCCACAAAAGAAGATGGTAAAGATATGAATAATATTATTAAATTTGATCCGAATATGGAATTACCAACTTTTACTCAAGAAAAAGCAGATGAATTAGCTTGGAAATTATTCAAAGAAAATGGAGGAATGAATCCAAATGCTTATACTTACATAGTCAATCCATACAAATTTTATAAAGCACAATTTAATGTATATGTAGACCCACAAGTCATAATCTCTCGTTCACTTGGTACGGATACAATGAGAAAAGAAAGATTATTGCAATATGCAATGAACCCAGCTATTGCCCCTTTCTTAAATGTTAAAGAAGTAGTAGATAAACTAATTATAGAAGATCTTGCAGAAGGGGATCCAGATAAATTCAAAGCAGATGAAAATCAAATGGCTAACGCGATGTTCGGAGCAGCCCCTATTGGACAACCAAATCTATTCCCTCAAGGCCCACAAGCACCACAAATACAACCTAACATAACCAGTTAGGGTAAAAATAACATGTCAAAAAAACTAATAAAAAAAGTTAAGCTTAGAACAGCTCTTGCAACAGGAGCTACTCTTCAAGAGTATAAAAAAGCTAACTATTCTAAAAAGAAATAATGTCATCGGTAAAAGTAAAAACAACATTTAAAGATGTATTGGCTTTCCTAAATAAAGAAGATACGACTCTAGAACAGCGTAATTTACTCATTAACAGCTTTATAAAGCACATAAATGCTTTTCCACTAGACGAAATGGTAGAAGTTAAAACTAATGGGCAAATTTACGTAAATGGAAGAGAATTGACACCAGAAATGCAGACTTCTTTCTTTCAGGGTATTTCAGCTTTGAGCAATAATGCTTCCCTTAGAATTCTACTCGACCAAATCACTTACAAAGCTATAAAAAAAGGGTTACATGATTCTTCTAAAATAGAAGACCAGTATTTTGCTAAAAGTGCTTTATTTTTTATTGACCTTTTTAAACAATACCTAAATAAGTTAAACACCAGTTAGTAGTTTGACTTACTTTATTAAAAACTTTATACTAACAAATAACAGGCAGAACGAGCCGTTAATCGTTACGCAACATAAGCTATCAATTATGAATGAACTAAATAAGGATTTAAATCCTAACGCTAGCGAGATTGCAAATCTTGAAGCACAACTTGCACAAATTAACCTTAACGACCTTGACCCAACGGACAATGGAAAACTAAGAGTTGAATCTGTACAGACTCCAGTTGTAGAGAATAAATCACAACAAATTGATAATCCAGCTCCAGTTATTGAAAAGAATATTCAAGCTGAAGAAAAGGTTATTGACCCTATATTGGCAGAACTAGAACGTGAAAAAGGACGTACTCAAGGTAAAACCCCACAAGAAAAATTTGCATATAAACTTAAGCTTGAAGCTCAACGAGCAAAAGAAATGGGTGTAAATGTAGAAGAAATCTTAGGAGTAAAACCTAAAGAAGAGCCACAAGATGACTATTCAGAGGACAAACCACTTACACGTAAAGACATAGAAGAGATACTCTCAAAGGTAAATACAAAACCTCAAAAAACTGCAACAGAACTTGCATACGAACGTATTCAAAACGAAACAGAAAGAGAGCTATTTTTACTAAAGTTAGATAGAATAAAACCTTCGGGAGATTCAGAGGCAGACTTTAACGAAGTAAAAGATATGGTAGATGCAATTAAAATAAAAAATAATATGCAAGTATCAAGCTTAAGACCAGATGTTAAAACTCACTCAACAGCAAGCTCATATCAACCAGCTAAATCTAATCAACAATCACGAAAATTGACTGCTGAAGAAGAAATGTTGTTTAAAGATGCTAAAACTAGAGGTGTAGATCTATCAGACTTACTTAAATAGTTCATATACAATATAGGGAATTAAAAGAAACTTAATTTTACCCTATATAATATGGCAAAAGTATTTAATGTAATCTCACAAATGGACAGACAATATAACTATACGTCTGCTCCAGTTGCTGCAGGTACAAGTGCTTCTATCGCTGTGGGCGTACCAACTTACGGTACAGAAGCTGTAACAACCACTCCTTGGACTGGTGTAGTTGCAGTTATGACTGACGGTCAAGGTACAACAGCACAACGTTTTACAGGAATTGCTGCTTCAACTTCAACAGAAACAGCTTCAGTAGCAGGTTCAGTTGATCTAATTGTTCCTCTTCCAGGTATGCTTTATTCTGGATTTGCAAAAACTTCAACTACAGCTGATACACAAGCAGAAATCAACGCTCTATTCCAAAAAAGAGTAGTATTTGATCTTACTACAGGCGATTGGACTATTGACGCAGCAGCAGCAGACGCGGCTGTGAACTGTGTAGTAATTAGTGGCGGAAACCCAACTACTGCTACTCTTAACTTCTTGTACAAAATCTCAGGTACTTATTTGAACTCAGCTGCTTAATTGCGGTGTTTTATTACTAGAATTAAAAATATAATCAACATAATTTATGCAAAATAATGCAGGAATTGGCTCAAATAGTAATATATTAGAGTTAGTTCAAACATATCTTGACCGTCTGTTCACAGGAGCAGCGGCAGAAACAAGAGCAGGTAAAGTAAATGCTCTTGATCCAGTAGTTTTCACACAAGACGTGGCTACTAACGCAGCGGTAAACTCTACTGTACAAGGTTCTTCAACAGCTGGTTACTTCCAGACAACTACTAACGACGTTCCAACTCCTCTTCAAGGAAACGTTAAAGCTTTTAATGCTAAAGTTTCTCTAGTTAAGCAATTTCTTAAAAACTTGCCTATCTCTAGAACTTTCATGGCAGACCAACAGCTTTCTTCTGTAGCTAAACAAGTTAAAGAAGAAGCTAAGAACTGGGCAGCTACTCGTGATCAAGCAGCAGTTTCTGTTTACTATAACGGATTCGGAACTCAAACTACAGTAGATGGTGCAGCTCTTTTCTCTAACTCCCATGAAAACGCTCTAGGTCAAACGGTTGATAACTTGGAAACAGGTGCATTGACAGATGAGAACCTAAACACAGTTATTACTTCTTTGAGAACTCAACCTTCTCAATCAGGTGTTACAACTGGTTACAACCCAGACTTTCTATTCTGTTCTGCACTTCTTCACAAACAAGCAAATACAGTAGCTAAATCAGTTCTCAGAGCTGGTACAGGTAACAACGATGTGAACTACTGGTCAGATCTTTACCCAGAAATGAAAGTAGTTTACTCTCCTTTCTTTGACACATCAGGTGTAACTAACGCAACTACTATGTATATGGTAGGTGCAAAAGATCACGGTGTAATGAGATTCGAGCGTGAAGGATTCTCTTCAACTCTTGTTCCATGGCAGTACAATCCAAACGACCAATACATGTACAAAATGCGTTCTCGTGAAGTAACTGATTCAATTTACTACAACGGACTTGTAGGTTCGAATGGAACAACTGCTTAATATTTCATTGTCTTTAATTATTAACCTAAATAAAAAACAATAAACTATGGCAAAAACTAATTTCGGTGGAATTGAAGCAAACGATGCAACTACAGGAATTGGGTACGGTAAAGGAGCTGGTTCTACAGTAACACAAATTACAAGTAGAACTACAGGTGTAACAATCAACTCATGTTCAGGAGCAATTACTCTTGTTTCAGCAGCTGGTTCAACTACTCCAGCAACTTTTACGGTGACTAACTCAGCAGTAGCAGCAACAGATACAATCAACATAAACCAAAAATCAGGAACAGATTTGTATTTACTGTTTATTACAAACGTTGCCGCTGGTTCGTTTAAAGTAACTTCTTATACAACAGGAGGAACTACAACTGAACAACCAGTATTCAACTTTACTGTACTAAAAGGATCTACAACTTAATAATCCTTATAGCCAATCAGAAATGGTTGGTTATAAAGGGCAATTAAGCCCAATAATCTACAATATAACTATGATATACGATAAAAATGGTAAAGCCATAAGTTTACAACCTTGGGACGCAGCAACAGTAACAGCAAATGACACAACAACATTTGCCCCTAGTACTCTTTATATAGGTACAGCAGGAAATGTTAATGTAACTACAGCTGGAGGTACAACTTTGGTTTTCTCTAACCTTAACGCAGGGACAATACTTCCTGTACTTGTAACTAAAGTTCTTTTGACTTCAACAACAGCGTCAAATATAGTAAGACTATTCTAATATGAACATATTAACTCCAGACAGAGGATATATTCCACTAGAAGAAATACAAATAGGAGACAAAGTCTCTGCTTTTGACGTATTTACTGGAGAAAAGATAGAAAACGAAGTACTAGAAAAAACCTTGTGGACAGAATGTGCCGAATCTCCTTTTTTTAATGGAAAATTCTATTTAATAAATGATACTTGGAAATGTTATTCAGAACAAAGTATTTGGAGAAACGATAATCAAGTTGTACATATACAAAATCTAGAAATAGGAGACGTTGTTTTTAATGATAAAGATGAAGATGTGATAGTGGAATCTATTGTAGAAACAACTGATAAAGAATGGTATAGATTTGAAATATCTGGAGATCATTCATTTATTGTAGATGGTCTTACTCTTCACAATGCAAGTAGATTTTGGGTAGGAGGAACAGGTACATGGTCATCTAGTAACACAGCAAATTGGTCTGCTACAAGTGGTGGAGCAAGTGGAGCAAGTGTCCCAGTAGCAGCAGATACAGCAACTATAGATGCAAGCAGTGGTGCAGGAACAGTAACACCTAACTATGATTTTTCTATAACCACACTTACTTGTGGGGCAATGGGAATGACACTTGATTTCAGTGCTAATAATAATAATCCCACAATGAGTACTTTTGTTGGTACAGGCACAGGAATAAGAACTATTAACATGGGTACAGGTACTTTCACTCTAACAGGAAATAATGGAAATATTTGGAGTTTTGGTACAAGTACAAACCTAACATTTAACCCAAGTACATCAGTTGTAGATTGTACATATTCTGGCTCTACTGGGACAAGAAGTATTGTGGGCGCTAGTTCTGGTGGAAATTCTCCTAATTTTAAAATTTCTGCGGGTACAGATAGTGTTTCTATGGCTACTCTTTCTGGAGCGCCAGCAGGATACATAGATTGGACTGGCTTTAGTGGTTCAGCAGCTTCAGCAGCTTCAGCTCCTGCTTTTACAGGAAGTTACACAAATTCTTCTACAATGACTTACGCTACTAGTAGTCAAACATTTAATTATTTAGGCACAGGTACAGCAATATTTACTACAAACGGTGTAACTTTAACTGGCACAAGAGGTTTAACAATAAATGGTACTGGAACTCTTAGGTTTGCAGATAATATTACTTTAGGCGGTGCAATTACTTTGACACAAGGGACTTTAGATGCAGCTACCAATAATGTAAATATAACATGTTCAACTTTTTCTTCATCTAACTCTAACACTCGTACTCTTTCCATGGGAACAGGTACATGGACTCTTACAGGGAATAACGCTACGATATGGACAACAAACACTTCTACCAATCTTACAATAAATGCAAATACGTCAACAGTTAATTGTAACTATAGTGGGTCTACAGGAACTCGTACATTAGCAATGACTGTGCGCGTGAATAATGTAAATATCACAGCGGGTAGTGATACTGTTTCAAATTCAGGAATCCTTTGCAATTCTTTGAATTTCACAGGATTCTCTGGAACTTTTGCTGGAGCAAGTACTTTAAACCTTGCTGGTTCACTAACATTGGTTTCTGGTATGACATCAACCCATACTGGGGCTACAACTTTTTCAGCAACTTCTGGCACAAATACAATTACAAGTGCAGGGATTACACTAGATATGTCAATCACATTTAATGGCGTAGGAGGAACTTGGCAATTAGCTGACAACTTAACAGTGGGGACATCAAGAACAGTAACTTTAACCAACGGAATACTAGACGCAAATGGTAAAAACTTTTCAATGGGATTATTTAGTAGTTCCAACTCTAATACCCGTTCCATATTAATGGGCTCAGGTACTTGGACTCTTACAGGTACAGGTACAGTATGGACAACGTCAACTAGTACAAATCTTACTCTTACTCCAGATGGCTCTACTATAGAAATAAATGATACGTCAGTCACAAGTAAAACCTTTACTGGTGGAGGTAAAACTTTCGGAAATATTACTTTTTCGGGGGATAATATTATAGTAGTTAATAATAATACCTTTAACCAGTTTAGACTTGCTAATGCTGGACTGACAACAGGACTATTACTTACAGCAGGGACAACTCAAACTGTAAATGGATTTTCAAACAACGGTACAGCAGGAAATCTAACTAAACTTCTCTCAACAAGTGCAGGAACTCCAGCAACTCTAAGTAAATCAAGTGGAAATGTATCAACTAACTATATGTCTATAAAAGACTCTACTGCTACTGGAGGTGCTGTATGGTATGCAGGAGCTAACTCTACAGATGTATCAGGAAATACAGGCTGGATATTCTCTAATGCCCCTAGTGGAGGTTCAACAATAGGGAATAATTTACCAAACTCAATAGCAAATGCCGTAATGGTATAATATATATGAATAATCAACTAAGAACAGTAGCAGACTTAAAAACAAGTGTATCGGGCCTATTAGGAAACATAGATCTAGATAACGTAACTGACTTGTACGGAGCTTTCCAAAGAGCAGCTAACAACGCTATCCAAACCGCTGAGTTTCCTGAAGCTTCTGGTATACAGAATATTTCACTTTATGGAGGTGTTTATGACTACCCCATAGATACAAGATTATATGAAACTTCTATAACAGATATTGCACCACAAGGCGTGTCACGTCCAATATGGGAAAATACAACTAAAACAAACCAACAAGTATTTGATAGAACTAAAGGATATTTTTCTAATGGAACAAGATCAACGTTTAAATACCAAAATGGTACTCCTATAATAAGGATAGTAACTCAAGGTACACAACCACAAAATACTATTGATAACATGAATGAAATAGGAGATTGGGTAGCAGCGGGCAGTGCTTCATCTCTTTCAATAAACCAAGCTTCTTATTATAAGACTCCAGCTTCTCTTAAATTTACTCTTACAGGTTCATCTTCTGGGACTTTAACAGAAACTTTATCAAGTTCACAAGATTTATCAGATTATGAAAACATTGGTGTAGTATTTCTAGCAGTATATATACCTAACGCTTCAACACTAACCTCAATACAACTTAAACTAGGTTCAAGTGCAAGTGCTTATGCTAGTGTAACGGCAACACAACAATTTATAGGTTCATTTACTTCTAACAACTGGCAACTTGTAGCTTTTGATATGTCTACAGCAACTAACATTGGAACTCCAGACTGGAATGCAATTGACTATGTACAGCTTACTTTCAATCATACTGGAACACAGACAAATTTTGGTGTAGGTAATTTGTTTATCTCAATGCCCGTGCCTTATCAAATCTTTTATCAGAGCGCAGCTATATTTGTGCCAGATGGATCGGAAACAGCTAGCCAATATATTACTGATACTACTGATATTATTATACTTACAACAGGAGCCTATCAGATACTTACTTATGAGTGTGCATTAGCAGTAATGGAAAACACAAACGGGTCAGATAGTGGAACAACTTATAAACAATTTCAAGGAACTTTAGGACTTGATAATGGAAGAAACATTGTAGGAGGATTATATGCTAGATATATAGGCAATAACCCTTCTCAACAAATACGTACGGTAGGGTCTTACTATCCTCAAAGGTCGAATTGGTGGTGGAATCGTGGTGGAGCAGGATTCTAAACTATGACAGCAACAAATAATGGACCAAAAGATTTTGCCTTTCCAAACAGAATAAATAACTTTTTAACCTACGATTCAAGTAGGGATAAAACAAACGTAAATGAAGCAGCTTGGGTACGTGGTTCTTATAATGTATATAAAAAAATAAATGGTAATGTAGGGAATCGTTGTGGTCTTAAAAGACGTGGTACAGCAGATTCTACTTTAGCTGGTGTTGATTCAGAGTTTGTTTGGAGAACATCTTGGGGTGATACTTTACCTCTATGGGTGGCAAATGGAAAATTACAAGTAGAAATAAATACAGGTACAGACACTTATCAGTGGACAACAATTGCAACAACCGCTCAAACTAGATGGGTATTTGACGCTTGGTGGGATAATACTCTCAAAAAGAACAAGGTTATAGCTTGTAATGGCACAGCTAATCTATATTCCTGGTCTGGTGGTATAACGCAAGTAGCCAGCACAACAATCAACACTATTACCAAGACAGGAACTGCCACTTGGAATCAAGATCATTTTGAATCAACAGGTGGTGCAGGTAATGTGGTAATAAACGGAACAACTTATGCTTATACAGGTGGAGCTGGGACTACAACATTAACAGGTGTTACACCAAATCCAACAGGAGAAGCAGTCAATAGTTATGTGGTAGATGCTTTGGTAACGTCATCTAATAAACCAGCAGCTAGTTATGCTGCAGACTTTTTACGTGTAGTAAATAACAGAACTTTTGTAGGTTCATATACTTCACAGCTTGTATACATCTCTTCTTCCACAGATTTTACTAATTATACAATCCCTGCTTCAATAATTCCAGGGTCACCTAACTTACTTACTTTAGATGGCATAGGAAAGGGTATTACTGTGAAGTCAGGAAATGCCCTAGTTTCGTTTGGAACTGACGGATGGGTAGAAGTTACGTTTCCAACATATACCGATGCTACAGGGGTACTTTTGGAACAAATAACACCTAAATTATTACCAGTACAATCACTTGGCGCAGCTTATGCACATGAACTTATAGATACATCTGGAGATAATGTAATATATCTTTCTCAAGATCAACAAGTTCGTTATTTAGGTAACACCAATAACTCATTTTTTACAGTATTCCCCTCTCTTTCTCAAAGTATTTATACAGAACTACAAGAAGAAGATTTTACAAACGCTCAACTTAACTGTATTGGAGATTATATTTATCTAACTGCGCCTAACTCAGGAAAAACATATATCTACCAAGCAAGACAATCTATTGACATGAATACAAATGTTGTTGCCGAACGTTTATGGTATGCTCCATTTATTTGGTCAGCTAGCAGAGTAGATGAAATAGACGGTCAAGTGGTGGTTTTTTCTTCTCAAAACCCTCAAGTTTATTATGGTTGGGACACTGAACAATTTTATGACGATTCTCCAAGTGATGAAGAACTTCCATACGATTCAATACTTGCTTTTGCATATAGACAACATGGAGATAGAACTAGATTAAAAGAATTTGATAAATTATTTACTGAGGGATATATGACTACAGGAACCAATTTAAATGCTCTCATAAATTATGAATATAACGGTTCAGAAGGTAGAAATTATCAAGTCATAAATAATGTAGATTTACCAGCAGACTTCTATACAGTAGACCCACAACCGCTAGGTCAATCACCATTTGGTCAAGAGCCTTTAGGAGATAGTATAATAGATCCAGCCAATACACTGCCAAAATTTAGAAATATTAAATCACTATCACTTAAAAACTGTTTCGAGTACCAAATAATTTATTATTCAAATGACTCTGGTTCACAATGGGAAATAGAAACAACAGCAACTAACGCAGATTATGTTACTAAACAAAACCCAACCTATTTAATAAGCAAACCTACACCATAATCAGGTTTGTCAAATTACTAAAATTATTATAAACTCAATACATATATGGCTTTAAAAACAGCTGGACTTGGAACTTATACACTAGCAGGCTCAATCTCCTCAACAGCAACATCAATTACACTTTCTTCATTTAAAGTACCAATAACAAATACAGATGTAACAATGACAACCATGGGTACATCTATAGCTTATGGAACAATCTCTCCTGGAACAGTAAACTCTGAGTTTATTTCTTTTACAGGAATAACACAAAATGCAAACGGAACAGCTACTCTTACGGGAGTAACAAGAGGTTTAGACAAACAATCACCTTATACAACTTCTTCTTCTTTCAAGAGACCACATTCAGGTCAGGCTCAATTTATTCTTTCTGATTCTCCAAATCTATGGGATTCTTTAGCTATAAAACAAAATGATGAAACAATCTCTGGGCAATATACTTTCACAGCTCAGCCAATATCTACAGCAGGTCTACCAACAGGTAGTACAGATCTTGCTACTAAGCAATATGTAGACAACACAGCCACAGGCACAACAAGTATTAATAGAATTACAGTAGCTGGAACTGCTGGTGAAACTATAACAAAAGACCAAGTGATATACCTCAAGGCAAGTGACGGACGTTGGTGGTTAGCTGACGCCGATGTCGCCTCAACAGATGAAAATGTAATTTTAGGTATTGCTCAGGGAGATGGCACAGCAGGAAATGCAATCTCAAGCGGTGTTCTTACTCAAGGTTTAGCTACTCTTACGGCTATTACTCTTACAGCTAACACTAAATATTATGTATCAAACACTGCTGGTGGATTTTCAAGTACACCTGGAACAACAGAAGTAACTTTAGGTATTTCTCAAACAACAACAACTTTTTTACTATACCCACGCTATGACCAACAACTAACAGAAGACCAACAAGACGCTCTTGCTGGTACAAGTTCTACTATAAGCCCGTCAGCTACTAATAAATATATTGTTAATAGTACAATCCCAGCTGGAATAATTATGCCTTATGCTGGAAGTTCTGCTCCTACAGATTGGCTTTTGTGTGATGGTACAGCTGTGTCTCGTTCAACATATGCAACTCTTTTTGCTGTAATCTCAACTACTTATGGTACAGGAGATGGTTCTACTACGTTTAACGTGCCAGATTTTCGTGGGAGAACTGCTATTGGCGCTGGTACAGGAACTAAAGTTGCTACTTTCGCTTCACGTTCTTCCGATACAATTACTGTCACAGGACTCTCTAATATAGCTAACAACGAATTTCAAACAGGACAGGCGGTTACTTACTCGACATCTGGTTCTGTAATTACAGGACTTACAAACAATACAACGTATTATGTTGTTAAAATAACCAATACATCTTTTAAACTTGCAACATCATTAGCTAATGCACAAGCAGGTACGATAATAACTTTGTCATCAGACGGTACAGGTACACAAACATTCACTCTTACACTGTCAGCAATTACACTAGGAAACACTGGAGGAGAGCAAAATCACCTAATTACACAAACACAAATGCCTGCCCATACTCATACAATCCCATCTGGAGGCTCGGGATCTGCTGGTACCACAAGTAATACTACGACTAACGCAGCAGTGGCAACTAATCCATCTACAAGTTCAGCTGGTGGTACAGAAGCTATAAATAACTATTCTCCATTTACAGCCGTTAATTACATAATAAAGACTATCTAATATGGCAATCAATAATCAAAACCAAGTGTCAGTAAGTGCAGTACCAATAAATCAATGGAATAATCCAGCAACCCCAACAAATTACTCTATGGGTACTGTTAATGTAGGAAATAATCCGATGCCAGTATCAAAAGATTTAGCTACTTTTAATCAAGGTATGGTTAAGCCAGTTGTTTCTAATTACAACATGGGTGGGAAAGTAAATGATATTATCAATACTCATAATAATCAAGTAGGAACCTCTTCTCCCACACCACAAATAGGAGGAACACAAAATACTAATACAACAACCTCAGGAACAGGGGAAATGACTTCGTATGGTACACCTTTTACTGCTCCAGAAGGCGCACAATTACAATCTAATGGTACTTATTTATACAATGGACAATACTATTCTAAAGATCAACTAGGAACACCAGAAAATCTAGCTGCAATAGCAAACACGGGGTTACAACAAAAGAAAATTGACGAAGCTCTTAAAACCCAGTTAGACAATATAAACAGACAGTTTGATCAATACAAACAGCAGCAACAACAACTTACCACTAGTGGTGCAGCAGGAGCTCAAAATGCTCTTCTTCAAAGTGGAGCTGGAAGTAGAGGAACTGTAGCTCAATATGCAGCAACGACAGCGGATGCAAGAGTAAATACAATAGTTGCAGATGGTAATAAAAAACTTCAAGATTTAGACAATCAGAGACAACAACTTCTTTCTGCTGCACAATTAGCGAAAACAGATAAAGATTTTGAATTATTAGGAAAGTTGAATGCTGAAATATCTAAAAACGTGGCATCTCAAATAGCAACTGTTAAAGAAGCTAACATGAAACTTGCAGCTGAAACTAAACAATCTGAAATAGATAGAGAAATAGCAAATCTATATTCTCAAGGTACAACAGATGTGGGAACTTTAATGAATCAATTACAATCTAAAGGATATAATGTTTCTGCTAAAATTATTCAAGATACTATCAAAAACATAACTCCTTCAGGATTAGATGATCTTGTTAAAACTATGCGTATCAATAATGCACCAAACGATTTAATCCAACAAACCATTAACGAAGGAATTACTAAAGGTGTAGGTTCCGCATATACTAAAGCAGGAAAATATGGAGCTGGCGGAACTGGAATAATTGGAGAATATAACTATGCTATTGCTAATGGCTGGAAAGGTACAGGAGATGAATCAGATTGGTTTAATCAATTTCAAACAGCAGATGCCAACAGGAAAGCACAACTTACAAATGGTGCTGGTCTTTCTACACAGCAAAATGCTTCCTTTCTAAGAATCACAGATAATTTTCAAAAAGATGAACTTATCAAAAATACTTATAAAGGAATAAGTGCTATTGAAATAGCTGATCAGATCATAGCCAATCCAAACTCTGCAACAAATCAACTTAAATCACTATATGCGCTTGTTAAAAACCTTGACCCAGATTCAGCTGTACGTGAAGGAGAAATAACTCTAGCTAATCAAACGCAAAGTTATTTGCAAAAATGGGGTACAGATTTAACTAGAATATTTAATGGACAAGTTATATCTCCAGATACAGCTAAAAGCTTGGCAGTAGCAACTAAAGATTTAGTAAAAACATGGAACGAGTCAGCTAAATCAAGGGAAAAACAATATAAAGCACAAGCCAAAGGAGCTGGTATTGAAGATGCTTTTAATGAATATATTAGTTCTTCTTCTGTACCTTATGCAACAGCAGATAAACTAATCAAAGATACTAAAAAACTAGAATCTGATTTTGATTCTTTAATGATAAAAGATAGAGAAAACACAACAAAAGCTTATCAAACATTATGGCAACAACTTGGACACAAACCAACAGCCGAAGAGTTTTTTCAATGGAATCCTGATTTAGTTGTAGAAGGTAATCAGTCTTTTAATACAGTTGTTGGCGACACAAACCCAGCCAAGGGTATTATTTCTGGTGTAGACATAACAAAATATGCAACTGACCCTCAACATGAAGTTAAAGTAGCAAATTATTTTAATGAAGCCCCAAAAAATGCTGACCCTTTAGATTATGATAAATATATAAAATCTTTAGCACCTAAAAGTCCTGTAACTGGAGATATGATAATAACAGCCTCGTCAACTTATGGAGTAGACCCAAGACTTGTGTTAGCTATCATAAGAAATGATTCAACTTTTGGCACAAAAGGTAAAGCAGTTTATACTAATAATCCTGGAAACGTAGGAAATGATGATGAAGGAAATATTAAAAAATTTAAATCAGTAAACGATGGGGTAATAGCCGTAGCACAGTGGCTAGCAAATCACAAAACAAATAAATACGCATAATATGAATCCATCACTAGAGCAAATAAATGAATATAGAAAATCATTAGGTAAACCGCCACTTTCTTCTGCAACGCCTAATGTATCAAATCAAGCAACATCTTCTATAGCTGATAAATACAATATACCAGAACCACCCTCTTTAGCTGATAAATATGGAATACCAGAACCAGAAAAAACTTTAAAACAAAAATTATCTGAAAGATTGAGTAAATTTACTGAAGGTATTGGAGAAATGGAGGGATCTAGAATGCACGTAAAAACACCTGTACAAGGGCTAGAAGGAGCTTTGAAAGTAGGTGGTGCTGTAGGAGGTACAATCATGGACATAGGTAATGCAATTACAGAACCAATTTTTAATGTAGCAAATAAAATAGCAGAACCAATAAATAAAAGATTAGATACTTTATATGGATATGAAAAACCAACAAACCAAATTGTTGAAGATGTCTATAAAAAAGGAGAAAACCAATTTAAAACTTTAAGTCCAGAAACCCAAGAAAATGTTAAAAACATTGGTAATATTGCTGGCGGAGCTGCTACATTGGCGGGAGGTAAAGCAATCTTAGAGTCTGCTCCAGGTAAACTTGCTACTAAACAACTAGGAAAAATCAAGACTAATTTAACTGATAGTTTAAGAAACTATGCAGATACTTCTATAAAATCAAGTATACAAAAAGATGTAACTGATTTACTATCTTTAAATAAAACTTTGATTAAAAAAACAAAAGAAGCTAACATTAAAAATGTAAATCTTAATGAGCAACTTTCTGACCCAGAAGTATTTAAAGGTTTAAAACCAGAAAACAGTAAAATCAATCCTGACGAGGCTGTTAATGTTATAGACAACAGAATAGATAAAGCTATGGATATTAAATCAAAAACACTTCCAGAGCTTGATAGATTTATCCCAGAAACTCCTAAATCACAATTAAGAGATTTAGCTGTGCAAGATATTAAAGGTAAATACACACCAGCAGATGAAGCTGATATTATTGCTAGAATTGATAAGCAAGTGGCTGCCTTACCAGAAAACCTTAAAATATCTGATATCGATAAATATCGTGCTATATTTAGAAAATCATCTCGAGATGCTAAAGGAATGTTAAAAGATGATAGTGAATATGCTGCTCTTGAAAATGCCTTTAGAAATAAGGTTTTTGATACAACAGATAAACTCTCTTTTGAAGGTTCTAAATACAAAGAACTTAATGACTATATTCGTCAAAACATTGAAACTAAAGATTTCTTAGATAAAACACTACGAGGAACAACAATGAAAGGGGGTAGGTTAGGAAATATTACAGCTAGAGCAATAGGAGCAGTAGCGGGAGCATCTCATGGGCCTATAGGCGCTATTTTGGGTGCAGAAGGTGGAGGAATGATTCAAAACATTATAATGAATAATAAACTTGGAAATTCTCTTAAGATGAGAATGATACGAGAAATAACAGATGATTCAGAAATAATAACTCAAGCAGAAAAACTCCTTCAAGGTGTTAAAGATTATCAAGTTCCACAATTACCAGCTAAAGGACAAGGAATTCAACCAACAAGAGATACTATTGAAGTATATCCTGAAGCAGAGTCTGGTAAATTTAATCCTTTAGAAAATAAAACAATAATAACACCTTCTAAAGGCTCTTTTGAGCGTATTCCGACGATACCAAGTAAAACTCTTGAAAAAGAAGCTAAAGATATAATAGAGGAAAATGATTTTAACTCTTTAAAAGATTCTGATCTGGATTTTTATCAAAAAGAATTTGAAAAATTACAAGGAACAAGTAAAACGGAAATACCTCAAGAAGTAATAGATGAAAGATTGGCAGAATTTAACAATTTGGTAAATTCTAGAAAACAGAATAAACAGCTAGCTAAAATGGGAGCAGATCAAAAACAAGAATCAATAGACGCTTTTGGAATAAATAATAAAAAATTTGGCTTGGCTGATTATTACGGAAAAGATGCTGTATTACAAAACATGGTAGAAGAAATGGCGTCAAAAGAAGCTTTAGGATTTAACACAGCTGACGAAGCTATTGATTATATAAGAGATGTAATTGATCTTAAAAAAATGGCCAGAGGCAATTTCGGTATAAAAGACATATATAAACAAAGAGCTGATTTAATAAATTCCCTCAAAGGAAATCAAGACTTAATGCCAAATATATCTCGCCAAAATACTGCAAATAGTACAATGGCCATTGTTGATAATGTAAACATGTCTGAAAGCATACCTAATATTCAAAAAGTTGCAAGTCCAATTGTGGATAAAGTCTCTAAAGAACTACAACCACTCTATGATGAAGCCAAGAAATATCAGAGTGCAGAAGAGTTTATAAGTAGTCTTTCTGGTAATAAAAAAACACTTACAACAGGCAAATATGGTAAATCTAACTTAAACCCTACAGAAATAGGAAGTTGGGGTGCTGGAGATATTGTTAAAGGTAAAAGTCCTCTGCAACCAAATGTAACAATAGATGAATTAAGACTATCTAATCAACAACCAGATATTTTTCAGGAATTTAAATCTAGTGGGGTAAAAGGCGATATTAAAAATGGGTATACATTGTATCGAGTTGTTCCTGAAGGAGGGGAGATAACCCCTGGTGATTTCTTATTTACTAATGAAAAATCTGCACAAAAATTTATGCAAGAATACGGCATAAAAAGAGGACAAACTAAATTAGTTAAGGTTGATGGTGTAAAATTAGATGAAATGTTAATTCCTACAACAAAACCAGATAGTAATTATAAATATGATGAAGTTATCTATGCACCCAGGAACACCAAATCCCAACTAGAACAAATCTGGAAAGAAGCTAACAAAAAATAATATGCAAAGAAGACAACCAGAAATAAAACTAGATGTACTTAACAATTTACTTTCAGGCTCTTTAGCCAAAGAGTTTTCTAAACAAAGTACAGGCTCAAATTGGATTATTATATAAAATATATGTTAGATGTAAATTATTTAGAAAAAATTAAACAAATAAATCCAGATATAGCAGAAGAAATATTTAACAAAGGTGTTTTAGAAGGCACCAAACATTCTTCTCCTTCTCCAGAAACTCTTGCCAGACTTAATAAAATAGAAGATACTCTAAAAGAGATGATGGATTCGTTTAAAGATCACTCTAAGAAGAGCGAAGAAAGAATCGAAGAAATTGTAGCAGAATTTAAAGAAGGAATGAAAGATGTAAAATACATAACAGAACTTCTTAGTAACGCATCTTTTATGAAAAAATTCTTCATAAGTTCTGGTGCATTTGTAACTTTTATTGGAGGTACGTATTTAATGTTAAAAGCAATACTCAAA
>ERZ869925.792-NODE-792-length-18723-cov-3.272659_pt1 | contig 18723 bp, 15 predicted proteins | sample MGYA00579311_ERZ869925 | MGnify/ENA primary metagenome ERZ869925 (study PRJEB32216, sample SAMN09231817) | wastewater metagenome | place: USA: Maryland | collected 2016-07-30 | study: EMG produced TPA metagenomics assembly of the PRJNA472060 data set (Reclaimed...
TAAGCTTCTTTTTTCGAAGGTCTTTTATGAACTCATTACGTTTATCCACATCTTCAATTTTCATGGCCTCGTCAAAGATATATTTGGCACGAGCCCCGTTTTTTACCTGTAGTTGACCGACCAGTTTTTCTTCGTAAGTCAACCCCTTCTTCTCTTCCGAAATAACAGTTTTTAACTTTTCAAATAGTTGAGGATTATCTTTCTTTAACTGTTTTGCCTTTGCGTTGGCTTCCTCTTTTGATAACTGTTTCCATTCTTTATATAAGCCTTCTGCTTCAGCTTTTAATTCAAACCCAGAGTCAGCCTGATCTTGTAGTTTTTCTTGCAAATCATTAACAGCCACATCATCAGCTGCACCACCCGCTGCTTTACCGAAACGCGCAAAGGCGGCGTCAGCGATATCCTGACCACCAATGTCTTCTTTATCAATCAAACCCATGCTAGCGGCCACACGGTCAGAGATGTTGAGGCCTTGAGCACCAACAGAACCGAAAGTTCCCTTGATAAATTCTTCTGCTTTAATAGGTGATACACCAAGAATGTTGGCAATTTTTTCTGCAGTAGCGGAGGTCCAGTCATATTTCTGCTTTTCAGGTGATAGACGCTCCATGCTCTTCGGCACGATAGGACGGCCAGTAAAGAAGTTATAGTTAGCCTGTGACTGTACGGTTGGTTTGATAGCCTGTGGAGTTAGGGTAGCGATAGCTTGATTCTTGTCTGGCTCAATTGGAGAAGCAAAGCCAATCAAATCTTTGGTAGCGTCTACGAAATCAAAGCTTTCGTCAGTGCTCATAGCAATCATACCTTTACGAACAATGTTGCCAAGATTGGCAATGTTAGGAGTGATAGGAATTTTAATAATATTCCAACGACCACGCTCGTCTTGAGTCGGGTTTGGTGGAACAATAATGAAGTTGTTTTCTTTCTCGTATTCAGCAATATCGTTGTAAGCTTCTTTACGCTTATCGTCACGTAAGTTCCATGCGGTGATAGCAGCCATAGGGAATAATACAGTAGCAGCTAATTTGGCCGTAGTAGATTTTGGACGCTTGGCAAGCGCTTGAATTGTGGATCGGTTTCCCTGAATAGAGGCATTCAAATATGGAATTACAGCGTTGACTACCTGACCCCATTCACCACGGCGCGCGAAGTTACCAGAGGCAGAACGTGACTGTTTTGCTGCTTCAACAATAGCGTCTTCCATAGTACGGCCTTCAGCCATAAGTGCACGCTTGGTTCCAACGTACTGCTGGGCACGAGTAAATTCTTCAGTACGGGACATGATGTTTTCTGCAGCACGCAAGAGCTGGCCAGGGTGAGTAACAGTATATAGAGCAGTCCCTGCTTTGCTGCGGCCAGCACGGATTTGTTTCAAAGTTTTCGGAGCTTGGTTACGGGAAATGTCAAAACTGGTAAACATGGCACCATTGCGGACCATTTCATCATATTGTTTTCCATGTCCAAGAGCAGTCCATAAAGCCTTGCCAAATACAATAGGATTAGCTACGGAGTTTTTAAGTCCACGACTTGAGTTAATAAATGAAGATACTTGATCTTTTACCACGTTAGCAAGCGTAAAAGGAATAGAAATGCCAGTGGTACCAAGTTTTAATAGACGAGTTGGTAGAGAGAATACTTTTCCAAGTAATCCCATTTGTTCTACATTCAAAGCTTTTGCTGCACGCGCAATGTCAGGAGTGGTTTGATAAATTTCTTTAACACCATTCTTGATTACAGAGATAGTGTGCTTCCCCGCAGCTTCACCTGGCTTCACAAGTTTTAACTGGAATGGATTGCCTGGTAAATCTTTGTAGCTGGTTAGAACCTGTGCTGCCTTATTGCGTTCACCTTGTACAATGGCGTCATAAGTCTTAGTCATTAAGCTCTGTAAAGGACTTTCAACTTCGCGCTCACTGCCTTGTAGTTTTTGAACAACAGTCTGTTTGGATAAGGAGGCAGTACCTTTCTTTGTTACATTTGGTGGAACAGTAAAATCGTCAAAAATACGATTAACAGGAACGTAATCTGGGTAAATAACCTTTAACTCATTAGCCAACTCTTTAGCAATCAAACCAGAATCAACAGCATAATCCAAAATCTTACGACTGTAAGCTGATACTTCTTGAGAAAATGGTTCATAGATTTCAGAGAAAGCTTCAATCATCTTAGCGTCTGCCGCGTCATCACGGCCAGTAACGAAGTCACTGCCCTTAATTTTTTTGATTTGCTGCATTTGCTTGGCGATCATATATTGATCAAGGTTCTGCAGGTTATCTACTTTCTGCACAATTGCTTCAAAGCCATTGTCTTTTAGGAACTGACCAGCAATATCGTTGGCGCGCAAGCTACGGTCAATCTTATCTTCAATATCAAACTTAGGCAGCACTTCATATTTAAATTCACGTGCATTCTTCTTCAGCGTGTCTATAATAGGTGCATTGAAATCAACTGCCTTGCGTTTTAAGTCAGTGTAAAATGCTTTTGCTTTAGTGGTTAGTCCGCGGAATTTCCCGCCTCGAGCTTCGTCAGCTTTCTTTACCATAGCAGCCACGTGATCTTCGGCTTCCTTAAAAGCCTGTGGTTTGGCTTTTACTTCATCACCAAGACGAATGAATCCACCTTGGGTTTCATTGGCATACTCGGATTTGAAAGTTTTTTTAGCGTCAGTCAAAGCGGCCTTCAATTGCTTGCGAACATTGCCGTCAGTAGCTTCAACAAACTTTTTGTTCAACTTATTGATATGATCACCCAGTTCGGTCAATTTAGGGGACAGTTTAAAGTCCATGCTGTGAGCCATTGTCTGGGCCTCTTTAGGACTAAAACCTATTTCTTGGAGCTTTACAGCCTGACGTAGTTTCCCTACCTTACTGGCCGCGTTAGCGCCAGTCAACGCCGAAAAGCCCGCTGTGATAGCGGTCCCAACCCCAGGCTTGAAAGAGTCCTTCATATTTTTACCCTCACGCATTTTGATAAATACATCAGAGGCGTACCCGAATGGCACTGTAGTAATCGCTTCTTTTAAGGCAGTCTTCCCAAATGCAGCAGCTTTACTTAATTGGCCAAGTCTAGTTGCACGAGCAGCCATGGCAGTATTTTTAATAGTGCCAGCACCTTTGCTGGCCAGAGAGCCAGACAAAACTTCTGTGGCCATTTTACCGAAACTACCAATGATTTGTTTGTTACTCAAATTCATTGAAGTAATAATGTCTTCAGTGCCAACACGCTTGCCACGGTTTTGTAGAGCCTTAATCAGGTTAGCGTTAGACTTTCCAGCAGCTCGATTTGCACGCATTTTATCAAAAATTTTGGTATCGAGTTCATATTGCTTGCGTTCGCTTGCTTCAATCTGACGACGCACAATAGGCTCGGCAATTGTGTCACCGATAATTTTACCTGTCTCGCGAGTGCCTTCTGTGAAAATTCCACCAGCTTCACGCAGAACGTCACGTACACGGACGCCGTCTGCGCTAGGCTGCCAGAACTCTTTTTTAAATGGATTCCATGTCATAGTTTTTAGAATACGTCTTCATCTTCTTCCCCGTCTTGGCCAAGAATATATTTCTTATAACCTTTTGAGCCTTCAGGGTGGAAGTATTCCCAAAGAAGCTCGTTGTAATCAGTTGGATCACCACCAGACATTTCGATCTGGGTAGCTACCGCGTCCCACATATCATAACGATTTTCGTCATTGATACCGCCGTTGTCGGCAGCCAATTTGTTGATGTAGTCTTCAATATCAGCGCTCTTTAAACCACTACCGCCACGACCACCAGAGCTTGGTGGGCGTACTGATTCTTGGTAAATACGGGATTTATCTAGTTTCATTTCAGCAGCTTCAAGGCTGTCGGTTGGACGAATACCAGCGTCAGGGAACGCACCCATAAGTGCGATAATTTGATCACGTTCAATGTTTGAGTAAAGAGAGTAGTCTTCAATAATACCGCGCGCTTGAGCTTGTTCTATTGTCATGCCAGTCATTTTCAAGAACTCTTCAGGAGAGTTAAATGCCCAACCGTCAGAAGTACGAATAATCGTACCGCCACGGTTGTAGAACTCACTGGTGATACCCGCGTCAAAGGCTTCTTTTTGGTTTTGCTTTGCTTCTTCTTGACGAGCTTTGATTTCAGTTTGCTTGGCCATTTTCCCTTGGATAGATTCCACACTGTCATTAAGCGTAATACCTGCGTCCGCCATGAACTTCGCGGTTTCTGGGTTGATCATCAACTCCTTGATGTAGTCACTGGTAGCCTGTGAGCGTTCAAGGTCAGATTCCAAAAGTCCAACTTGAGAAGAAATCCACGCCTTCTCTTCTTTGTTCAATTCAAGTAATTTGTTGCCAGCGTCGTCTTTTTGTCCTTCGTAGAAGTCAACCAAAGTAGAGTAGTAGTTCAACTGGTCTTTACGGTCCGCGGTAATAGCGTCCACGCTACGGTCAATCATGTTATAAGCTTCACCGATTTGGCCAGTACGAGCAGCCATAACACCTTGAATAACACCAACACGGGCGTTAATATCTTCAATCGCTTGCATAGCTCGAGGGGACTGGGTCAATCCTGCAAGCCCAGGCACCTTTGTATTGCGGAGCTGGGTCATCATGTTAGAACTCTGGGTTAACAGACGCTCTAATTCACCAACTAATTTTTGGTTAGCTTCAAAGTTTTCATTAACGTGCAAACGGTTACGTTCATTGCGTTCTAGCTCTTCACGGAAAGGACTGGTTAGGTCTTTAACTTCTTGGCCTTCAATAATATCGGTTTGCTTTTTATTATATTCGTCAATTTGCTTTTGAACCTTCTCCTGTTCCAATTTCACATTATCAAGCTGGCGCTTGTACGCGTCTTCTAAAGTTTTGCGCTGGGTTGCAACATTTCCACTCATTGAAGTGACATATTCATTCACCACTGTAGGGGCTTGTGGCTCGGGCAGTTTTGGAGAAGGAAGTGTTTTTAAGTTGTTAGTCGAAAGCGGTGTAGAACCATTAAGGTCTACACGAGGCTGTGGTGTTGGCAGCGACCCTTGAGGTGTGCCGCCAGGATTAACTGCAGGCATAGGGGTCGCCACGGCTGCAGGAGCAGGACTGTTATTGTCCTGCCCTACAAAGTATTGTGAGTTGTCAAAATAATCGCGTGGCATATTTTATTCGTTATTTGTTTCGTTAGTTTTTGAAGTTACTTGGATTTCTTCAAGTGCTACATTGTCTTGGATTTCAGCCTTGACCTGTAGCCACTCATTGTTTTGGGCGGTAAGGTCGCGGTTCTGAATGTACTTCCAGTTCTCGACAGAGAATGAGAAGTCACCGCTACTAATCGCACTCAAACCATTGGTGACTGTTACAGTCTTGGTTGTTGTTCCAGTAATGTCAGTAATTTGAAGGTTCAAACCAGCACCCTGACCGCGGCGGACAATCACTTCGTCACCTACCGCAATAAATCCGTCATCAACTGCGTCCACAAAGTCTGCGTCATCACAAGTAAACTCGGTGTCCGAGGTCCATTCGCCTGCAAATGAATCTGCGAACTTACCTTCAGCTACTTGAGCTGATTCCTGTCTGTATTTTAACACGAGTTCGCCTGAAGGCCCTGTGCCTAAGTGGTCAACTTTACCGAAAATGCGCTGCCAAATAGTATTAACGTCTACAGAAGGGAATCGAGGAGTTACAAATGAGGCTCGAGAATAGGAGTCTACATCTACTCCAGTGGCTTTATTTTTAGAGAATACCCCTTCAACCACCTCTGCGTTATCACTACCATAAACTAGCGCTCCTGCCAAAATGTCTGAACCTGTATCATAGAGTGCACGCAGACCACTTGGAGTTTCAATGGCAGCCAAAGAATTAAGAACTTCTGGGTCAAAGACCAGGCCATGTTTGTGGTAGAGACGCTTGTTTTCGTAAGCCCACACACCCGCTGGATAAGGGTATTGCCCTTCCCATAGACAGTAATACTGATCATTTACCACAATAATTCCATTACGGTGAGGAAGGGTGATCTTGTCACCAGTCCAGTAAGGAGGGAAGTAATCATAAGCTGGGAAAGCAGAACCGTTGTACGCGCGAATCTGGCCAGCCTTATCGATAATGTGACAGTTTTCATTAACAACGAATCCGACTGTAGCCCCTTCTTCAATTGTGAAGATACGAGTAATTTCAGTGAATGGCTGGTATTGAACAACAAGGGAAGGAAGGGTGTCACCTGACACGTGCTGTAAGCCAATAAACACTTCGCTCTTAGTATATTCAATCCAGTTAATAAAGTAGTTAGGATCAAACACTACACGACTTGGGCGGGCGTCACTTGGACTTACTCCTGTAGCAATACATGAGTGAAGTTTGTTTTTATCACCGAATAGTAGTACACCGCCAGCAGATAAAAGTTTTAGAGGGTGAGGATATTCTGGGTCCAGTGCGTCTTGCTGGAACACGCCCTGCCACAAGCTCTGCCACGTACCGTCTTCTTCATTCAAGAATTTTAGGTCTTCAGTAGTTGTTAGGTATAGACGTTCAGTAGCTGCTGGGTACTCTACCTGAAGGCTCATAGACAAGTCCATAAACTGCTCTTGTTCTTTATAAGGAACAGCAATAGTCACGGCAATTTCTGCATTAGCTACAGAACCAGTGAAAGGGTCTGGGTCTTCACTCGCTGCCTCAAGCAAGCGATCGGCTGTGAAGGTCATAGGAGCGATCAAATCTTGGTCTTCCCACCAGTATTTAGGAGGTTGAATAATAAAGGAAGAATAGTTAGCTGGAGCTGCAGTGGGGTTATTGGTTGGGAATCCACCATTATTACCACTCCCGCCTATAATCCACAAATATTTGGCCAGTTTGAAAGTGTCGTGTTCTGGCGGATCAGCTGGACCAGCCATTACTGCCTGGGTTGCAGTGGGCACGTCTCCATTGATAATACGGTAACAAACGTAAGTTGAACCAGAGTTGTTAGTTACCTGTACATAACCATTATCATCACCAGTCGCGCGCTTATAAAACACGAATTGAGTACAATCGTTAAAGAAATCCTTAGCTTCTTTTAATTTTGTCCAACCAGAGAATGTAGCTCCAAGATTATTTTGAGAAGTAGCGATTACTACAATCAATAAATCACCTGGGAGAGTAGACTTGGGAACTTCAACATAATGACTGCCTGTGGCAACACTGTTATTCCCGAATACGCGTTCAGCTACAATTGGATAATCTACTGGAAGAGTTACATTGTAAGTAATCCGTACTTCACCACGAGCACCTTCTTGACCACTGCTTGTAGTGCTGCGTCCGCCACCGCCATACATGCCGCCATTATTTACAATGTCGCCATTCAGGTTTCCACCACCACTACCACCTTGACGACCTCCCCCAGTTCCGCCAATTTCACTGCCTGTAGTACCACCGTCAGCCTCATCACCAGCACCGCCACCACCACCGTTACCGTCTGCGTCACTGCCTAGAGAACCACCTCCGCCAGAGTATTTAACATCACCAATACCGTCAGCAGCTTGACCACCAGTTCCGCCATTACCACCTGATTTACCGCCTTGGGCAAGGACTTGTTCGCTGGCTGTTACTGCAGATACAGAAAAAGTACCGTCACTTGTAAATGTGTGGATAGTATCTCCACCGTCAGTTGTTATTGTTCCACCAGTTGCTGTGATAGAACCAGTTGGGTAACGAATAATTACAACACCGCTACCACCGTCTCCACCTACGTTAGCAGAACCAGAGGTATAACCACCTCCACCACCGCCACCAGTATTAGCTGTTCCGTCACCACCAGGAGCGCTTGTGCTGTTTCCCCCAGCACCAGCACCAGCACCTCCAGCCGCACCTTTAGTGCTTACACCAGCACCTCCACCACCAGCACCATAAACAACTGCTGCACCTGAAATTGAAGAAGTTATACCTACACCACCTGCGCCACCAGCTGCAATTGTAGCGTCAACCCCGTTACCACCAGCACCGCCACCGCCACCACCAGCATTGTCTACTGGGTTAACTGGGACAAAACCATTTCCACCACGAGAGACGCTTCCTGCGCCACCAGTAGCGTTTACACCGCCACCGCCACCGACTATTCCACTACCACCGTTATTTCCGCCACGACCACCAAAAGAACCGCCTTTAGCAATAAAGGAATCAAAAGCAGAATCACCACCAGAGGTTGCAGGGTCAACATCACCGTCTCCACCTGCTCCAATCACAACGTCATAATCAGCAACTAAAATAGCTGGGGTTAGCTCGCGAACTTGGCCTCCACCACCTCCACCACCAGTACGTGAAGAAGAACCTGAAGCGCCACCACCCGCACCGCCACCACCTACGATAAGTAGTTCAGCTTCAACGCCGCCAAAAGAAGATTTCCCACCGTCTTGATCGCTGTCTCCGCCCTCACCTACCATAACAAGATGTGAGTCAGTTGGAGTTAAAGATAATAGAGAGCGAGAATAACCGCCTCCGCCTCCGCCACCCACATTTTCTGTTCCACCAGCACCTGCTGCCCAACATTCTACTAGGGCTTCAGTAATTCCAGCAGGAACAACCCATGATCCATCACTGGTAAAGGTATCGGTTTTTTTGCAAACAATAGTACGGGTCCAAGCAGTGCCGTTGTATTGCTGTAATTCTCCGTTCTTGTAAGGATTGGCTTCGTCATCATCTTCCATATCCTCATTGCGTTCCGCGAAAGCAATCTGGAACATAACATAATTGTCTTCGTCAGCAGCACCGCTACGACGCAAGACAAGGTGGTAAGTTTCATCAAGCTCAAAGTCTATATCAGGTGTAGTAAACTCATCATTTTCATATTCATACAGCACAAAAGAACTGCCGAATTGTTCTGCGTTTAATGTTAAAGATGTTAATACTGTACCAGAAGGAACTCCTGCATTGTCGGTTTGAAGTTCGACAATCACATTGTCGGTCGGGGTTCCAGCCTTGCGAATATATAGAGAAAGTTTTTTAAATGGACCCTGAATTTTAGTAAAGCTTTGAGCCCATTTTGTATTGTCTCCGCTACCCATGATTGATACAGCCCCGTCTCCAACTGGAATAATCAATTCAGTTACAGTCAAAGGCTCATCAGTTTCATCAGCTACCGATACGAGGTCACTACCAGAACCAGTGTCTTCAGTAGCAGTAAATCCGTCAGACTCGTCTTTTACGAACTGCTCTTCTCCGTCACCACGAATGATCATGTTATCATCTGAAACACCCCAAATCTTAGTAGGGTGTTCAGCCCCGTCCGAAATATTAGCTGTGGTGAAACAAGCAATAGCTTTTAAAGGTTCACTACTAAGGTCTCCTATTGTATGAGGGTAGAATTTCCCGCCAATCTTAACTTTCCCGTAATCAGAGAAAAGATCAATGCCCAGGTTAAGAATAATCTGTCCAAGATAATCACCTTGGTACGAGGTCTGCCAGTTTTTATTATTTAAATTTGGTAGTCTTATCATGTTTTTATTTTTATTTAAGCAGCTGTAGTTGTAACTTTACGCCAACCCGTTGGAGAACCGTCATTGGCCTCTTTCGAATAAATGGTATTACCAGGAGTGCCGTCAAAACGAAGGTATAAAGAACCGATATTAGCAGTTACCACACCTTCGGGAGAACCGTTACCCCACTTGATATAGCGAACTTGATCGCCACCAGAAGGTCCGTAACCCAAACGAATATCTTGGCCGAAATAACCACGGTCGTAAGGGTTTTCAGCAGCCCCCAAAAGTGCTGGCACAACCATGAAGTAACTGTATTGTCCACTAGCTTCGGGGAAGGAAGCGAGTTCTGCCCCACCGTTAGAAAGATATTGTCCAAGAGTAATAGTATTGCTAGTATTTGATAAAACCTTATAGCTACAGAGGTGGGCTCCGTCAATCCTAGAAATATTTACGAGAGCACCAATCAAAGAATTTACAGGGAAGTCAGCAGTCGAATCGGTCAAAACTGAACCTCCAAGACTAATAGTGCCAGTGCTTTGAACAGAGGGAGTGCGTTCTCCAACAATGAAAGCTAGTGGTCCAAATACTGAAGGGCCAGAGAAAGCAGCCTGGCCTTGAGGTGATGAAATTATACGTAAACGCCCTTCACTAAGCTTAGACCAGTCTACTCGATTAAGAGGAGTGTTAATGTCTTCAATTGGTAAGTTTTTTAAAGTAGAAATCAAAGAGTGGATTTGTTCGTCAACCTGATATTTGTTAGTCACCAGCACTCCCATAGCAGAAGCCCGTGATGATTTATCAGAAATTAGAGCATTATCAAGTTGAGCGTCAATCATCTGGAAAGGAACGAAAAGCTTATCCCCTTGTACCACTCCACCACCAAGAACCAAAGAGCGCCCGACAAAATCTGTCTGGCCTTGAAACTCTTTCGAGCCGTCATTACCCAAGTGCTGGTGCTCTGTAAGATCGGCAACTTTCTTCTTTAAGTCAGCGAACTCACCAGCCATTTGAAGTAATTGTGCAATTTGGTCTTCTGTTAAATTAGGCATTGGCTTTTGGAACTGGTGGTAATTTTGATTGATCTTTTTTAGCAGCTAAATCATTTTGTAGATTTTGCTGGTTCTCACGCTCTTGTTCGGGAGTGTTTTGAGTTGGAGGGATTATTTCTGTCATTATTGTAAAAATCGCAAAACGTCATTGCTTGTAGAGCTACGCGCTGGGCGAATGTTAATTTTCTTGTCTTTACCGCGCCACGAATAGAACTTAATCAACTTAGCAGAAATTTCAGCCCAATCTTTTTTAAGAGATACGAGCTTCTTTTCTAATCCGTTTGGAATACAGTAAGGCATAGCTGCGCCAATAGCAATCAAAACATGGAATTGGCGGTTGAATCCTGGCTCTTTAGTGGTATCGTCTTCTTCGAAAAGTAGGACATTACGCTTATAGTAAACACGAAGACCACCAGTGACAGAGAAATTTGGAGTCGCATAAAGGATTAGAGAACTGCCAACTTTATTATAGTAACGAGGCATACCACCACCAGAGGGGTCAACATAAGTCATGGCGTGGCCATTATTATCGTTGTAATCAAATGGGTCTAGCTGGTGCCAGTTACCATTCGCGTCACACACTTCTACACGCACAATTTCAAGGAAGTCTACAGCAGGAATGTTGTAGTTATTTTGACCCGCAACCAAATCAGTTGTTCCAATAGGAAGGTCTGTTTGATTGTCGTCGTCGTACTGCCAAGAACCGTCAGCAGTCATAATCATGTAAGCCACATCATCATAAGTGATGTTCGCATTACGGGTCTTATCCGCAATTGGATAAGAGGAGTTTGTGGTTCCCAGCAAGAAATCGATATGCTGTACAATCCCCTGTTTATTTGTTACGTCGTTGAATTGCATGGTTTAGAATTTTGATTTATTAAGAGCCCATTTTTCAATAAGAAGATTAAGGTTTTTAACTTTTTCTTCAGTAGTAATTGTGTATTCATGGTGGAAGAATTGTGCTTCTGGCAATCCTACTTTAGTCAAAACTTCTTTAAGAGTGGTGTATTTTAAGCCAAAACGAGCAACATTACGAGAGATAACAAAATCATCAATCAAATGGTCTGTATCTACGACCGTATTACGCTCTACTACTGTCGGGAACATGGAATTGCGGCATTCTTCCAAAGTCATGTCTTCAAGAGGCTTATAAATATCAATACACCAATCAGAGAAAATAGTGAACCAATTACATGTGCCAATATTGCGGCCGTCGCGCAAGAAGTATTTGTCATATTTCCAACGGATATTAGCCATATCGCTTCCCACTTGCATTACCGTATCTTTCTGTAAGAAGTTAGTGAAGTCTAAAGTTTCAGGGTGAATCAAACAATCACTATCAATATAGATATTCCAATCACTACCATTCTGTTGAGCCAGTTCATGGATTTGAAGCTTCTCATACACCACGGGCATGTCTGGGAATTTTCGTTCTGTGATGTCAACAACTTCAGCACCAATACGCTTGGCATAAAATTCCAAGTAAGGACGAGTGATCGCCACTATATCAGGTGCGTAATTATCTATATTGAGAGTGTAGATTGTTTTCTTCATAGTTTTAAATAAATGTTGTTACACGGACCATACCATTACCTCCGTTGCCAGCTGCGCTACCACCTTGGCCAGCTCCGCCTCCACCGCCAGGTTGTGTTCCGTCAGTGAAACGAGCACCTCCGCGGCCACCAGCCCAACTCATTCCGCCAACACTGGAGCTATCAACTCCTGCGCCACCACCACCGCCGAATTGAGAGAATCCACCATTACCACCAGAGTCTGAAGCACCGCCACCAGCTCCGCCGTAAATAGCGGGACCACCAGGATAACAGTTAGAACGGTTGCCACCACCACCCCCGCCTCCTCCAAACAATGCTTCAACAATCAATAAATCAGCAGTATTGTTAAATCCACCACTAACACCTTGATAAGGTCTTGGTATCCCTATAAAAGCATCAACAGCAGTTCCACGACCACCACCAGTACCGCCAGCAGTAGAGCCGTTAGAGCCGTTAGAATGCATGCCTCCACCCCCGCCACCTACGCCTTTAGAAGCACCTTCACCCCCGCCACCTCCGCCGTAAGCTGTAATAATTTTTGTACTATTCCCAAAGGTTGAAATATTACCAATACTACCAGTTCCATTGGTCCCTGATTTACCTGCTCCGCCTTGTCCAACAACTACTTCTTCAGTAGCATTTAATCCTGATACTGGAATACGGGCAAATGTATAAGCTCCACCACCTCCACCACCAGAAACGCCAGCGCCTGTACGAAAACCACCGCCACCGCCTGCTCCCCAAACTTCAACAATGACATAAGAGTTTGCTCCCACACCAGCTGGCTTGTTCCATGTCCCAGCTCCAACGGCTGTGAAAACTTGAATATTCCCCGCTTGAGGGCCTGTCCAGCCAGTAGGACCTGTGGGTCCAGTTGGTCCTGTTGGACCTGTAGGACCAGTTGGACCAGCACTTCCCGCGCCACCAGCGGGTCCTGTCCAACCTGTAGGGCCTGTTGGACCAGTAGGCCCTTGTGACCCTGCACTACCAGCGGGTCCTGTCCAACCTGTTGGTCCTGTAGGGCCTGTAGGCCCTTGAGAACCAGCGTTCCCTTGAGGACCTGTCCAACCTGTAGGCCCTGTTGGACCTTGAGCTCCTGCGTCTCCTTGATCACCTTGAGACCCAGTCCAACCAGTAGGGCCAGTGGGGCCTGTAGGACCAGTTGGACCTTCAGCACCAACAATAACCCAATCAGGATTCCCTGGATCAGGTTCAGAATTTGTATTTATAGCAACAGCTGCCCAAAGAAAACCGTCGTGATCAACTGCGTCTAGAGGGTCATAAGTATCAACCGCATTCCACGCACCTCGGTAATTTAAAGCTTGACCGTCAGCACCAGTAGGTCCAGTCCAACCTGTTGGACCAGTCGGTCCAGTCCAGCCAGTTGGCCCAGTTACACCTTGAGTTCCTTGTGCCCCCGTCCAGCCAGTAGGACCTGTAGGTCCAGTTGGACCTGTTGGTCCTTCATCACCCTGATCGCCCTGCGCTCCAGTCCAACCAGTAGGGCCAGTGGGGCCAACAGCACCTTGCGCGCCAGTAGGACCTGTTGGACCTGTAGGACCAGTAACAGTAGAGGCTGCCCCTGTAGGGCCAGTGTCACCTGTAGGGCCTGTAGGACCAGTAGGCCCTGTTGGTCCTGTTGCTCCCATTAAATCAGTCTTAGTAGATTTTTTAGTTACACCAGTAGCAAGATCAACGAATGGTATTACGTCGTTGTCAGTTGGGGTACCAGCGGGTAATTCAGTTATTTTTTTATCTTCAGCCATTTTTGTTTTCGTTGTTCCAGTTAGAATTTTGTTTTAGAGGATTCTGGTAACTAGAAGAGTTCTTGACTGAATTACTGTATGAAGAACTATTTTTCCCAGAATTTCCCCAGCGGTCGTCTTCGATAATGATACGGCCACCAGTTTCCAATAAAAGGTAAGCACCATTTTCCTGCAAAAGAAATCCAACAAGTTTTTGTTTGATTGCTTTTACAAAGCTTGATACATTTTTTGTTACGTTATTCCATGTCATAGAATTTTTTAGCTTCTAAATATTTTTCATAAGTTGGACGATAGCTTAACGCTAACTCAAAATGTTTTTTACTTTCTTCTTTTTTTCCTAAATACCAATATGCCCAGTATAGAATCTCGTGCGGATAATAAGTGTAGTGAGCTTGGTTATTAGCGTAAAAATCACTAGGGCCAATTGCTAGTGCAGCCTCTGCAAAACTCGCTGCTGCTTGATGATTCTCACGACGATAATAATATTCCGCAATCTTAATGAGTGGTTCGCGGCGACTGGAGTCAATATTGAACGCTCTTATATAAGACTCAATTGCCCCAAGAGAATCACCTAACTGTAGGCGAGCGTCTCCAATAAAGATATGGGACTGCGCGCGTTCTGTTAGCCAACCATTCATAAGAATGTGTCGGTTTAGTTCTTTAATAGCTGACTCGGGCCGTCCTGTACCAAGGAGTTCTCGACCAAAGTAATGCGAGTTGCGGTCGTTTTTAGGATTTAAGAAACAATCAAGAGCCAATCCTTTAAGATAGCCACTTCGATCTGTTTCGGTATTTTGAGCGTGCTCAAGCTTGATAACACTCTCATCTAATACTGTTTTCTGGGCGACCCCAGACAACACTTCATGGATAATACCAACCCACTTTAACTTAGTACGGTTATAGAATTTACAATGTGTGAATTTAATCGCTTCTGCTCCGAACACGTCGCGAGAAAAAACAAAATTATATTCGAATTGTTCAAAGCCTGCGTTAATAGCGTCTTGAATTTTATCTATATCAAACTGCGTGTAGAACTCATCACAATCTGGCATGGCAATCATATCGGTAGGAGAGAACTCGGCAATATAATTACGAGCTGCTGCATAGTCAAATAAAGTATCACCTGCTTCGACTATATTTTTCTCCCCATTAACAACAAATTGGCGATTGATTTGTTCCGCCAATTTGCTAGTAATTTCGCGACGAAACTTGTCGCCCACAGAATGAACGGTACAGCCGTGCATTTCTGCGACTTGAATTGTATTGTCAGTAGAGCCCGTATCTAGAACCAGTATCTGCCCGCCGCGAGAACGAAATTCATCTAAAGACTCTAGGAGTCTTGGGAGCGTTTTCGATTCATTTTTGGCGATCAGGCAGATACTAAAGTTCATTTGATTTTTGTTTTAACTTACTGTTGGCTCCCACACAAACCCAACCATGGTCTGGTTTGTAAGATCAACAGTGATACCAACATCAAACACGTCGCCGACTTCGATAAAGCCACCACAAGAAGTCATCAGTGTACTGCCAGCGAGGTCAACTAGAATGTTGCCGTCACCGTCGGTCTTACTGTTAGAAACTTCAATGGCTCCGTTAGCAACGTCGCGCCCAATAATGATACGTTTTAAGATAGCTGGGCCAGTTGCAACAACTTGATTAGCTCCAGCTGTAGGTAGCCAGGTAATCATGTTGTTAAGCTTCCTTAGTTACAACACCACTGTAACCGACAACAACCCATTCAGAATCGTCAGCGTAAATATCTACATAGTTGCCGATAACACCAGCAATGTTAAGATATTTTGTTACAACGGCAGAACCGTTTAAGTTGATAGCTTCGCCTGTGGTAGGCAAAAGACGGATAACCTGTGCAGCAGTAACTGCCACACGAAGACATGCACCTTGCACAGTTTTTAAAGCTGGCAATGACAAAACCTGGGTACCGTCGTCCCCAGTGTTGTTGAAGATTTTATCCATGTCAGTCTTCAAGACAGTGTAATCAGCAGTTTTGGTAACTACGGTCGCGTCCGCCAAGTTAACTGTTGGATAGATTACATTATTACGGGTAAGGAAAATCCCACCAGTAAGACGTGAAAGAAAATCTTTGACTAATAAATTATTGATCATCTACGTTGAGTTAATAGTAATAGATTGATTGCTGGGTTTAGCCTGTACCACCCAGCGAAGGTTTTTCGAAACTTCTTATGAGTTAATTACACCCAAGAAGAAGCGTCAATTTTAACTTGGATCAACAAACGTGCACCGTCAGCGAAAGTCTTTGTACCGTAACCAGTCAAAGCCTTTACGATTTCAGCGAACCCACGTTCTTTACGGACGATTTCAACATCAGCAGGCATTTGCACCGCCAAGTCAATCGCACCACGAACCATGAACACAGCTTTCTGAAGCTGGCCAGACCAGATATCAGCAGCAGCAGTCAATGTTTCAGAGACAACGATATCACCGAAACCAGTAATATCAATTTGAGTTCCCGCAATGTTGTCAGTTGCAGTAACACGACGCTTTTCAGTCAACAAGAAACGATCTTCGTCACTGATTTCAATGTAACCAGTAGCAGAGTTCTTACCTGTTGCAGCACCGTTAATCGCGTTAGTTAGAATAGCGCGAGTAGCAGCAGCGTCAGCGCCGATATCAAATTCACCTGGAAGTGCAGGAACTGCACGAGCAGTGAAAGTAACACCAGCAATAACTACAGTGTCACCAGCGGTTGGATTTGTAGCCAACTCTAGAGAAGCACTGTAAGGAAGGTTGTTGTTTTGGATAACAGTCCAACCTTGCCATGGACCGATAATACCGTTATCAAGAACAGTATCACCTAGGTTTGACTCACGTCCTGCCTTTGTGTTGCGAAGAACGCCAACCATGTGAGCACCAATAACAGCAACACGGTTTGCCATAGGCGCGTCAATCATATCAAGCTTGGTGTGACCAGCTGTGAATAGAGAGGCAGCGTTAACTACAGTCAAATCGATTGGGTTACCAGCTACACCACCAACTGCACCTGCGTCCAGTGTGTGGCCAGCGTTAGTAACTTGAGACAAGAAAGCTTGTTCAATCAAGTTATTAAGCTGCTTTTGCATACTCATAGCTGCGAATGCAGCTGCGTCGTAAAAGTTTTGTTTGATGTCAGTGTCATCAACTTCTACCACAGAGTATTTGAAGGTATCTACTTCCAATTCCTGATCGCTTGAGTTCAATGGGTTCAAGGTGATGTCAGTGTATGGAACGTAAGTACCAGTTGAAGGCTTAGAAATGATTGGCTTGTGGAACTTGCGTCCGTCAGCAGCCAAAACACGACTAGCTTCTGTATCTGCCAAGAAAACAGCAGTATTTTCTACGAACAAAGTTTTCTGGAGTTCATTTGACCAGTATTCTTTGTCTAAACTACGTAATGAGGCCATGTTTTATTTTTATATTAAGGATAGAAACACGTACCCCAGAGCGTTATTACTTTAGGTTTTTCTTTTGGTGTTCGTCCCAAGCTTTGCGACCCTCTTCGGTCGACATGTCAAACTTTGGAGTAGCCTTAGAATCACCACCAGCAGGTTTGCCTGAAGGAGTACGGCTAATTGAAGCTTCCTCTTCTTCAGATTTATCGTTAATTTGCGCTTTACGATACTGAATATAAGGGTCCTGTGCAGCTTTCTTTACAGAAATATTCTGCATTTTAGCAACCTTTTTCACTTCGTCTTTTAGTTCATCTGGTAAGTCCAAATCTTCTAAATCACGAGCTTCAAGTGCGGCATTAACAGCACCAGTTACATCAGGAGCTTCTACGGGAGCAGCTGGTTTTTGAGCAGCTGGCTTTTTGGGTTTACTCTTGCGGGCCAAAATACCTTCAGCCTTTAGTGCGCGAGATTTCCAATCAGTCTTGTCGTCACCTTGTCCGCCGTCCTCGTCGTCTTCGGTATCTTCAATACCGTCGTCTTCGATTCCGTCGTCTTTAGTTTCTTCCACTTCTTCGGTGGCGTCGGAACCAGTCTTTTCCTGGTCGTCATCTTCTAATTTAAACATTAGAGTTTTTGTTTCTCGCCATACACTAGGCGGTTAGGATTGGTTATTCATTCAGAGCATAGGAATGATACTAGAAAAAAATCGATCCTGCTGGGACCGATTGGAGAGTGAAAAGTAGAATAGTGAAGACTTTTCACGACCCAACTGGTGCCGTCAGTCACTATTCTTTATTAAATTTTATAATCCATAACTTTCTCCGAGCTTCTTAACCTTCTCTTTGCGACGCTCTTTAAATTTTTTCTTGGCGCGTTCTGCTGGATCAACCATTGACTTATACATTCTACCAAATTCTTCGCGAAGTTGCACCTTTCCTGGTTTAAGTAGTTCCTGACTCATCTTCTTCTACTCCATAATCATTTTCGCCGAGATCAACTTTCTCCTTTTCAACACTACCAAAGTCAATAATACGGCCTAAAATGCGGGTTAAACGCTTATGAGCTTTCTTTGTAGCCTTCAGTTCGATAGCCTGCGCGAGAGGGTCATCAAGCTCTTTTATGTTGTTGATATCTGACAACTTTTCCACAGCCTGTGCAAGAAAAGCGACCAAATCTACATAGACGTTACTCTGCAGGCTCTTCTTCAGCTTCTCTAGATTCAGTTGTGGGTTCTGTTGACTCATCTTTTTGAGGTTTTAACTTTTCTTCCTTCTCTTTTAGCTCTTTTTCTTGAGCTTCCTGACGTTCTGCGAACTGTAGGCGAGAAGATTCATTAAATTGTTCTACAAAATTTCGACCACCTTCTTCATCAATGAAGTTTTTTGCCAATTCTATTGGGCTTAAACCAGCTGTACGGGCAACTGCGGTGATTAAACGGGATAAAGTTGCATTCCCTTGATTTTGTTCGTGCATTAACGCCTCTAAAATCTGGCGTTTACTGTAGTTTTTTAAATTAGTTTTTGACATA
>ERZ869925.793-NODE-793-length-18722-cov-5.212353_pt1 | contig 18722 bp, 24 predicted proteins | sample MGYA00579311_ERZ869925 | MGnify/ENA primary metagenome ERZ869925 (study PRJEB32216, sample SAMN09231817) | wastewater metagenome | place: USA: Maryland | collected 2016-07-30 | study: EMG produced TPA metagenomics assembly of the PRJNA472060 data set (Reclaimed...
TACAGCGTCATAGCGCTGACCAATGCGGTAAGCGGTTCCAGCGGTTCCTCGACCAGCAAAAGTGACAGCGGTAGACCCGCGCGCAATCGTAACGCTACCAGCGCCATCTTGTAATAGATCTATGCGCTCGCCAGCCTCAAATGCGGTAGCAGTGCTAAAGGTGACAGTGACCGCTGAAGCTGAAGTGAGCATCAAGGTTTCGTAGCGATCGGCAGCCGTCACGGAATAAGAGGTTGCGGTGCTACTGACAAAAATAGCCTCATTTGAGAGGTATAGGTTTACGTCCGCAGCTGCTAGAACCGCGCCAGCGGTAAATACTTTTCTTGGCATTCGATTTCCTTAGTCTTTCGTGTTTTATTGTAGCAGGTTAGTATCCGAGCCTGTCGTTGTCTAGCTGCCCAAATAGAGCGCTATCCAATACGAAGACACCGAAGTTTAGGGTTTCAAGGCTAAAGAAGATCTGTTTGCGATCGGAGCGCCATTCGTGCGATACCCCGATAATTCGGCAAGGCAAAGAAATGGCTGGCGGAATGCCGTTGGGTGTGAATTCAACCTGAACTATGTCACCAATTTCTAGATCTAGAACTGCGTTCTGCTGGGCTAGGTCTAGGCGATCTAAAGAAACTTCTACTGACTGAAAGCGGTACAGAGGATCTTTGTAAGTAAACAGCAAGCGGTTAGCCAAATCTGTTAGCTCATCTGGATCCTCGATAAGAATACCGCTGACGGAATAAGATCTAGCTCCATAAGCACCAACAGATTCTTCGTCTTCAACAAACACTTCTTCAGGCACTAAGTCCGCGTTGCTAACAGTAATACGGTTATAAAGATTCTCGGAACCATAGACGTTGTTTACCTGAACGAATGGGATCTTAGTAGAAGCGCTAGGGCTTAGGTCATCGGTAAAGATTAGATCTACTGCGTTTTGAGGCGCATTTCTTTCTTGGAAGATAATTTTGCCGTCTTTACCAATAAACAAGTTGCCCTGCTCACTGTCGGCAACCAGCTTCAAGTAATCTAGGACACCAGTACCCTCGGTGACAGTGGTATCCAACAGTACGGAGTTTCCTGCGTCAATGTCCCTGTTTGACTGGTCCCAGCTAACTTCGGGTAGATCTAGAACTGCGTTTACGCGAGCGCCTGACAGTTGTGTTATGGGGTCGTAGACGTCTAGCGCACTGTTAGCCAAGACGCTGAGTGCGTCAGATACCGAGATGGTCACGATAGACCTGTTCTCAGGCAAGTAGTTTAGATCTAAATCTTCAATAAAACCAAAGAATACAAATTTGTCGTTGGCGCTTATTCTAATTTGTTTACGCGGAACTAGCACACCGAAATAGATGCTGGCTTCGTAAAGCGGGTCAAACAATCGGTCATTATTGTTTAGGTTGATAGTAGTGAACCCAGCGTCAATACGATCTAGTGCTTCATTTTTACCGCGCTTGATAGATACGTCACTAAGGCGATTGCTAACGTCGTAAAACAACTCGCCACCAAGGGTAAAGCTTGTGTTGTCTAGAATACCCTTTGTTGCGTCATCGAGCCTAAAAGCTGCTGGGGCATTATCGCCAAGGTCTAGACCGATCTCTACCTTTACGCTTGGCGCAGACATTATGCGCCCTGCCAGACGGGACCAGAGGTACGCTCATAAGCCTTGATTGCTTCGACAATAGCCTGACCAATAGTTGCGCCAGATCCAACTCCGCCGTTTACGTTGATGTTGTAAATAGCTTGCTGTTGGCTTGTGCCGAACCTAGACTGAACACCCGCCATCGCGATGTCAGAAGATAGACCTGAGAACTCACTAAAGCCTTGACTAATCTCCGCGAGCGCAGACGAACCACCAGCGACAAGGGCAGAAGCCAAGCGCGCACCCGCCATAGGACCAGCGGTAATAACCTGCTGAAGTAGCTCAGGATTCAATCCCATAGTAGAGAGCTGAGTAATGTTGCTTGAGAAGGATCTAGTTGCGTCAATCAATCTTTTCATGTTGCGAATGATTGAGCTTGTAGATCCACCTAGTTCTGGCAGGTTGAACGCGCCCATAATAGAACTCTTGAGGCTTGCGAACAAACCAGTCACTGAATCTACGAACGACTGATAGATCCTCTGTCTTTCTGCCAGCGCGTCCGCTTCACGTTGAGCAGCTTCAGCAGCAGCTTGCGCAGCAGCCTCAGCAGCAGCAGCAGCAGCAGCAGAAGCATCGGCAGCAGCTTGGGCAGCTGCCTCACTAGCAGCAGCCATACCCGCTGCTGATCTGTTGTATGCGTTAGTAATGTTGGTAATAGCTTTTTGACCATTACGCGCAATACGACCTAGCGCTTGATTAGCAGCTTTGGCAGGTTTAGAGTTAGTGTTGATCCACGCAGCGACTTCTTTGCTTAGACCAGCATTGGCTAGTTTGGTTTCTCTCCTAGCAGCGTTTGTGACTTTTCTGCCGTTGGCATTAGCCTCTCGAATCATCGATGATAGACCACCAGAACTAGCAGCGCGAGCTGCTGAACCACCAGTAGTTCTGGTGTTAGCACTTACGTCACCAACGCCATTGAGATTGCCACCGCCAACAGCTTGGAATCTTTTAGAAGCACTGGCAGCTAGAGCAGCAGCGCTACTGTCAATCTTGTTGTAAAGCTGATCTACAAATGTGTTGTATCTGGTAAAGAACGAAGTGAACTGTTGCCCTGCGCCAGCAAAATCTCCGCTGAACAACATACCGAGAGTTTTACCCGCATCGCCAGCAACCCAAACAAGTTGCGACAGACCAACCATCACGGTTTCGATTAGTCTAAGCAAACCAGTAAAGATACCTGAACTGTCTATCTGACCCCATACAGTACCGATGGTGTCACCGAATGCGATTACAGACCCTTGCATGTCTAGCCAAGCATCGCCAACTTCAGTTGTTGGGTCAGTTAGACTCTCAAAGAACCCCTGAACTTGTGGTGTTATTTCTACCATCCAGTTCGAGAACTGTTCCAGCATTGGCAGGACTGCGGTTCCGATAGACTCGCCGATTTCACCGAAGGCGATGTTCATCTTTGTAGATGCGCTCGCAGTGGCTTCAGCCGTTCCGCCAACCTGCGTTTCAATGGCTGCGAGAATAAACTCTTGAGCTTTTAGGGTGTTCCCAGACTCAACCATTGTTTTTATAAGTTGCTTCTCGGACTCAGTAAATGTCACACCAGCGCGAGATAGAGCTGTAATTCCCTTGATTGGATCTTGCATTGCTTTACCAAGTTGAACAGCGTTGCGTTCTGCCGTACCAAATCCAGCTGCTGCCATGTCGAAGGCTGCTTGCGTTGCTCGGTCAAAAGCACCACCAGCAACATCAGCACTAGCAGCCAGTTCCTTGAAGGTAAGTAGTTTTGCCTGTGTTGATTTGATAACCTCGTCATCAGCGCCCAGCACAAACTTATTTTGGTCCGCGTAAGCTTTTAGCCTGTCGGTGACTTTGCTAGTCTGATCGCCAAAAATACCCATCGAATGAGCGATTTGGTCGAGTCTGTTATTTGCAATCTGGGCTTCTTCAGCCATCTTGGCGAAACGGACAGCCACCGCGCCGATCGCTGCGACAGACGCAGCCACAACCGCACCCACAGCTAGTCCACGCTTGATAGACTTACCGAATCTTTGGAATTGGCTTTGAGCCTGTTGCAGACCCTTGCTATTGAATGCTGTACCTATTCGGACATTGATTGCCATGTTATTTGAGCTTCCTGTTCACACGCGCAGCGTATTTGTCTAATACTACTTGAGAGCCACGCTCGATAGCTTGGCGCTTTTGAAACACCGCACGATACGCGAATCGTCCTGGTCTTTTACCGACACGTTCTTCGAGCATCGCAATAAAGTTATCACCCTGTCCGTTGAGCGCAATCGAACCATCGCCAGCTTGCTGACCTCTAAGCCCTGTCCCGCGTATCTTAGATCGCGCGCGCGGTGGTCTGCGCCTAATACCCGCAAGTTCCGCGTAGTCAAAACCAAGCGAATCTTTACCAGTGGCGCTAATGGTGATGAGGGGAACTGACTTAGGACCGCTCTTGAAAGCCGATGTCCTGCTTAGTATTCGGGTGGTCACGCTTTTGACACCGCCCCATTTTGTAGGACCGCTGTGAACCATACCGCTCAAAGGCGCTGTCGCTGGGGTGCTGAACTTTACCGCACTAATAGCACCCGAAACTGTCACAATCGTGCGAATCTCTTTACGCATTTCTTTTATAACATCAGGCTCGACAGTTTTTAGAATCGCCAGAGTTTCCTCTAAGCCTTCGACTCGTAATTGTGGTTTCATCGCGCACCCCTCGGTCTATTGTAGCAAACACAAAAATAGACCCTCGCTAAAAAAGCGAGAGCCTACCTTTGTATGTTCTTAGCAACTAGCCATCTGTGCATTGTCCAGAGCATTCGATCCGATTGCTCTAACAACACACTAGGGGAGATGCCTGATTCGACCGCTAATGAAGCGATGTACCAATGCGCGGACTTATCGCCCAGTCCCCTTATGCGGTTGCTTTTGGGTCTTCGTCAGCACCAATCGAATCTACGTCATCGATCCATACTTCGTAGGACTTGTCCGTTAGCTTTCTACGCTTCTCGGAATGCCACGCTAGGAACAAAAGCCAGCCAATGCGAGCTTCGTCTAACTTAGCAATCGAGATGTCGAACTTGTTCTCGAAGGCAACCATGTCGGCTGCGGATACTTGAGCGTCACGAGAGGTTCCGTCAAGAAATGTAATTCGTAGGGTAATTTTCATTGTCTATCCTTATGCTGTTGCGCTGGTGACTGGACCGCTGGTTGGGTAAGAAACGGAGAATGTAGCTAGATCTCCGACCGCACCCGAAATTGGAGACACGCTGTTTACAAGCACAGTCGCGGTCCATAGCGGGTTGGTTGAAGAAGTCGCAGTTCCGTTAGGTCTTAGTGTCACTGTTGCGATAGATCCTAGTAGCGGGTTCAACAAAGTGTTGATAGCACCCACTCCGTAATCGTTGTGGAAGTCTAGGGATACTGTTCCTGACTTTAGCCCACCGATAACCTCGGTCCAACCGCCTGAACCGAAATCGGTCACATCAACGTCGGTTGAGGTTAGTTCTAGTGTGGCAGAGGCGCAAGCAGATGAAATGTCTGCGCCGTTCAGTGTGACGTTTGTTGCTGTCACTACGTATTTTGGCATTTGTTTTCCTTACTAATTAGTTTTTACTGTGTGTACACAACTAGGTCAAATTCAGCAGCCAAGTAAATTACTTCGCCAAGCGTAATCGTTCCATAGTTTCTCATTGCGGTCACTCTCAAATCTTGGATTACACCTGTGAGCGTCCTGTTCGATTCTATCGCAGTTTTGACTGACGAAGACCCTGACCCAGCGCAATAGAGATCCAGTAATCTTTGCGCTTGTCTTTCTGAAGCGCGACCGACGATGACTGTAACGACAAAGTTGTATTCGTCTAACCCACGCTGAAAGGCGCGGTCATAACTAATAGAGCTTGGCTGGATAACAGCAACGGGTGGCTGCGGGTTATCAGGAATCGTGGTGGTGGTTCTTAGCCCTGAAATGGTACTTAGATTGGTGGCGATCCCGTCACGTATCTCCGCAATCGAAGCCATTACGCGAACCTAACCCTACGGAATGGCGATACTAGAGCCTGAACATCTGGGTCAATACGCATAACCCTGATTACGCCAAGATCGCCAAAGCCAGTGACACCCAGAGGTGAGTCGTAGCGCTTGAACTGGCGCTGTGCCAACATAAGTGTTGCCTGCTTGATCGCGATCGGAACCGCAGACCAACCGAATGTGCCGTTGATTTGAACAGTTGCCTCACCGCCGAATACTGGGAATAGGTAATCGTCTATCGCGCGAATCTGTGTAGCGGGTGTCACGATACCGCCTGAGCGTCCGTTCAGCGGTTCTAGCTGGTAATCGGTAGTTGCCCAAGTAGTGTCGTAGCCTTCGCCATCAGAGGAAGTCTTTAGTGTGGTGATTGAAACGATGTCATCAGTTTCCACTACGTAGCTGTCGTTTGGGGTATAGACCCTTGTACCGCTGGTGCTGTAAAAGACGCGCTCGCAAAAGCCATCGAGCTGGCGTGAAGCTGCTTCAATTGAAGTTTCCAGTAGAGCATCGTCGATAGTATCTGCCGATGGGATCCTCATTACTGCTTTGAGTTCCGCTAGAGTTGCGTATCCGTTTGTGATTGCCATTGTTCTATTCTATCTCCTGAAGGTCATACGCTCTTTGATCATTGTTGAACTTATCCCTTGCGTATAAGGTATGTAGGCTAACCCGATACCGCGTTCGTCTAACCAATCTTGGGTAAAGCCCATCTGTTTGTAGTAGTCCCGCCTTGCCCAGTCTGAACCGATAACAACCATGTCAGGATCTACCGCCAGAATAGCTGGTTTACTATCCGCACCGCCCAGATTAGGTATCACTCTTTCAACGTATCGGCAAGCTAACAAAACTTCTCGGCGATCTGCGTAAGACAGTATTGGCGCTTTGCCTTTGTATTCTTGAATAAACTCATCCGTGTTTAGCGACACGATAACCTTACCAAACTCCGCGCAACGCTGAAGAAACCGCACGTGTCCCGCGTGGAATAGATCGAAGGTTCCGCCTGTATAAACTAGTCCCAACTGTTTTCACGCCTTATCTTTAGTGACCAGTTGCCTTCAGAGTAGTCATTGTCTACTACTTTGGTCTGGAATAGTTTGTTATTGGCAGCAAATGTTTTATTGTTGCGGTCTTGATACCCAGCTCTTAGGGTTGAGCTGTTTTCGTGATGAACTTTAGCCTCTACGTGCTTGATTACGAACCCTGCGTTTTCTATTCGGCGCTGATAATCATTGTCATCAAAATAAAGCGGGTAAAGCCTTTCATCGTAAAGCCCAACTTCCTCAACCACCTTCTCACCCAACACGATCGCCGACCAAGTAGGAACTACGTCTAAGAAGTTCAGCGTGTTGCGATTAGCGTCTTCCGCGATCGTCATCAAAGCGCCAGCCTCAAACCAAGCGTCATCATTGACTAATAACCAATAAGGTGCGTGTGGTGTTGTTTTCACAATCAAGTTCCAAGCACCGACTAGCCCTAGTCCGTACGGAACCTCGATGTGCCAAAGATTCTCTACTAGATCTGGCTTCTTAGGCTCCCAGCTTTTAGTCCCAGAATTATTGACAATGACCAAATGCTCAACTGGGTAATCTATTGAATTGAGTAATCTGTCTGCTAGATCGAAGCGCTTGAGCGTAGCAAAACCGATTACGGGAATCATGCCAGCAGCTTAGTTATCGTAGGCAACCAATACTTTTGCCAGACAGTTTCGACATCGTAATCTTTAGCGAACTCAATAGCTACTTGCGACTTAGATCTATCTTCAACGTAAGCCAGTTCTAGCGCGTTCACGATAGACGGAATGTTCGGTGTTTGCCACCACGCGTCCTGCCCACTATCCCAAGCTGGTGTGCCATCAACTATCCAACCGTCTTCGGAAACTAGATCGGCGCTCGCAGCCCAGTTTGACGCAATAACCCTAGTCCCGCAGGCTTGCGCTTCCATAGTTGGTACGCCGAAACCTTCACCATAAGAAGTTGCGAGCATAACATCGAACGCTGTATAGAACGCAGCTAGATCGCTGTGCGACAAACCGAATCGGTAGTCATTAGGGTCAGGGAAACATACTGCGTCTTCAGGAATACCCAAGCTAGAGAGCAAGCTAGGTAAGTTCCAGCCACCAGATCTGCCTAGAGGATCAGTGTGAATGTAAAGAACTGCGTCAGGGTGCTTCTTATGAAAGATAGAGAACGCCATAATGTTCTCGCTGAAAGCTTTTCGGTGAACCATGCCGCTGGCTTTGTTAGCTGCGACCATGCCCACAACGAACTTATCTTTGCTGGCGATTAGTTCTCTAGCGTCTGCGCCATTAGAGAGCTTGTAGGTTGGCTTCATAACTTTTGTGTCTATCGCGTGAGGTACGTATTCACATTCGATACCCAGCTTTTCCATTTGCCTTACGCCGTTCGGTGCCATAGCAATCGGCACTACGTTAGGTTTGCGCAAAAATGCTTCTACCTCTGGTGGCATAGTCACGTGGTCTAACGGAGTCCAAGCACCAATCTTGCGGATCTTGTCGTATTGCTTAGACTTCATTACCCAAACGTCATAGAGGCTGATGAATAGATCTTTGAGTTCTGGGTGTTTGCTGGCAAAAACTTGATGGTCGTTGGGCGCAACATCATTACTGTAAAGATCTAACCCGCGCGGGAAGTGTTTTACTTTTCCGTAAGGAGTTTTGATTGTGCTAGGAACACCCTCTAGACCATAGTTGGATAACATCGCCACTTCAGCGCCATCGCGTACTAAGCGATCTACTAGAAGTTTTACTTGCTGTCCGTAGCCAGTTGGGCTGCCGTATGAATTGGACCAGACGCTTATCGCCCCTGATAATGGTTTCTCTTTTTTAGTCATACTCACAGAATAGCAAAATCCCCACCGATAGCAACTACCGATGGGGATCTGCCTACAACTTGGGTTTAGCTTGCGCCACCCTTGAAGTACTTGACGTGTCCTGCGTGAGTCAGGTTTCCATCTACGCGCATAGTCACGCGGAAGGTGGTCACATCTTGGTTGAATGCGTAGTCAGATGACTGAGCAACCTGAATACCGCCAGCGGTGCGAACCTTGTAGCTTGGTAGGTGTCCGAATAGTACCGAACCAACCACGCCAGTTCCAGCAGCAGGTAGCGCAGGGTTCTCGAAGATCGGGAATCCAGCGAATGTGTCTGGCTGACCAACGCCAACCTGATACAAGTAGTTGCCTGCGGTGTCCTTCAGCTTGCGGATCGCGCCAACAGAAGCTGAGTTAGCCATGTAGCCAACTCCTGGCAATCTGCGAGCTGCTCCGTCAAGAGAGTAAGCAAGGTCAATTAGGTTGTCAGCGGTGAATCCACCAGTAACACCAGTTCCACCAGTAACACCAGAACCAGCTACGGTACGAAGACCAGTTGGCTGTGTTGTTCCAGTTCCGTTGGTAAGACCGTCGTTTACTGAGAAACCAATTGCGTTTCCAGCCTGCTCTGCGATCAGTGAGCTGATGTCGAAGCCTGCGTCAGAGATTAGCTCGTTAGCAACTGGTACAAGGAATGAGTACTTGTATGCGCCTAGAGTAATCGAGCTGAAGGTTGGCTCTGAATCAGAAATCGCTGAACCCGCGCCCTTGATGGTTGCGGTTGAGTAAGCGTTCATGGTTGGGATAGTTAGGTTCTCGCCAGAGGTTGTGTTGATGATCTGGGAAGTCTCAAGCATTGGACCAACCAAACGAGCAACCTGAAATACCTCGTCAAAGAATGACTTTGGAACAGTGTTGTCGGAAGGTACTAGTGTGCGCTTTGAGAACTCAAATGAACGTACTTCTCCGTTTGCGATCTGACGTAGAATGTCTGCGTCTGATCTTGACTCGGAAGCTGGTACGAACTCGCGACCTGCTTCAGCAGCAGCGCTCATTCTTTCTTCGTTGCGCTTGGCAACTCCGATAGCTTCCTCAGCTGAACGAATGTCAGCCTCGATCTTTTCAATCTTCGATACTTCCTCGGCGAGCAGTCCACGCTTTTCAGCTTCTGCGAAGTTTGTGACCTCGCGGATCTGCTCAACTAGGTTCGCGCGAAGTTCTTCTTGTGCCTTGATAAAGGACATTGATACTCCTATGAATTAGTTGATTATTGTGTTTACCGCGCTAACGCTGGTTTACTTCGGCAGAGCTAACTCACTTCCGATAGTAATTACTTTACCAGACTATTAGACACCAGACCTCAACACACGCAGCGCGAATCTAAGTTCATCTGACTTGGCGTGGATCCCTGTGCTGTGTTCACCTTCAGCCCAGCGTAGATAGAACCGCTCTGGGTTCTTGGCGATTATCCGTATGCCGTCTTGAGTTTCCCAAGCGTGAGTGTCCGCGTAGATTGGCGGAACGGAGATTAGATCTTCATCGATTAGTTTTTGTATCTGAGCTGTTGGTATGTTCAACGCTGTCTTCCCAAGGATCGTATTCTGGGGCAGGAACTACCAATCTATCAGTAGCGAATCCGATCGCTAACTGATGCGAGCTTGAGCTTTCAACATCACGTAATTCTTGTTGCTGAGTTTCTTCAGGACAGCGATGCCGCTTGACCCATTTCGCGTAAAGGTTTGTTGCTTCATCACCCTCGGCTAAGAAAGAAGATCCGCACGCGCAGATCTCCTTGATTTTCATTTCCTCGGATTCACCCTCTCAACAATCATGAAGAACGTCATACCGACTAAGGCAATACCAAGTACATAGCCCAGCAGCGCGTCCCGCTCTTGAACCCACAATACCATCGCGAACAGCAGCAGCCCGATTATTGACAGCAGCCAGTTATGTAAGGTTCTCATTATGCGCTCACCTCATCGCACCATTCGCACTCGCCGTTCTGATGGGCATCGCAATCCTCGAAGCCCTGCTTCAGATCCTTGCCGAGATCGCGCCACAGGTCAGTTCGCCCTGAATCGCAATCGTAGTGCCATTCGTGAACCCCGATGTCTACGGTCTTGAACCTTGGCGCTTCTAGCCTGACGAGGTTGCCGTCATCGTGAATCACCGCGCCTAGTTGAGCTGCTAGTAGATAACATTCTGATTTGGTCATTACTTCACCTCTTTCTTAGTGCGATCGATCTGAGTGTTTAGGTATCCTTGAATTATTTGATTGAGGCTAGTGCCGTAATACGACACGCCCTTGACCACCAGTTCCCAATCATCTTCAGCGTATCTTCCGATGTGTCCGATGATGGTGTCGGATCCGTCTATCTCTTTCCAAAGAAAGTAATCCCAGAAGGTTGAGGAACCTTCGGCGATCTCGGTTGCCCATACTCCGTTAGTGCGGTTTAGCTTTTCACTCATTTTTTGTCCTTTCAGTTTTTATAACCTTTTGGTTATGTAATGATTATACCCCTATTAGCAACTTTTAGCAACTTTTAGCCCCGTTTCTTTATAACGATTTGATAACGATTTTTACGGCTCGTACAGGGGTCGGGTATTTCGGTAAGGGTTTTACCCTAGCGCTGCCCTAAAAAGACTCCTACGAGGCGCACAGCGCTCGCTTTTCGTATGATACGGGTGGAACTGCCCCCAGATAAGGGAAACCCCAGCTAGGAAAGAGAGTGAAACCTAGCTGGGGCAACGCGCGCTTATCGCCTTTCGGCAGCCCCTACGACGCGCGTTTCTTTAGTCGAGCTTGATTCGGAGCCATCGGCACTATTCTTTTGCGCCTCTCCGCTAATCAGCTTGACAATCGCTTCCGCTAATTCATCAGCGAAGTCTTTGATTACGCCAGTTTCAGGGTCACCAGCGGTCTTCATAATTACGTTCTTGATTTCTTGTTTATTTGGCATTACATCTCCATCAGTTTCAGTTTGAGCTTCTTGAGTTCAAGCATTGACAAATCGCCAGTGTCCTCGGCTACGACTTCTGCGGTCGCAGTTGGGTTTGGCGCAAGCTCGCTAATGGCAGCGCGCAATAGATCGGCAGCTTCAGGGCTGAGATCCTTGCCTTCTTCAAGAGCCAGCATCGCATCAGCCAAAGCATCAACATCTAGCAACGCGCGCTCGGCTACTGCCTCAAGTCCGCGAACGGAAGTTGTGCCAGCGGTTGAGGTATACGCAGGGAACGCCACAATCGAAACTTCGTGAAGACGAACAGACTTTAGAGTACGTTCTGAACCATCTTCATTCCAACTGTCACCGCCAGCAGGAACGCTGAATCCAAAACTCATAGAATCAACATCACCGCGCTTTAGCAATACTGAAGCGTCACGCCCCATTGTGGTGTTTGGCAAAGTAGCTGTGACCTTTAGACCGCGCTCATCTTCAACTAGCTTTAGAGTGCCAGCGCGAGTAGATCCTAGAACCGCACTTGTGTCGTGGTTCCATAGCAACTTGATGTCGTTGCGCGCCTGCTTTAGTGAGCGGTTGAACGCGCCTCGTTTGATTCTTTCAATAAAGGGCAGCGGTTCGCTTGGTGAATCGAAGATCGCAGCGTATCCCTCAAAGGTCATACCCGCTTCGTCTTCTCTAATCTCAAACTGTGCCGTGCTTATTCTTTGTTCTACTTTTGCCATGCTTTCACTTTCTACGCTAAGTAATGCGCGATTTTCTTCTTCTAGTCTAGTCACGACACGATCCGCGTAATCTAATGCGCGTTGTGCTGCTCGCTTGCTTGGACCTGATCCCCAAAGCAAATGAGCAACTACACCAGCACTTGGGTAATCTTCATTGTTTGGGTTTGCTGCTGGTGCGTCTAGATCTACTAAGTGTCTAGCAATCCACGCGCGGATACGTACCCACTTGTCAGCCGTCACGTTTCCAGCAGCCATCGCGCGAGCTTCGCGAACTGTGCGATCTACTAGACCATCACCGCTCAAACCTTGTTCGTGGTAGCGCAGTCCTTGTCTAGCTGCTGCGCGCATAAAGGCTGGTGGGGTTAGATTTACTTGACGATCTTCGTAGTCTTCGCTCTTATCTCTGTCTAAAGGCTGAATCTTAGTTAGCGTTGAGAATCGGTGTCCGACTAGGGTTTCGGTTTCCTGCCAGCCTTCATCAGAAGGACGATAGATACGAATCAACGCTGCGGGATCTTCAGGTGTCGCGTTGATAGAGAAGCTACTGTCAGGAATACCCAGTGTGCCTTCCCGCATAATGTGTTCGATACGACCGCGAGCGCGTCCGCCTGATGAGTTCCAAGAAACAAAATCGCCTTCGGATAGCTCGTTCGGTTCGGCCCTGCCTTCTTCCAGAGCGTCTTCGATTAGATCTTCTACTGGATCCATTGGCTCATTAGGATCTATTTCGCTTTCTGGTTCTTCGTAATCTTCTTCTTCAGTTTCAGCTTCGTAGGCAATCATCTCTGGCTTGGGAACGCGCTTTAGCTTTAGTATGTTTAGAATCATCAACTTGTCTTCAGGTGAGTAAACCATGTTGGGTTCTAGCTCAAATACACGCAAGACCGCATACTCACCGCTAACTTCTACAACCTGAGCGAGTACCTTCGGGTCATCAACGTTCCAGCTGACGTAATCGCCAATCTTCAATTGACCAATGGCAGCGCGCTCACCTAAAAACTCAGTTTCCTCAGACAAGCTAATAGCTACTGCCTGATTGATCGCTGACTGTTTGCTGTCTTGGCAGGCGATTAGTTCGCCATCTTCTTTCTCGACTGCCCAAGCTGAACACTCTGGGTTATCTTGCGAAATGTAATAAGGCATTAGTCCTGAGTCACCGCCAATACGTGTACTGTCAATCCATTTGGATCGCTCATTCCGTAAAGATCGTCATTCGGAGTTAGTAATAAGTCAATAGTTTCGCCCGAATCCATGTGATAACCAGTGGCAAGTGTGAGAGTATCGTTCCCGATGAACACATACTCATTGTTTGCTTTAGTAGCGTTGTGAAGCCTAACAAACTGAGGCATTGTGCTGGCGCTAACAATCTTCTGCCTAGTCGTGCTTGACAAAGTAAACTGACCTGTCTTTACTGGCATTACTGAACCTCGTAAGCGCTCATTGGATCTGCGGGATCTAACTGCGCGAGTGCCTGAAGCTGAGTGCTTGGGACGCCAGTGTGTTCGATTGCTGGTAGTCCGAGAGCTGTTAGCACCTGCGCTGGATCGAAGCCAGAGATAACTAGCTTCTGCGCCATGCTGACCTTCTTATCAGTACCAGATAGAGCAGCGTCTTCTACGTTTACGTTAGCTAGTGGGACTCTAACTGTGTTGGCGCTGGAATCGTCAATAGCTTGTAGGTCTTCTAGTCTTCTAACGTCGTTGATTGTTAGGAATCCTGCCTGAAGTCCTGTGCTATACGCGGTCATACGTGCGTTGATGTCTGCGCGCAATAGTCCGTCAATGTTGAAGCGCAAGAACGCATTCTGACCATTCGGGCTTAGAGCCAGTAGCGGAGATAGTCCGTTCTCGATCTTAGAAATGATTGGTCGTAGTCCGTGAGTGACCCACGCCAAGTTGTTCTGCTCAACCGAAGCGTAAGAGTTAGTTCCCGATAGACCTAGTAGGTGTGGCGGAACGTTGAACGCGCGAGCAACATCTTCTACTGCCATTCTTCTTGAATCTAGGAACTGTGCCTGATCGTTCGGAACGTTAGTTGGTCTGTAAGTTGCGCCACCCGATAGAACACCAGTGCGGTGCGACTTGCGAAGTCCCTTGTGCTTAGCGTCAAACGCAGAAGCCAAAGATTGTGACTGCTCAAAAGTTAGATCGTGTGGGTACTCGATAATACCGCTGGTAGTTGCGCCGTGACCAAAGAATCTAGCTGCGTAAGTTTCTAGCGCCTTAGCCAAACCAAAGTTATCCTTTAGCGCATCAACACGACTTACGCCACGTATAGCTCCTGGGCGAACGACGTCTGGAATAAAAATAATTTCATCATTGGTTAGTGGCTGCTTTTCACCCTGAACATTGAACATCAAGCGACCTAGTCCGTTGCGCTTTATGTCTACGTGATGCGGGTTCAGAACAACAAGGTTTACGATCTGGTTGTTTTGGGTGTATACGCGAATGAACGCGTTTCCGTCAAGAAGCAAGGACACAATGATAGATCCGTAAAAAGCTTCTTTAGTTGTGTCTACGTCTGGCTTTAGAACCCAAGCTGGTCTAGGTCTAAGCGCCCTGCGCTCGCCACCTTCACGCACGAACGCGTCTAGTGGCAAGGTTGAGATCGTGTCGCTGATAAGGCTGATTGCCGAGAAGATCGGGTTGATGTGGAACGCGGTTTCGCTGTTGATAAGCGGACCAGCCTGCGATCCTAGATCGAAGTCATCACCAGAACCCCAGATTGTCTGAAACGAAATTGCCCTTTTCTCAAACAGGTTTCCCAGCATTACTTCTTCTCCAAACTAATTCCGAACGCCATCGCGAGCGCCCCAGCAACAATTATCCCAGCTGGCACGAAGACCAACCCAACGCCAATCGAGAACAGAATCGCGCCTGTGATTTGTATCCAACTTGCCATGATTATTCCTAAATGAAGAACTGCGGGATTGGTCGCACTTCTTCTTTCTCTCGTGTTGTTAGCGCTCTGTCTAGAGCTATAATACCAGCTACTGCTGCGTCAATCCTGCGCAAGCTGTGTCTATGTTCCTTGACAATTCTTGGACCATAGTTGTCTATCTTTACTGCTGCGTTGCTTAGGTGTCTAGTCAGCAACGGGTTGCCGTCGTGTTCTAACTTTTCTTCCATAACATTCTCATAAAACTTTTGACACGCAGGGACCATACGCCGAACAGAAGTTGATGGCCATTCAACAATCGGCACACCCTTATCCTGAAGAACTGCCATAGATCTTTGCCAGCGGAACGGGTCGCAAGCCACCTCACGCGTCTTTGGATAATTCTGAACAAACTTCAGGATCTCGTTTTCTACGTCTAAAGTATCTACGCGCCAGTCATCGGTGTCTTCAGGCTGCTTTTCCCACGCCTTCACCAAAAACAGATAAGGCTTTTCGTCTTCGCTTTGCGGAATCTGACAGCCCACAATCACCGTACAGTCCTGATTGAAAGAGCCGTCAAAGCCTAGTATGTATTCAGCTTCGGGGTCTAGCTCTTTGCTAACAGCCAATGGCAACCAGCTATCAGCTGGCAACCAAGCATTTTGAGAGCTTACCCATTGATTACATCGCTTAGTTCTAAACTCTGCCTCTGGCGTCCGCCGAGCCATAGCAACAAAATCTTCCTCGGCGTTCAGATCCCCAAATGCTGGATTAGCTTTCGCCCACGTTTTTGGATCTTGGTATGGCGCGTCCGATTGCGCTTCCCACCAAGCCATAAAGAACGAAGGATCTTCGACTTCTCCCCGCGCTACGCGCTGACCATACTGATACAAGCTATACGCAGTTGAATCTTGCCCAGTGCTGTCAGTCTTTACCCCAGCAGTGGTAATAGATAGCAACATTGGTTCTTTTCGCGCACCCATACCCAGCGCCATAACATCAAACAGCTCTCGGTTAGGTGTGGCGTGAAGCTCATCAAACACCACGAAGGTTGGCGATAGACCTTCTTTTGAGAATGCCTCAGCCGACAGTACCCGATAGATAGACCCAGTGCTAACTACCTCGATCGCATCTCGGTATAGCTTTGTCATTTCCATTAGATCTGGGTTGTTTTCTACCATGCGCTTTGCGTCCGAGAACACGATACGAGCCTGTTCCTTTTCCGCAGCACAAGAGTAAACCTCACCACCATTGTCCCCAAGGTAAAGCGACCATAGAGCGAGCGCAGATCCGAGCGCACTTTTCCCGTTCTTTCTAGGCATTCCTACGAGGGCAGTGCGGTGAAGTAGTTTCCCAGTTTCATCTTCAGCAAATAGATCGCGTATCAGTTCTTTTTGCCAATCTCTAAGAACTAGCTTGTTGCCTGAACGCCCCGCAATAGTGTCCTTTGTTTGTAGCCCGTATTCTTCTACGAATGCCATAATTTGTTCAGCTCGGCTGAAATCATGCTCGTGTCTGGTGACAGGGGTTATCCAGCGCGGTGGATAATTACTCATTTCGCATTGACCTTAGCTCGGCGAGCTTGCTCATCTTCTTTACTTCTGCTACGCCCAGCCGAGAACGATCCGCAGGAGTCAGTCCCAGTAGTGATAACTGACTTTGGATTGCGCGGTCTAGATCCCTAAGCGCTCGGCGATCGCGAGCTTGCCCGTCGGTCATAACCTTCACGCGCAAGTTCCAGCGTTCGTCAATCATCTCAGCGGTCATTAGCATCGCTTCGTAATCGGTGTTAGAACTTATCCAAGAAGATCCCATTTGCCATACGCGATCCCAGAATTGTTTCCCGTGCGAACCTAAAGGACGCGTGGCTTCAGGTGTGTCCGTAATCGCAGGTAGCGCCACTATCTCGTTCTGGTTTGGTAGCGCACGTTTCCCAGGATTTCCCAAAGCTCTTTTGACTTCAGTGGGTTTAGGTGGTCTGCCGACTCTAGACATTTCGCAGTTTGATCTCTCGGTATCCGTTGGCGCGCGACTTCTTTTCAGCCACAAACTCAGGGTAAGTGTTTAGTAAGTAATCGGTTCCTTGTTCGTTCATGCTCACGCGGTCCATAGTTTGTAGTCCGCCACGATTGCCGCCGACACGACCCGCCACTGCCGTTAGATCCTCAAAGCGTAGGACTATACCATCGGCAATAAATCTAAGAATCGAGCGCTCAAAATCTTCTTTGATCTCTGCGCCTAGAACTTCTGCGTGGCGATTATAAGAACCGAAGAACTGACCGATGATGAAGGACAGTCCGTAGCGCTCTTTCGGTTTCATAAAGAACGGGTTGTCTATTGGGTAAAGTCCCCAGAGCGTTGCGCCAACTTCATCAGCGCGCGCAAAAGAATCTTTGATTAGTTGATTGGTATCTTCTATGCGGGTAAGTGTTTTAGGATCTTCCGCTCTGGCTAGGTATCGCACGTCATCATCGAGCCTAACAAGCGGTGTGTTTTCTGGGTAGAACTCAGTTATCGCATTGTGATTGGCGCGGATACCGATCGCGGTCGGAACTATCTCGTTGTATAAGCCAGCGTCAGTGTTTTGCTCATACGCAGCTACCTGATCTGGCGCAACAAAAATTCTTACGCGATCTTTACTGATACCAGTTTCAGCCAGATACTTTAGGCTGTATTGGTTGATGTCCTCACTGCGATTGTGAGAAGGTATGGCAATTTCGTAATCCAACATTGTTCACTCTCTTTTACTTTACTTCTAGTCGTTGATAATTCTAGTATCTCCGTTAGATCTGCCGTTGGGAATCTTAGCCATCGCGCCTTCAACTGAAGTGTCGGTCATACCGTATTCACGTTCTTGTCTGCGAGCGCGAGCTTCGCCAACTTCGACTGCGTAGGTGTGGCAGTCTTTCATTCCGCGCTTTGCGTAGAACACGATCGAGTAGCGGTAGCCATCTTTAGCTCTTGGCTTCATCGGTGTGACACCATGAACGTAAGCGTGACCATTGAACCAAAGCGCCCAGCCATCTCGGCAGTTTATGGTGATGTCGTATTCAGGCATGTGTAGGTGTCCGCCGTCCATGCCTCTGCGAACAACAGGCATCGCGGACCAAGTATCAAAGTTAGATCCGTCCCTGTGGTATGGCAAGGCTGAGGCTTGGTTGATTACGCCAGAAGTCCAAAGTGCGTCTTCGGTCATGCGCCACTCAGGTAGAACCTGTTCTAGTTCTTGCTTGTCGTGAATAAAAACTTCTGGTAATTCTTCGCGCAAGTAATCGCCTAGAACTTCAGCGGTGTCGTTCAAGGTCATCTGAGCTTCTGGTGATTCCCAAGCTAGAGAGGTTGGCGTACACGCTTCGCGCTGAAGAACTGCGGATCTAGTTGTGAAGCCAAAAGTACGTGAAGCGTTGCGAGTGCCACTAGCGCGTAGGGTCGTTGAGTAGTTAGTGTCTAGGACTGCTTTGCGCAGCGGTGTGACTGGTGCTGGGTATGGTGCGTAAAGCAAAATAGCTTCGCCAGTTTCAGCGTCGCGATAGATTCCTGCTTCGTTTACGTTTGGTTCTTTGTCTTCAACTGTCAGCCCTACAACTTTGTCGGCTTCATCTTTGTCGAGAATACGTTTGATTTGGAACTCTGCGAGTTTACCCATTAGCCAGTTTCTCCTGAATTAGAGCCTGAACAGTTTCGGCATTATCTTTAGTGCCGATCTTTTGCCCGAGC
>ERZ869925.795-NODE-795-length-18669-cov-7.535565_pt1 | contig 18669 bp, 30 predicted proteins | sample MGYA00579311_ERZ869925 | MGnify/ENA primary metagenome ERZ869925 (study PRJEB32216, sample SAMN09231817) | wastewater metagenome | place: USA: Maryland | collected 2016-07-30 | study: EMG produced TPA metagenomics assembly of the PRJNA472060 data set (Reclaimed...
AGTCGCCCACTCCTTCGCGGAACCGGCCGTTGGATCGCCATCGCCTGTTCCGCCAACCGCCCATGACTTTGCGGAGTTCTCAGAGCCGGTGACAAACCCATCCGTCTTGTCGGCCCACTCGTTGGCGCGCTGGACCGAAGCCGCCGTAAGGCTCGTCACCTGAGCCTTATTGACCGCATCTCCGTTGTCAGTCGCGTCCGCAACGTTCGTAAGGCGCTGGCTGTTCATGCTCACCGCACCGTTCGGCGCGGCAAGTTCATTCAGGCGGGCTCGGAACGCGTAGCAGTTGGTCCCGTTGGAAAAGACGATCGCATCAGCCCCGGCCGGAACGGATGCAGTCGAGCCGCCGCTAGGCGCGAGCGTAATGGCCTGAGATGCCGAGTTTCGGATGAAATACCATTTCTCGACACTCGGAATGGTGATCGCGGTGCCGGAGGCGTGAGCATTGGAAAAGATGAGGATGCGCTGGCGGCTGGTATCGCTTTCGCCGTTCTTGGTATGCGCCGCGTCGGAAAGATCGAAGGTCGCGGCAGCACCGAGATCGACGCTCTCAACGCCGTCAAGCGCTTCGTCAAACAGGTCTGTCGTGCGCTGGTTGAGGTTCTGGCCCCAGACGTTGAGACCTTCCCCGGTCGCCTGCTTTTCAGCGCGGTTGCGTGGCGTATAGGTGCTGGGCATCGTCTACCTCACGCCGTCGTGTTGTCTTCGATAAGGCCGATGCCGGCCAGTTCGGTGAGAAGGTCTTGCAGCGCCGCGCCGGTAAACCGGCTTCCCGTGACTGACGGGGCATCAGCGCCAATCCGCGCATCAAGACGCGCCTTCAGGCTGACGTTTTCCGCCTCCAGCGCCACGATGCGCCTGCGGAGAACGGCGGTCACGAGATTCACCTGATTGACGACATCGCGCAGCACATGGGCGACGTCCGGCCCGCCATCGGCGATGACGCGCTCAAGATCGGAGGAGGCCATTACGGGGTCGGGCCTTTGACGCGCACGGATGCCCGCGCCCATTTGGAGCGAAGGTCCTCATCGAGCAGGCCGCGCTTCAGATTGTCGTAGAGTGCGCCCCATACCGGTATCCGCCCGTCGTCCATCATGAACGCTGCGGCCTCAATGAGCGAGCCATAGAGATAGAGGCCGGGGCATTTCGTCAGAAGCCAGTTCGTGCTCGCCGTCGCCAAATCCGGGATCGCCTCATAGTAGCGAAGCACAAGGTTTGATGACGAGGCGGGCCACGTCTTGATATCGGAACCCATGACAGCAAAATACTTGGCAGTCCCCGCCGACGCGGATGCGAACTGTTCGTCCGCGAAACTTGGGTCGGCCGCCGCCAACACCCGTCCGCCGGCATCCTTCACCTCAATGAACTCAAGGTAGCCTGCCGGCAGAGGCCCCGAGCCGCTCGTAATCGTGACGGTTGCCTGATCTTCCATGTCGCGGCAACGCAATTCCCGGTTGAGGCGGGAGTGGGCCAGAGCAATCAGGTCCGGAACCGCAGCCGCAAAGCCCGTATCGCCGTCACGCATCGCGTGAGTGATGATCGCGGCCTGGAGTTCGGTGTAGTTGGACAGCGCCATCAGAGATTGCCCCGGAAGGTGCGCAGCTTCTGATTGTCGGAATCATTCAGAAAGCGCTTGATCCAGCCTTCATCGCGATCATGGACGGCCTTGGCGAAGTCGCCGTGATAGTAGACGCCGTTCGGGATCGACGCGACGACGCGACCGTCACCCCAACGCTGCCCATACGACGCGTTGTAGCGCTCACGGTTCGCCTCGATGACGGGATCGACGCGATAGACATGGCACACATGCGTCACGCCATTCTCGTCGGTATAAACCCACGCACGGACATCGAACCGGCATGGGTCGGAGACGAGCTTGCCCTTGCCCTCGAAAGGGTCGGCGAGGAAATCCTCGTCCATGGTCAGGCAAGCGCCTTCGCGATCTGACGATGGGTGTTCGGCGTCGGCAGCGCGCGACCGTCTGCCAGAACGCGTTCCGCGTCGGTGACGTGCAGGATTGCAAGACCCGCCGAAATGCGTTCATGCCCGCGAGAGCCGTCCGAAGACTGCTGATCGAAGAACTTCCCGTCTTCGCCTAGCAGATAGCGCGGGACGTAGTTGCGCTGAAGCAGCACTTCGACCGCGCCATCACCAACAGGCCTCGGCGCCGGTTCCGGCTGCGGAGCAGGCTCGACTTCCGCCAGCAGTTTCAATTCTTCGAGGATTTCGCCCTTGGTGCTCGGGATGTTCTCGCCGATCAATTCCTTGGCGCGCGCCTTCCATTGCATGAAGGGGGCCTTGTCGGCGGCTTCGATAAGTTCGCGGGCAGACAGAGACATGATTGCTCCTGTGAGAATGGAAAGGGCCGCTCACGCAGAACGGCCCGTCCGGGTGGTGTTAGTCGTCGGCGCCCATGAAGCCCCAGACGTAGAAGGAGCCGGTCACATCGATGGTGGAGTTCGCATCGATGGTCGCGGCGGAGCCCGACCAGTTGAGGTACAGGTCGACGGCCGTCGCAGTGCCGTCGAGCGGCGTCTGTGCAGCAGTGACGGTCGTGGCATTGAGGCCGGTCGAAGGAAGCGTGATCGACTTCGTTGCGGCGAAGTTGACTTCGGTTCCCGTCAGAGCGCCATCGCCGGCATCGGCGGCGGCCGAGCCGAACGCGATGACGAAAGCCGCGTCGTTGGCCGCGCCCGTAAGCGCGGAGCCTTCCGTGAAGCCGCTCCAGGTGTGGGACGAGCCCAGCACCTGAACGACGCCCTCGTTGAAGTCGAATATCTTCAGCGAGCCGGATGAGCCGGAGCCGGCGGCGTCGGTGACGGTCACGCGCGCTGCCGTGAAGGTGAACTTCATCGAGAAGAAGCGGCCGTTGACGCTGGCTTCGGTGATCTTGACGGAGCCGGACGCCGGCTGCGCCGCAATCGTACCAATGGAGGCGAGCTTGTCGCCCCATGCGGAGTTGTGAGGCATGGTGGTGATCCTTTTGAGAATGTAGGGAAAGGGCCGCCCCACCAAGGAACGACCCGGCTGACTGCTTAACCCTGTTGGTTTTGACTACTGGACGTGAGCCCAGGTCTTCCCTAGCCGAACCATTGATACGGCAGCCTCGGTGACGCCGAACTTTTCCGAGAGTTCTTTCAGCTTTAGGGTGGGATGAGCGCGGATGAAACGAACAGCGTCCGAATTCAGACCGTGCCGCCTGTTTTCCAACTGCTCCAAGGTTGTGGCCCATTCGCAGTTGTTAGGCTCGTAGTCGCCGTTGGGGTCTTTCCGATCCACTGTGTGGAGATCGGAAGGTGCCTCGCCCATATCCTTCAGGAAATTCTCGAATATCTGCCAGCGGTCGCAGACACGAATGCCCCTGCCACCGTACCGCTCGTAGTTAGCCGCCTTCTGGTCGGAACATCGCTGCCGCATAGCGATCCAGCAACGATATGTCCGGCTCCTTCCGGCGATCTTTTGCCCGTGTCCGTGCGTAGTTTTGGCTTTGGCGATTGCCTCGGACCTTTTGCACCCGCAAGACCTCACGCCGCCCAAGATGGCGCTTGATCGTAGTTTCTTGCGCGTGCCGCATACGCATTCAACGAGCCACTGCGGCTTGTCTCTATGGTCATTTTCGACCCTGTAGAGAACAGTCAGATAACCCTTCTTGAAATTCCTCAAGTCTTTGGGTGGACGCGGCATGAATGTCTCGTGATGTGGCAAGTAACCATACATGCCACATCACTTTTTGTCAACTAACGGGGGTTAGCTAGAAGCAGTCATCCCGTACAAGTCCGCGGCTACACCATGGGCCGCCTCATTATCTACTATCAACGTTACCTCGGCCTTGAGGACGCCCGGAATGGCATCGCCGTCCTTCTTGACGTCCTTGTCCTCCTTGATGCGGCGGAGCCAGCCAAGGCGGGCCTTGCCGTCATCGATGAGGTAGGCGTTGCGGGCGAGCGACGCCCCGACGCGCGCCATCTGGCGGTTCGGGATGACGTCGATCCGGCCGAAATCGGACAGATAGACATCGGCCGCGCCGACGATGGTCCCTTCCGACTTGCCGTCCAAGGGCATGCGAAACGCAGCCACATTCGTGTCCGACATGAAGGTGGAGAAGACGCGCTTCACATAGGGGCTGACCATCAGCTTCTTCGGGCTGCCACCCGACTTGTAGGTGGTCTCGATGACGCCATCGAGGATGGTCTTCGTGAAGGCGCGCTGATCGCCGTTGGTCGCCGCATCAACCACGCCCGTAGACGAGTTGAAGCCGCCGGACGAGCCGTTCGTGCCCATGGAATCGTTCGACGCGAGCCATGCGCGGAGACCCGCCATGCGCGGCGGCACCGAGCCGGAGCCCGCAACCGAGGCCTGGTTCATGAGAATGGCCGCCTCGATGTCGATGCGGATTTCCATGCCCTTCTTGGTCTTCTGGTAGGCGACCTCGGACTTCTTGCCGGCCTTGTCCACCGCTTCCTGAGTTTCGGCAATCAGCCACGTCTTGTCGAAGATCTGGGTGTAGTTGCCGACCTTGGAAGGGGCGTCGGTCGGGTCGAACGTATAGGTGAAGCCCTGCACATTGGCATTCGACGTATCCGGCGTCGCCAGAGAGTCGAGAGGCCATTCGTGCTTGGTGGCTTTGACGGAGCGCGCGCCGCTGTTCAGCATCGAATATGCCGGGGTTTCGTCCGGCGTGATGAGGCTGATGAGGTCGTGCAGGTCTTCGCGGTTCGTCGCCGCGCCGTCGTAGGTGTCGTAGGTGTTTACGAGCTGGGACATGATCCCGGTTCCTTCAATCGAGTTCTGCGACAAGGCGGGCGATGTCGGTCACCGACCCACCGGTTCTGCGCGCTCGGCTGATGAGTTCCTGCCGTTTGGCCGCTGCTGCCGCCTCCGCCGTCTGCCGTTTGCCGGGCTCCGCCACCGGAGGCGTTTGCGCCTGCGTGGCTGCCGGCTTCGGCTTTGGCGGCTCGGCTTTCAGCTTGCGGTACTTGAGCCCGTCCATGGCGAGATCGGCCATGCGCATGACGCGATGATCGACCGCCTGACCGTATTCCTGCGGGGAGAAGCCCAAATCCTGAGCCAACTGCACATAGTCAGCATGGAACTTCTCCCGCTCACTCTTGTCACGCAGACGAGGAATGGCGGTGAAAAGGGCCTGCTGCTGTTCTGCGATGTAGGCCTTGGTCTGGACTGCCTGCTGCTGCTGGTTTGCCTGCGCCTGCTGCGCCTGCGCCCATTGCAACTGCCGCAACTCGTCTATCTTGCGGTTCCGATAGACAACGGCCTTCTGGTATTCGGCCTGCTGTTCGAGGAAACCAACAGGGTTGGACGGGTCATAGACGGGTGGTTCAGGCTCCTGCGGGATCGCCGCCTGTGCGTTGGCGATGGCCAGCGGGAGAGCCTGGGCAAGGAACTGCTCTTTCTGAGCGTGCTGGGCCTGAGCATCGCGAAACTGCTGCACGCGGGCAGTCAGTTCCCGTTCGATCTCAGGCAGCTTCCGAATCTTGTCGATGTTCTCGTTGACGAACTTCTTGTCGAACTCGAAGCCGTCACGCAGACGCATCTTCTTGTCCGGGGAAATCCGGTCCCAATCGATGAACTCGACCTCTTCGGGTTGAGTTTGCGCTTCTACCGCCTCTGGCCCCGTCGACACGGCCGCCTCGGCGGTCTCGGTCGCGGCCTGTGCGGTTTCCGCGTTGCTGGGGGCGCCCGCTTCGGCCGGATTGGCCGCCTCGGCGTCCTCATTGTCCATCCATCGCTGTGCTGCGTCATCGATAGACAGGATTGCCGGCATATCGCCCGCAGGCGTCGCCGTATTCTCCCCGCCCGCAGGCGCGGAAGTCGCATTTTCCGTTGTCATGGAATATTCCCAAGTTCCACGGCCGGGAATCGGACCCGACAGTGAGCGGACGCACCGCGTTCATGGACTTGTCACGCCGTGTCGTGGCGCTGACGATGCGAGGCCGGAGCCTCGAATTACGCAATCTTCGGCTGCTGCCGGGCTATTACCTCACCTTCGGTCACGAAGGCCTGCAATTGGGCCTTTACGGCCCGAATGGCGTTGATCTGGTTGACCTTATCCCTGCGCTCAAGGTCCATTTCAGGACCAAGCGCCAGCAGAATTTCAAGATTGGCGCGCTCAAGTCCTTCCAGCGCGTCCTTCATCACGTCGGAATCCAGAAATTCCTTCGCGCGGCGCGCCCGGTCGGCAATAGCGAGGCGTTCGGATTCGGTCATCAGACCCCCGGAGCCGTAATGTTGGTATCAGCCACGGGCGGGCGCTGGATCATCTGCATGGCGTTCGCCTCTCGCGTCAGTTGCGCTTCGAGAAGCATTTCTTCACGCTTCAGCGAGGCTTTCTGTGCGGCAATTTCCCGGTCCAGATCGATCTGCGCAGCCGCCTTCTCGCGCATGAGCTGGATTTCCTGCTGACCGCGCTCTCGGTCGGCCTGCATCTGCATGGCAGAGCGCTCACGGGCCGCGTTGAGGTCGATGAGCGCCTTTTCCTGCGCAAGTCTGGCGTCGGAAGCGGCTTCCATGTTCTTGCGCTCGATGTCGGCCTTGAGTTCGGCTTGCTGGAGCTGCAACTTCGCCTGCATCTCCATCATTCTCGGATCGGGCGGCGGCGGCTTCTGCGCTGACTGCGCGCGCATCTCGGCTATTTTCTCCTGCGAGATGTTCGGGAAATAGCTGTCCGGATTCGAAAGACCCGCAGCTTCCGCCATCTTGCGGTCGGTATCCGAGATATGGCCGATGTTGCAGAACTCGTTGAACGGGCCAAAGATGCCGACGTATTCCTTCTGCGCGTTCCGCACGCCCATGAGCATTGCGATGTCGCGGTCGCGGGTTCCGGTCCCGAGACCGACATTCACGGTCACGTCCATGTCCGCGTCCCAGCCGCGCGGGTCCATCGCAACCCACTCGCCGCGCAGGCGTATCGTGCGCGGTCGGTCCTGATACTTGGTGATAAGCTTCAGGCAGCAGGAGAAGAAGCGCTTCAGTCCGCCGAAATTCGCGATATTCCGGGCGTACTCCTCGGTCTTGGAATGCGCCTGATCGGCCGCCATCGCGCTGGCCGTCGCGGTCTGGTTCTGGAGCTTGTCCAGATCGAGCGCCATAGCGTCTTCGGAAATCCCGGTACGGCGGCGAAGTACCTTGTCGCTGTATTCCAGAATCGGGGCTATCTGCGGCGCGATATACTCCCGCTCGACGGGCTGCACGACAGGCGTTCCGGGCGCGACGGCGCTCTTTGCCAGAATGATGCCACCAAAAGTAGGGTTGACCACCTCGCCCATCGATGTCGGCTCAATCGAGCCCTGATACACGATCTGCTGAGGATTGATGATCTGGTACATGTTGTCGATGATGCCGCGAAGGCCCATCGTCTTGATCTGCGACATGTCGTAGGCATCGTCGTAGATGCAGCCGCCACGCCAGGTATGCGCACGCGGGTCGGGCACGACATCAGAGAACGGGAGGTCGTCACCCCATTCCTCGTTCGACAGGATATGCTTCTTGCTGGCGCCGCCGGCAGCGATGATCCGGCGGCGCTCGGCAATTCCGTCCCCGTCATAGTCGATCAGCACATAGCATTCGTACCGCTTGACATACTCGGTCGAATGATCTGGCGGATTATCGTCCGCGTCCATCAACTCGTCACGGTCGCGACGCGCCTGCGTCATCTCATCCGAGTCGAAGGCCGGGATTTCATCCACCTTCGCCTTCGCAAAACCCTCCTTGACGAGTTCAGACCTCGTGACGCGAGAGACATGAGCGCAGAAGCGCACCGTCTCATCGAGCGCCTTGGCTGTACTGTCGATCAGAAATTCCTCGTCCGGGACCGCCGCCGCCCGCAACCGGCCGGATGACTTGATGCGCTTGATCTTCACGTCGTGAAGCATCTCAGGCTGCGGGATCGGCAGGCCCATGGCGATGAGCTGTCCCGCCCCGCCAGCCTGATCGATCAGCGCCTGCGCTTCAGCGGGCATCTGGAATGCCGGGTCCGGATACTCGGTATGCTCCAGTTCCTCATGAAAGTCGTCGGCCGACAGAAGCATGTTGTATGCCGCCGTATCGAGGCCGGCAAACTCGTCCGTGGCATACTCCGGCGTCTTGTCCCACCAGTGCTTCAGGATGCCATTGCCGATCAGAATTCCGTCTGAGAACGCGTCACGAAAGAGCCTATAGCCGCTGCATTCCTTCATGACGACATAGTTGACGTAATCCGTCGCCTGATCGGCATACTGCTCATGCTCTTCCCGGGTCGGCTCGTAGACCGCGACACGATCAGACGAGAAAAACACGCGCAACAGGCTGGGCAGGATGAGCCCGTGCAAGTCCGCGACGTCGCGGCTGACAATCTTCGACCGGCCTTCTACCGGCGGCAGCTCCGGTATCTTGCCGTTGAAATAGTCCAGCGCAGCTTCGCGATGCTTCGCGCGGTCGGTCTGGGTGTAGTTCAGGGCGTCCGCGATCTGCCCGTCTATGACGCGCGCAAGATCATCGTCCGACATCCTGCCGGTACGTCGAGCCATTCAGACTTCCTTGCAATCAGACGATCGAGAGAGGCTTGCGGGAGGGGAGAACGATCTTCGAGCCGGCGGCACGTTCACGAAAGAACCACGCCATGATCAGCGCGTCGGCATCATCGGTGGATGACCCGAGGCGCTTCTTGATATCTTCCTTCGCCTCAACCTGAATCTTGACGCCGCGCAGTTTCCATTTCGGCGCGGTCAATTGCGCCTGCAAGCGCACATCCGGCGGTATCTCGATTACCGGATCATTGGAGGGATCGAGGTCTTCACGCAGCCGCCACCAGCTTTCAGCGCGCAAATTCAGAAATTCGAGTTTCTGATCTCTTGTCTTGGCTGCGGTGCCTTCTGACGCCACAAACGGCTCAGCATCTATGCGATGATGCGTCTTCAGATGATCGCGCGCCGATCCTCCCCACCCACCAGTCAGATCGATCGCGATCAGACAATCGTCACGCCGCGTGTTGAGCACCATCAGAGCGACGGAGGGACCGTCCGGCGTATTCTTTCCCTTTTCGCGCACAAGAGCCTCAAACCGGACGCCGTGCAGGGGCGCAAGCACCGTAGCGTCGCCTCCGCCCTGCGCCACATCGACGCCAAGGCAGAGCATCTTCGGCCGTTCTCTGTCTTGGTTCCTGCGCCATCTGTCGTGAGCCAACAGCAGCCAGTCGGTCGGTATGACCTGATACGGGTCGTCCTCCCTCCCGGCCATGAAGTCGCCATGCAGGAGTTGAGACCGAAGCGGCTCAGGCATCGCATTGATCTGCGCGCGATAACCAGTGTCCCGAAGGTAGAGATTGTCATCCAGCTTGGACGGGATAAACGTGCGCGACAGCGCCTCGTACTCGACGCCATCGATCACATGCTTACCGGGGCCGTCCACCCATACGGTGCGAATTTCGCTTCTGTCGCCTACCGTGATCGCCCACCGCAGTTCACCGGGCTCCGCAGGGTTCGGGAATGCCGGATCAAGCCAAGGCGCGAACCATTCAACCAGCCATTGACCATCGCCGCCGATCGGCGGGTTGGAGCCAATAACAGCCCTGCATCGGACCCCATCAGCCGACCGGAGCCAACCGAGAACGAAGTTTACCTTGTACGCGGTAAGCTGCGCCCCCTCGTCAAAGCCGATGAAGTCATGCGGCCTGCCTTGCCACGACAGTTCAGAGCCGGGGTTCTCCAGATGCCCGCACTCGATTAGCCGGTTGTCGTCTGTAACGAGACGCTTCTTGTTGCTGTCCGACTTGGCGTTGTTCGGGCTGATTTCCAGCAGACGATCCCAGAAGCCCTCCAGATCGGTCGATTGCCGGCGGAAAATAACCGAACGACGATGCTGCGTCAGCGCAAGGCCGCACAGAAGGTCGGATTTGCCGCCGCCCGCCGCGCCGCCGTAGAGCAGGAGATCGGCATCGGAAAAGAAAGCCTCAGTCTGCGGCCCCGGTTGCGGCAGCCACTTTTGCGCCAGCTCCTTTTCAAGTGTCTTGTCGAGGTCCGCCTTATCCTCTGGCGACATCTCAGCCAGAAGCGCTTTCAGGTCAGCAAACCCGTCCACAGGGCTCAGGCCTTACCGGATACTTCTCGCTTGGCCTTCGACGCGAGAAACGCCATGGCCTTGGCGCGGTCCAGATCGGAGACTTCGCGCATTTCGATCGGCCCGCCGTCCTTGCCGGTGTGCTCAACCCTGTCCTTGAACATGCCGAGATGCCGGCCGATATCGACCAGCGCCGCCCGCTTGTCGTGCAGCTTGATCTTGACGCCGCCGGTCGCGTTCTGGCTGACCTCGGCGATGGCGGCGGCCGTCTCGTCGTCCAGTTCATCGCTGGCGACCATCTGGACCGTGTTCGTCACGACGGTCTTGATCACCGCGATGTCGCCGCCGTCCGGGTTATCCTCTTCGGTGATCATAGCACTCTGCCATTTGACCGCCTTGCGGATGTCGGCAAAACCGATCTTGGCAAGCTCCTTGAGCACGCGATCGGCCGTAATGTCTGTGCGCTCGGCGCGCGATTTCATCGCAGCCTCAATGGCGGAGGCTATGTCAGGTTTTGTAAGGTTCTCTGCTCCGATTGCGCGCGCTGTGTCCTCGCTGTATCCGGCCCTGATCGCGGCCTGAGTGGCGTTCAGGTCGATGAGGTATTCACGAACGAATGCGCGCTGCTTCGGCGTCAGTTCGTTTTCCCATTCTTCGGCATCACTCATACATATTCACAGCGGACGCACCGCTGCTCCAGTGTAGTCGCCGTATTCCCCTGATTGCCCGTGGCACGATGAAAATCGCCCCCGAAGGGCGCCGGAAGCCGGCCCACGGTGATGTCTTCCATCTCGATCAGAGGCTAGTCCACTGACGGCTGGCAGCAGTGAGGAGAACGCCGGTCTCCGGTGTTGGATCAGGTTCGCTGCCAAACGCTTCGGTATTCGCCACACCACGACGCGCCATCGGTAACAGGGAACCTGTTCGCTTCGTTATGATCAGAACAATTGTCTTGATCCGGGTCGAAGTGCTCAACCCCATATAAAACTTCTTCTTCGGAGTAGCCGAGAGAACGTGCCTGTAGACTGTAGATCTCTCTCAGGGCCAAGAGCACGTTATCGCTTACATGGGGGCCGGGCGGTGCCCGATGGCAACTGCCTAAATCGTTCTCGTTTCCGCCGTCCCAGAATACGCAATTCCGGCATACAGCGCCTACCGGCCTCTTCATCCTTGCACCTATCAGCACCATTGAGGACCGCAGGGAAGCTGGCTGGTGCGGGCCAGTTTTCGCGCCGTCGCGCTATCCCTGCGATGATGATTGCGGGTTTCAGTACCCGCGCACGCGCTCGAAGAAGGTTTCACCTTCAGGGTTGGGCGCGAAGCGGTTTCCCTGAGGACGGCCGCCGCCAGTGGCTGCCTTCTTGTCCTTGTCGTCCTTCGTTCCGAGCAGTTGCTTGAGCAGATCGGATTCGGGATCGGTGAAGGCGTCCATGAGCATCTGGCTGATTGAGCCGTCCTTGAAGCCCATGATGTTCGCGGCCTCAGCGGGATTGCTCAACAGCGGATTGCTGTAGTCCCAGAAGCTGCCCGGCATCATGGCCTGATGCATCGTCCCCTGACGCGCCGCCTGCTGCCATGCCGGTACGTTCGTCTGGCCCGGATTGTTCAGCATGCGGTTGAGGTATTCGTCGGTGCCGGCGATGTTCTGCCGGACAGCCTGCATGCCCTGGTTCTGTAGGATCGGATCAAGGTGCTGCGCAACGCCGGCCTGCATGTCGCGGCCAAGAAGCTGCTGGAACTGCGAATTGATCGCCGGGAGTGCGGTGGAGACGTTCTCCTGCGATACGCCCTGCTGCTGGCGGCCGTTCCAGTAGGACGTGTCATCCCCGTTCATCGGGATGCCGAGCGCGGCGTAGATGTCCGCGATGCTGAACGAGGTCGGGGCGAGTGCGTCTGCCATGTCGTGCCTCTACCTCGGTTCCAGCAACGCTGTTGAATAGCGATGTGACAACATCATGATCGCGGTCCCGAGCGGGTGGCGCGTTCCAGCCTCACCTGACCAGCCAGTACCTTGAACACCTTGCTGACTGTATGTCGCGTAGGCGATCCCGATCAGACGTCCGCTCTTGGCCTCATCCAGCAGCCGTTCAAGCTCGTTGACGATATCCGCGCTCGGTTCGTCCGGGGCGCGCCCGCCATGAATGGTTGAGATGGATGCGACCATTGCGGATTCCGGTTCCCTTGCGGAGATGTTATCCTCGCCGGGTGAAACTCTTCCTCGCCGCCCTGCTCCTGCTCACCGCGCCCGCACTTGCCGGTGACATCGTGGGCAGGGCATCGATCATCGATGGCGATACCATTTCCATCCACGGCGCGCGCATCCGTCTCGACGGCGTAGATGCTCCTGAAAGCTGGCAGACGTGCCATGATGCGGCCGGGAAACTCTATCGCTGCGGCACCCGCGCTGCCGAGGCGCTTGCGCAACTTATGCTTGCCGAGTCCAAATAGAGAACGGCGGTGATTCGCAGTCACCGCCGTTTCTCTCAACCAAGCCACAGGACGGCTCGGCACATGAAAGCACATAACAGACTAATCGGATGGCCGAATCCGTCAAGCGTCCTGTGGTCTACAAAACAGGACTTTTTACATGCCATCCAATCTGTTCATCGCCTACGATCTGATGTCGCCCGGCCAGAACTATGACGCGGTACGGGATGCAATACGCGAGCTAGGACCGAACTGGCAGTTCCAGTATTCGCTGTTCTACGTTCACACCCAGCACACTCCCGAAGCGGCTTACACCCACGTCCTGCGCGTCATGGACACGAATGACCGGCTCGCTGTCATTGTAGCCGCCGAATCTCTCGGGGCGATTGTCACAAATTGGGATCACCCTCCCATCGACTCGATAAACGCCATTTGGCTCGCGCCGTAAGGCAAACCTATCGTGGCGGCTGTTTCCGAGTTGGTTTCTTATTGCCATCAGGGCCGACCGCCTTCTTCTTCTTCGCGTCCTTCCCGGTCTTCGGATCGGGAGGCGTCTTCAGCATCCGCTTCAGCGTCTCGTTGAAGCGGTCTTCCTCGGTGACGGACGTTCTCCAGTTTGAAGCTGCTGGACCGCTCCGCCTTCAGAAAACAAAGTACCTGCCTACAGACCTCCAGATGGAGCGCAAGGTAACTTCCCTGCGAAACATCGATGAGCACTCAATCCTTTTCCAGATGCTCACCAACGAGGTTCTGAGACTCGACTACGCAATCCAAAACGCGCTGGACAACGGTACGGGCCACATCGGCCCATAACTCCCCTTTGTCCTCTGCGTGCCACAGCATCCTACTGATTTCGCGCTCTAACGCCTCACGCTGCTCTGTCGTGAGATTGCCGGCCTGTCCCGTCTTTTTTACCGAATCGGCCATGCTTTATCACGTATATAATTAGGCAGCCGCGCGTTTACGATCCGCAACGGTTCTATGCCGGAAGAAGCGCTGTTGAGGAGCGTTCGGCGATCAACCCGGCGACCCCTCGGCTCTTGCCCGAACGCAACCTACGTCAATGTCGCGGATAGGTGAAGTCCAATCCTCAGGAACCGCCTCGCATCTCGTACCGCGCTACCTCAGCGCAGTGTTGACATCCCTGAATGTGCAGCGGAGCAGAGCGACTATCGTCGCGACGCCGACGCCGCGAGCGAATAGACGCCTGATCTCCGCGTAGAGCGGTTCGGGTCGCACGAGATGTCCTGATTTTTTGGAGCGGCCCGCAATGGGCCATCGGCGCAATGCGCCAGCTTGTGATTTGTCTGCCTTATTCGGTTACCGCAGTCAATCCCTTTTTGCACGTCGGTCCTCATTTGTTGTGCGCTCCCTATAGAGCGACAAATCATGCTTGGACGGCATCTGGTACTTCGTGACGGGCTTGCTGGAGGCCTTTACGGCAATGCCCCATATTCTCGCCAAGTCATCGAGCGACGTGCGCAGATTGTCCGTTGCGGTCAGCCTGTCGCGCTTCGCGGTGTAGATTTCCGTCATCGCAGCCCCTTCCCCGCACACCCGGCGAACCAGCTCGTAGTTTCGTTCTCCCAGCACATGCTCGGCCTCAGCCAGCTTCCGAGCCGCCGCCATTTGAGCTACGTCGATCGGGTCGGCGATCTGGCCGCCGTCGACCTTGTCCCGGCTGTAGTCGATCGCTTGAGCGCCCGCGCCGCCGGTGGCCTCCCAATGCTTCCTGAACCGCAGAGCCGCTTCCGCCTGCCCCTTGTCGATCAGCTTTCGCGCGGCCAAGGTCCCGACTGCGCTTTCCCGCACATTCACCGCGGCGCGGATTTTGCGCGGTATGCTGACTTCGCCCTCAAGGTCAGGCCGCCAGTATGGATTATCGACAAACTCCGTCTGCAATTCGATCTTGCCGAATGTCAGCGGGTTCTTCTTCCGCCGCTTCCTGATCTTGCCCATCCACAGTCCCTTTTTTTGAGTTTCGCCGCCTGTTGTGCTATGTGCGGCTTTGGATCGTTCGGGACTGATTTGGAGCCGCCGCCGGGGTTATTCGGCGGCGGTTTTTCTTTGCCTCACATCAGCCTGAGATAACCGTAGGCGTTCCGGCGGCCGGAGCCGATGGCGTGGGGGTCGGGAGCCTTCTTCCGCAACTCCCCCGCGATCACGGCGCAATCCCTCGTCAACAGCATGTCCACAAGGATGCGAACGGCGTAAGATCGCTTGCAGCCGACTTCGCGCGCTATTTCCGCCGGCATACGAGAAGGGTTCTCCATCTTCAGAGCGATGATGCGCTGCTTCATACTGCGAGGATCGCGCCTCGACATGGCTTAGGCCGACTCCCCGAGGATGCTGACCCATGGCAACGTCACGATGCAGTCGTGGCGGCGGACCTGATATGCCCACATGCCACACGGGACGTAGTGAACGGCTACCGGTGCCTCATCCGGCACGGCGATTGCGGTAAGCCTTTGCGTGCTCGCGGTCTTCCGTCGTCTGCGGAATTTCTCCCGTATCCTGCGCTTTGTCAGCGCCGCATACGCTATTCGCGTCAGACCCCAGTCCTCGTCGTTGTCTCTCAGTCTTTCCATGCTGTTTCCTCACTTTGCGCGCTTCACGATCTTCCCATGCGCCCCAGTCCCCGAAGAGATCGAGGCCGTCAGGCGGCGTCTGCATTGAATAGGACGCCGGGATTGAGCGCCGGATACCGCCGGGCGTGCTTGAATTTCTCTTCGGAAGTTGGTGTACGGCCTGCGTCACGATTCATCGGCACATCCGGGGATGGATGAGCAGGATTGAATTCCAGATCGAAATCGAATGGCGATATGGTCGGGACTGTCTTTTCGGGCTTTTCACGCATCATGGCCTGAGAAGCGTACATGCGGCGGAAACCAAAATACGCGTACCAGTCGCGCCATTGCTGCGGATGCTTGTCCCGCGAAATGACGGGATGGCTATCGGCGCCGATGCTTTTTCGGAATTTGATGGCCTTCTCCGCAAAGACCTGTCCGGGTTTCACCGCCCATTCATCCATTTGCCTGTCTCCGAAGTTGCATCGATCGAACCCATGACGCCGGGATCATGTAACCCGGCCTCCCCGCCTGAATTCCGCGCGGGGGGTCCTGCCCGTTGTGCTCGTTGCGATACCGGATGATGTGCAGACGGGTTTCATCGTCGCCCTCGACGCAGAACACGTCGGCGGCGGCAGCTAGCGCGGGTTTGTCGCGCTCGAAACGTTCTTGGTTGAGCCAGGTGATTGCCTGCGGCACGAACCGAGTCGGCGACGGGTGTTCGCGAGAGAGTTCTCGCGCTGCATCGATCAGCTTTAGAGGATCGTGGCCTTTGGCGACGAGGCGATGGAACCTGTCCCGAGCTGGCTTCTTCGGGTTGGACCCCTCCCGCTTTGGAAAAACGAGCCAAAAATCCTCGAAAAGGTCACTCGCGCATGGTGAGAGCGATTTATCGCTCGAACCGGAAGGGGTTATTTCTTTAGGGGGTGTGGGGGACTTTTCTTTAGGGGAAACATCGTAACGTTCTGTCGATGTTACTGTAACGTTACCGTCACGTTTCGCTCGATGCCGCCGCGTCCGATCCCGCTGGGCAGCTCGCCTTGCCTCGTCAGCCTCGGCGCTGTCGGCGAGAATGTCCAGAACGCCTGCCATCTGGTCCGATGACAGGTTCAGGAGCGATAACTTGCGAAGGGCCGAGGCGGACACGCTCATGCTGCCAGCATCTCCTCGGCCGGCTGGACAACAACGAGGCATTCAAAGCTGCCTTCATCAGCCCACTGGATTGTCACCCGCTCGGCGAGGCTGTCGTCCTCAACGATCTGCATCTCAACCAGAAGGTCTTCGACAGCCTTTATGAGGTTCGCCACATCGCGTTTGCGCCTGTCGGGCCGCACCACATAGATTGCGAGCGAGAAGCGTCCCCTGAGGCGTTTGCGGCCCTGTGCGAGGATTTGCTCGCCGGCCTCGTTCCTCCACGCCTTGTAGGCGGGGACGGGATAGCGCCCACCATTCTTTGCATTCGCAAAAAGGTTGTTGACAGATGGCGGATATGGCAGCTCGTAGCGGATCATCCCCGGCGATCCTCCACCTCGTAATCAAGCGTCTCGCCAAGCTTGAGAAGCCTGTCCGCGCTCTTCCGGTAGTCTTCCCGCATATCGTCGTTGAGGTATTCCCATAGGGGTTCGGCAAGGCCGATGCGGGAGCGGCGGATAGCCTCTCCTAGACGGTCACGAAGGGAACGCTGTGCGGCGGACATGCGGGTCATGCGAGTTGCGCCTCCCGCTTCGTCGTCTTCGTCGCGAGGGCCGACTTCGCCCCGCGCTTCGTGTTCTTTCCGAGATTTGGAATCCACCCCGGCGGGGCCATGGTGACGGCCCAATCGCCGGGCTTCAGAGGATAGCCGGGGACCATCGTCCAGCCGTCCGCAATGCGGGCCGAAAAGAGCCTGAGCGGAACGAGTTCTATCGAGAGCGTCATCAGTAGCCCCGATCTGGAACGTAGAGGCAAATGGAACGGATGGCGTCGATCACGCCACCCGGCGTGCATTGATGAAAGAACTCGTCCTTGGAGAGCTTTATGCACGCGTCGCTGTAGGGGATGATCTCGCCCGTCAGCCTGATGCGATACCCAACCGGGCCTTCCTCCACTTCGCTGCTGGCGAGTTGCCTACAGTCCTGATTGGAGCAGCACTCCCATCCATAGCGCCAACCTGTCGGCGCTTCGTGAGCCGAGACAATGCAAGGCTGTGCAATGAGGGTGACGACGACGAGGAGCTTCATCTATTCAGCCGCCTCCTTAAATTCCTCGGGTTTGGCTTCGACGGGCTCGGCGATGACGTTGAGCGCGTTGATTTGTTCGCCCATCTCAATGTCGAGAAGCGCGTCCAGCGCTTTCATCTTCTCTGCCTCGTAGGCGTCGATCTTCGCCCGACACTCGGCATTGGCGGAAAGCGCAGCGTCGATATCCCGGACATCGGCATCAGCCAGATCGGCCAAGCGGCGGTAGTTCTCAGCATCAGCAACGCGCTTGGCTCTCGACGCATGGAGGTCGAGGTCTTCCTTATCGAGAGCTTCCCGTTTGACGATCAGAAGCGGGCGCGGCTTCGACACAGCCGGCGTAAATGCAGCAGGGAGTGCTGGCGCTGGCTTCTTTCGGAAGAATAAGAGCATGGAAGCGTTCTCCGGGCTTAGAGCGGGCCTTGGCCGTCCATGAGGTCGGCGGGAGCCGGGTGATATCCATCGAATTCTGGGTCTGGGTCGGGCCCGTACCGGCGATTGAACTGCTCCATTTCGGCGGCAAAGCACCACTTGGATACGGCGTCTTCGGCCTTCCCAATCGCCTCGCCTGCCGTCTTGCCGTTCCAGTTTTCGTGACGGGCATGTGGACAGAGAAGGTAGGAGTAGACATCTACCGTCCAGTATGGATCGCGTTCGTCGCCTACGACCGGCGGAAGTACAAACGAGAGGGTGACCGCACCTTCACTACTCTTGTGGTGCCCATCCTTCTGGAGTTCGTGATACGTTGCAGCGCGCAGTCGTTCCTGCATTCGGGCCAAGCGCATCGCCTCATCGAAGCCGATCATCTCATCTCCCTCGCTTCCTTTTTCGCGCTCTTGATAGCTTCCAGCTTTGAAGCCAGAGCGCGAATTTGATCCTGAATAGCTGCCACATCCTCGTCGTGCTCCACTGCTTGGGCGGCTTCCGCCTGTGCCAGCAGACGCGCCGCATGCCGTCCGCAGTGATCTGCAAATGCCGCCCTGATGCGCGCGTACAGAGACACGTCGCACGTCTTGGCCTTGTTCTTTCGGAGATGATCCAGTTGCCACCGGCTGATGCCGTACTTGGCCTCCAACCGGGACATGGCGACATCGGCATTGCCGACGCGGCTTGCTTCAAGCCGCACCATCTCCCGAGCGTAGGTACTCGCGTCAACGACACTCATGGGTGTGAGATTCCCCGATTTTGGGTACGCCATGCTTTCAGTCCTCTCGTAGGTTCATCGTCATGACGAACCGCAGACGAAAAGGACCGGAACAGCTTGGAAAGATCGCGCGTCGCGTCTTGCAGGACCTGAGACACGCGGGAAGACCAGCGGTTGAGAGAACCGCTCAAATTGCAGATGCGCCCAAATCCGCAGGGGCGCGCGGGCCGGTCGATGATGTCCCTACCGTAGGCCGGCCCGCAAA
>ERZ869925.797-NODE-797-length-18644-cov-4.191565_pt1 | contig 18644 bp, 36 predicted proteins | sample MGYA00579311_ERZ869925 | MGnify/ENA primary metagenome ERZ869925 (study PRJEB32216, sample SAMN09231817) | wastewater metagenome | place: USA: Maryland | collected 2016-07-30 | study: EMG produced TPA metagenomics assembly of the PRJNA472060 data set (Reclaimed...
ATAAATTCCTGTCTTTCTTCATCACTCATACTGGCAAGCATTTCTCTGGCGTATTCTTTCAGAGATTTAGAACCCTTGGGTCTTCCTCCTGGATTACCAGATTGACCCTTTTTAAACAGCCAAGGTCTGTTATTTATCTGTTCCTGAGTCTCTTCCATAATGGTATATTAACATAACTTTATTATGTTGTCAATCTTTTATGTGGACAACCCCCCTCTAATTTCTTAGCAAAATTACAGTTATGGCATAATGTTTGAAACCTATCTGGAAAACCCTCTTTCTTTACTAGTAAATATAGTTCTTTGCCTGATTTTTTACTTCCACAAGGGTTTTTGTCTTTATATCCATCATTATTTATGTGGTCAAGTGTCATAAACTCTGGTGTAGACTCTCCACAACATTTACAAATCCAACCATAGTGGTCAAAAATTTGTTTCCTTATTTTTCTCCAAAGTTTCTTCGTTCTTAAATTTACACAGTCTTTACAATCTTTCCTTCTTGGGTTTTTACAACATCTAGCTCTATAACCAAACCTACTATCTTCCTTATCTTCTTTACATATTGTACATTTCTTAATCATTCTATTGTTTTATATTGTTTAGATAGATTTTTAAGAGACAGCCCCCCCTACCCCCCATTACTAAACTAAGTAATAAAGAGTGGGAGACTGACAACTTATCATATCGTTTAGATGAGTTTTTGCCGTTTATCTGCACGGTCGCCAGCCCTATGGATTTCACTTTAAAGACTAAATCCAATTCGCCCAAGTCTATTCCCCGATATTCAATTATACAAAACCTCTCTGGCGTATCACCTAGCTTTCACTAGGTGGCACACCACAGAGGTCGTGCTAATACGCCGTTAGTACTTTACTAACACCACCATTATATCATATCCCATTTAAAAGTGCAACTGTTTTGGTTTTTTTTCTTTCTTTCTTCTCGGATACCTCTTAATTCTCCACCAGAAGAACTTGTCAAAACTTGTAGAGTCCTCGCATAGTTTCCATAAAGTTTCCATTTCCGCCAAAGGAACGTTAATCATTCGTATCGCTAGTTCCTTAAAGGTTAGAGGATTAGGCATATTCTCATTCCAGCCTGGCATTACCTTACGATAAAACTTCTTAATCCACATTCCCCTCGTTTGTTGTATTGGTTTGCGCGGTTGGTATAGTCTTAATAAGTCCTTGATGTGAAAGTCCATTTTCTTTTAAAATAATAGCTAAATATTCCTCTTGGGTAAGTCCGTAATATTCTAGGAAACATTCTTTTTTCCATACGACCTTTGTCATCTCGTAATATTATACACCCTGCGTAGGTTTTGTGTATATATTTTAGTTGTGGATAACTAATCTACAACACGCTTGACAGATAATGTCAATATGTTATAATTACCTTATAGTCACTTGACAAATAAAGGATTGTGACTATACTGCAGTATCTTGTGTGAATTACGACCTCACATAAGCAATACTGAGTCGGAAGACTCCCGTTACACTTTTACGGATATAAAATGAATAAAGCCATCTCTTAGCCGGGGTGGTTTTATTATATACTATATGGGTTTTCTTTACAATATTGACATTCTGTGGTGTAAATAAGTTATCCACAGGTTTAGGCTTGCACTACATACTAGGTATGCTATTCTTATTACATGAGGGGTGTGATGGCTACGACAGATTAGTTCCGGCTCATCTAATCGTAAGCCATTAAGACTCCATTTTATAAGTTAATTTAATAATATGACAAACGAAGAAAAAAGAACTTATGTCTTACTTCATAACAAATGGATAAGACGTGAAAGGTATCAGCAGCTAGCGTTAATTGTAGTATTAGCAATCTTAGTAATTATAGTTTTAATATATGGCAAATAATATAACAGATTTTATTGGTGGTGGGTATAAAGAAATGCTAGGTCGGGCATTATCTCAAGAGGAATTAGATAAATTATATTATGAGACTCACGACTGCCTATCAGATGACTCAGACTTAGAGATGGCACGAATTGACAGATGGGCGGAAGATAATGGTATAGAAGTAATATGAAATCACAAATAGAACGAGTTAAGGGTAAGATATTAAGAGATGGGTTTATTACTAGGAATGAGTGTTTGAGAAATTATATTAGTCGTTTATCAGCTATAATCTACACACTAGAGAAACAAGGAATGAAGTTTATTACAGAAGAAAAGGGTGGGGATTATATATACAAATTAAATATATGAGATATAATGGAAGTGTTGTAACAGAGGAAGATTTTAAAAAGGAAAGAGAGAGAAGAGATAGTAGTTTATTAGACAGGCTTGCTACAAAATTAAATGGTCGTTGGCAGGCTTATGTGATGGGATTTGATAGCGATTATATACCAAATCCCCCACAAGGAATGAATGAATAAATATATGTATAAAAAATTATTAGCAATTCAACAAGAAATAGGTGCAATTAAAAAGGACGCAACTAACCCATTCTTTAAGAGTAAGTATTTTGATATAAACTCTTTACTAGAACAGGTTAAGCCAGTTCTTAATAAGCACGGAGTGGTGCTGTTACAGGGTTTAACAAGTATAGAAGGTAAATTAGCACTATCAACAAGGTTAGTTACCGAATTAAATGCTGTAAATGATACTATGGTGGAGTTTATATGTCCATTACCAGAAACAGCAGATGCACAAAAAGCTGGTTCGGCAATAACTTACTTCAGGCGTTATGCTTTACAATCATTACTAGCGTTAGAAGCCGAGGATGATGACGCTAATGATGCAAGTGGTAAAACTTATACCACGGTGTCCGAGAAGAAAGCTTATCAGGAGAAGAACAAAAAAGATATGGAGAGCGGGGTGCAACCATTTTAATCAACTAATTAAACAATAAAATGAACGTAAATTCTTTTGCAATTTTTAAGAACACTAGAAAAGAAAAAGATACTCACCCAGATTATACTATGAGTATTAATGTAGGAACTAAGGAGCAACCAGTATATGTAGAGTGTGCCGGGGTGTGGATGAAGGAAGGTCAGAAAGGTAAGTTTATGAGTGGTATGATGAAAGCACCTTTTCAAGAAAAATCAGGCTGGACTATTACAGAAATCAAGCCAGACTTAAAAGATGTGCCGACATTCAAGAGAGATAGTCAGGGTAAGCCTATTGGAGTGGCCGAGCCAGTAGAGGAAAAAGACGAGGTGGAAATTCCTTTCTAATATGGAGACTTATTATGCCAAAATTACAGGTAAGGTAAATATCCCCCAGGCTCTTGCCATTGGTCACAATTATAAAGTCATATCGGACTGCTCAATCACTTCTGAAGCAAAGGAAGATAACGAAGATGGAACATTCTCTGTTACTTTCAAACTTGAACCTATCACTATGGAGATTTGTAAAGACAACGGAAATGTTGTCAAAGCGAAAGACCCACGCAAAAACAGCACAAAAATTAGGAATTTACTCTACTTCAAATGGAAAGAAAGCAACGAGGCCGTAGAGTTTGATGATTACTACACACGATTCACAAATACAGTACTGGTAAATATGGACGCCTTAATAGAAAAAATGAAATGAAAAAACGAATATGTATTACAATAGACCAAAACACTGATGCTAAAATTAAGCAATATGCTGATTTAAAGTTAAAAGACTATCCTTTAAAGAAAAGGAGTAAGGCAATAGAGGATTTAGTGAATATTGCGATGAAAGTAGTGCTAGAAGTAATTTAACAAATCAAAGAGGGTGTGAGAACTTGGTTAAGGAGTCTCAAAAAGCGATTGGACTCGCTGATAAATGCTCCTTAATCAAATCCTCCCACTCTCACAATAAAAATATGAATAATAAATGTAAAATATGCCAAAGAGAGTTTAATCAAATCTTACCAGACGAATACTGTGTTGATTGTCGTAGAGCTATTGAGTCAGGTAATGCTGTAGAGGTTGAGCCACTCTCACAAGTCTAGCAAGATAATAAAAAAATAAGATGGAAAACCTAGTTAAAATAGTTAAAGAGTATGAGTCTTATGTAAATAGTGAAGATTATCACGAAGACAACGATTATAAGGATTACATTTACGAAGCAGCGGTAGAGGCAGTTTTAGGAAAAGAGTTTTGGAAAATACTTAATAATAAATCATATGAATATAAAACAAGGAAAAGAAGTAGAGTATAAAAAATACACAGATAATAATCAAGACCCTTATGGCAAGTGTGCGGTAGACTGTTCTGAAATTATGGGTAAGTTTATTGATGAAGGTAAAACTTTTGAAGAAGCGGAGAATTTAATGCTAAAAACCCCCGATGGTAGTGAACTTACAGGATATTTAATGGGTTGTGTTATTTCTGGCTTGGTCCACTTTCACCCACAAGGAGATGAAATAAGAAAATGGTGGAATGACAAGGAGAAATATGGCACACCAGATGAAAACGGCGTCAAAAATCCCGCAATCTTAACCTTAAAAGATTACCCCCCAGTGCAAGAATAATAAAATGGAAAAGAAAGAAATAATGGAAAAATTAGGCGAGTATCATAAACAGCAAGGTATAGCCTTCTTATCGCAAAAAGATGCCGAGGATTATTTTAAAGGACTAGTAGATTTAATAGAAAGTTTAATTAAATAATAAAATGCACGAAGAACAAGGTGGACCATTAACTTATAAGATAACGAGAGTTAGGACATATAATGACGAGCAAATAATCTCAGATGAGGTTGAGATAATTACTTCTAGGGGGATACGATTTGTTTTCCCGACCTTCGATATTCCTAGATTAATTAAAAACATAAGAGAAAAGGCAGAAAATGAAAACTGGCCAATAAACTTGAGATAATCTATATAAGACAATGAATAAATACCCACAAAGCGAATTATTTGAAAAGTTAGCCGATATAGAACATCAAAGATGGGCGGATTGGCAACAGTATGTCTTTAATAAAAGTGAAATGAAAGAGGTGGACGGCGAAATGATGATGTGCCTTCCAAACGAACTTTATCAAAGATGGGCAATACAGATTGACACTAAATATGCCGATTTATCAGAGAAAGAAAAAGATAGTGACCGTGACCAAGTAATGAGATATTGGAAGTTAATATTCCCAGATGTAGTCTAATTTCCCCCCCCCACTCAGCTTTAATAGTTAATTAGATAAAGAAGATATGAAGAAAATAACTGGTTACAAATCAGACACCCAAAGTAAAAACATAGCGTGGTTTTTGCCTAGACCCAAACCTGACCACTACAAGGGGGGTATGCCGTTGTATGCGGAAGAATGGATTTTTGAACTAGCTAGAGATTTATTGAAACAAAAAGACATTTCAATCCTCAATCTTTTCTGCGGTATGAATAAGTATGGCTTTCGTGTGGATATTAAAAAGGAAGTTAAGCCAGATTTAATTTGCGATGCCCACGACCTAGTAAAGTATTTAGGAAAAACTAAGAAGTTTGATGTTATTTTTGCCGACCCACCTTATTCCACCGAAGAAGCTAGAGATATTTATGGAACTCCAAAATTAAACTACAAAAAATGGACAGCTCAATGCGAGCAATTATTGAGAGTTGGGGGAATACTAATTGTTTATCATAAGTTTGTAATGCCAAACCCTAATCCTGAAAAATATACTGTAGTCAAAAGAGTATTTATAGGAAATAGGGCGTATCATTTACCAAGGGTAGCGATTTATTTTAAGAAAAAATAATATGAAAGCATTAAATAGATACCAGTGTTGGATAAAAGGGTTATGGAGAAGTATCTGGACTTTAATGGGAAGTGGTTATCCAATGTCAGGTCATAATTTAGTAGAAGAAGGCACTTATAATAATTGCAAGGTCGTTGTTTGTAGGTGTGAAGTGTGTGGAAAATTAGATATAAGCTGGTCTAAAAATTAACTCCAATGTCAGAAGAATTAAAAAAAGAGTGGAGCGAGCAGTTTGATGAGAAGTTTTATGATATAGACTGTCCTGGATTTAGTGAGCATACAGTAAAATGTGCTGAATATAAAAACATTAAACAGTTCATAAGTTTTTTACTCGCCAAGCAACAGGAAGAGTTTGTGAAGATGATAGAAGCGATAGAAATTGTAGACTCTTCCGACCCATATGCTAGACAGTGTGAAATTGAATTAAAAGAAAAGGTTATTGAGATATTAAAAGCAAGTTAGTATAAACAAAAATGAAAAAGTGTCGTTTCTGTGGTAAATATAAGAAAAGATGTTGTCGAGCTAAGTTCATAGAATCTATACATATAAGTAGATATAAGACGAACAAGAAAACCACCCAGAAATGAGTGGTTTTTTAAAAGTATATTCACCCTGGAGGTTGCATGTTTATCTAAGGGGATTTCTCCCGGCTTCACCTTTATCCCAGAGTGGCAGTCTGTCAGGTGTTTAATCCGACCATTTTCGCAGGTAGATTAGACTACATATCTATTCTGCTATCCCCTTCAAAACAATAGGGGCTTTAAAATATTATAACATACTAACAAAAAAACCGCAATCAAGCGGCTTTTTGTTCAGCTCTCTGGGTCAAACAAAGAGTGATAATACAGTTTGAAATGATACTTAGCTCATGACGACTAAGACCGACCAAATGTATTTTAACAGATACTAATTTAATTGCAATGGTCTCCAGCTCTGTCGTAACCGTACCATTTCGTGTTTGCAAAGTTATCAGAAGCCCACTTAACAGCAAAGTCAACATCGAGGGCTTGTTCCTTTGTTATTGTTGGATGAGAGGGTAAGTGAATTTGGAAAATACCATAAGACTCTTCTGGTAAATTAGATTTGATATTATAATACCGTGATTCACAATAGGCCGTTCTAAGTAATTGGTAAGCTTTTGTACCAGTAGCATATCTTTCAATAATACCTTGGACTACAAACTCAGGAACTAACGCTCCTTCTTGATAATTTAAGATAATTACCGGGTCAATCGCTTTTGCAGTTGCAATACGAGGTTGTATACAGATAATGGCGAGACTGGCAATGAGGAATAAATAGATAAGATAAACGAGAACATTTATAATTTTCATTTTGTTAAAGAGCGGACAAACAGAATAATCCCCTAACGATATGTCACCTTAACCAGCGACTAGCAGGTTGATAGGGTTTTGAAGGCGGTATTAGTACTTCTGTGAAGGAGAGAGTTTGAAGTAAACTGCTAGTGCCGATAATACGGTGTTCACTAGAACTAAAATATCTTCAGAGACAACTCCTGTCAACATAACTACTATGTTGGTTAGAACCATAAAGACAAGTGTCCATAGAGTTCTACTTTTTAATGCTTTTACGAGCATGAGTATATTATAACATAATTTCAATGTGCAATCAAGACCGACTCTTGATGCTTTAATTATAGCTTATTTATGTTTATTTACAAGGCAAGTTAAAGGGTGCGGTGTGGATAACACACGCGCACCCAGTTGCCACGCCGCCGATTACATCGGGAGGTGTAGCTGTTCATGACCGCGACAGACAACACGGAATCTCATCTGCGGGTCAATGAATTTGGAGAGCTTCTCGGCAATCTCGTCGAGAGAAAGCTGAGAGTTGTTCGTCAGGACGTTCCAAGCGTGATGCTCCCTTCTGGAACACAGATGGATGTTATCCCGCTTGTTCAGCCCCCCCGCCCACTTTGGAACTCGGTGATGCTTCGTTCTCACGGTTTTCCTCCACAATGACCGACACAACTCGAACTCTGAGCCGATAGTACCCTGGACAGTCCAGGTTGTTGGGGTGATGGTTCGGGTCCAAATCTTCAGTGCAACCCTTACACACCCCAGTGAACCGATTAAGACACGTCTCCAACATCAAGTTCGGCACGTTTGTACCCCAACTGTTTTGTTGACTTAACCTTGACGCGACCCGCCAACAGGTCAAGGGCAAAGTCCTCCGCCTCTACGGGGTAGGAATCTGCCACCAAACACTGCTGGAACCATTGACGCATTGTGCGTTTGGACTTGCGGACTTCCGCCCTGTCCATTGCTGCCTTGAACAGCACCGCGGGATGGATGTTAAACACCCCAGCGGCGAAGTTCGTGAGACTCATCATAGAACCCCCTTTGTCTCGAATTCATACAGCCGGTAGAACACCCGAGAAATCAGCTCCGTAGCCGACTCCTCCAATTCGGTATGCTCGTCACGGTCTTCGTCGTTGTGGGTAGCGATACCCACTGCGATGTGCGTTATTTCGTGAGCGAGAGTCTGGAGTATTTCCTTCTTCTCACCCTTACGCCACAAACGCTTGATGGACTTGCCGATGCGAATGTTCGCACGGAGGTAGACGTAGTCCACCTTAATGTCCATCATAAACGGAGACTTCTTCAGGTTGAGATACACATCGAAGTGCGTCAACCGAAAGATACAGAGCATCTGCCGAATGTGCTTGAACAGAAACGCCTGCAACTCCTCATTCATCACAGACCTCCTTTCACAGACGGAAACCAATCTTGTACACGAGAACCAGCAACAAGAACACGGCTATCAACGCCATCAGCTCGTTCATACTCCCCCCTTGTAAAGAACAGTGACTTTAATTATACCATAATCTTGACACAAAAGCACAAATTAGTTATCCACAGAAAATACACTTGACAACTATTGTCACAATTTTGAGTTCTGTTATAATAATATTAAATTTGTGATTAGGTCGTAAAATCATAAACTTTACTAAAGTTTTTATAAGTGGTATAATAAAAGTGGAACAGCACAAAAAGGAGAGTATGAATACGAGAGAGGTCGTGGAGAAACTGTGGGGTAAGATGTCTTATATAGACATCGGCAAACGCACCGGCCAAACGGCTGAGGCAGTTCGCAAAATGGGTCGGAGAATGGGACTCGCACCGCAGTGGGTGAATTCTCAGAACCGGCAGATGAGTGTCGCAGATGAACTCGCAAGAGACATCAGCCTCAAGGCCGCTAAAGGCCGAGAGCAGAAGAAGGATTCCAAACTGAACGAGGCAATGGAGCAAATCGTTGCCCTGAATCAGCAACTGGAAGTCTTTAAAGCGACCAAGGAAGTCAACACGTTTGCAATCAAGTCGCACTCGGGGTCGGGCAGTTCGGCAACGGCGGTTGTTGTTGCCTCTGACTGGCACTGGGGTGAGACGGTTGAGCTTGATGACGTCAACGGACTCAACGAGTTCAACACCAAGATTGCGAAGGAAAGGGCGGAGTCGTTCTTTGCCAACACACTCAAGCTCGTGAAGACGTTTCAGCGAGATATTCGCATTGAGAACATCGTCATCGGTGTCCTCGGCGACTTGATTTCGGGAAACATTCACGCGGAGCTGTTGGAGAACAACGAACTCCTGCCGATTGACCAGATACTTGAGGTTCAGAACGTTCTTGCATCGGGGATTAAGTCCCTCGCAGACGCTGGACTGAAGGTGCTTGTGGTTTGCCATTCGGGCAACCACGGGAGAATGACGGAGAAGCGTCGGGTGGCTACGGAGGCGGGAAATTCCCTGGAATACCTGATGTATCACAATATCGCTAAGTCCTTCGAAGGGGACAAGCGGATTGAGTTCATCATTCCTAGGAGCTACCTGTCCTACGTGGACATCGACGGCTTCGTGGTTCGGTTTCATCACGGTCACGCTTTGCGCTATGCTGGCGGAATTGGAGGTCTCTTCATTCCCGCTTACAAGGCGATTGGGGCGTGGAACGTCTCACGGAAAGCGGACTTGGATGTCTTTGGACACTTCCATCAGTTCCGTGACGGAGGACAGTTCATCTCGAATGGTTCGTTGGTTGGGTGGAATCAGTTTGCCACGGCTATCAAGGCAGTCTTTGAGAAGCCACGGCAGGCATTCTTCCTGATTGACAACGGTCGCAAGGAGAAGACGGTGACAGCACCTGTCTTCCTGACGTAACCGACTGGGGGCTAGGGTAAAACCGATGCCCCCTTAACGTATAAACTTATGCACGAAAACAAGCAACAGCACTTCATAAATTGTTCAGCACCAATTTGTAGTTGCGACACAAATCCTGACTACAAAGATGAGGTCGTTTGGTGTCCAGGAGAAACAATTTGCCGGTTCAAACCATATCAGAAGTTTCAAGAACAGCAAGTTAAGATTAATGAATTATTTAGACTTAGTAAGTTTGAGGATGGAACTTTCTCAGCTAACCATTTAGAGAGGATTAGGTTTCCCAAACCCAAGAAAAAAACGCCAAAATAACCTTATTTATAGCCCTTGTCCTCGACCCGTTTAGCTAAAAATAGGGGGGGGTGGTAGGTAGTATCATTTAAATCACAAAACAGGCTCGTTTTATCAAAATAACCTTATAAATCAACAAATATGAAAACAATAAAAATAGAACAAATAAATGCGGTTTTACAAGCCATTTATCAGACTAATATTTCAGCGGCAAACTTTGATGCAATCAAAAAACTGTTTACTGAATTACCAGACGTTAAACAACCAGTTGTTGACTTAGAAAAATTAGATAATGAAATTAATAAAGATGAAACTAAAGGATAAAAAGTCGCAGGAGTTGTTACAGAAGCTTGGCGAATGTGAAGTGATTACTTTTGATAAAAAGAAAATATGGGGTAAGATATTAAAGTCTTATAAGATGAAGGAACAAGCGCACGCACTCTTATTACAAGCAGATGTTTTATTAGATGAAGTATTAAACGAATTATATGGAGAAAAAATTAACACGAGGAGAAATTAAAATTGCTAAGTTGTATTCAGAATTGATTAAATTACAGGCTGAAACTTATGAGGGTTATGGTGGCACGATTGATGAAGATACTCTGCATGCTTCCAGGTTATTATTAAAAGAATTTAAGAGATTATACAGTCCCAATGAACAAAACTAAACTAACAAAGGAACAGATGATTTTAAGTATTCGCCGTGACCCGCATAACATGGCGGAGATTGTCCACTTTTGGATTAAGGATAAGGTCGCACATCCTGAATTACGGTGTGGACAGATTATCATGAACTCGGTCGGGGTTAATGACTTATATAACATTGAGGATGATGATTTACTTAAATTAACCAGACAAATGTATGAAAAATAATTTAACCAAACCTGCAATACGCACCTTTGAAGGTGGAGCCGTCCGTGATTCCACTCAAGGTAAATTAGATTACTTCGGATTTCGTCACCCTAAGGTGGAACAGTTATTTGCAGAATATATGGAACGGCATCAACATTTACCCGATGGTTCTACTCGTCAAGCTAATAATTGGTGGGCGGGCTGGGACAAACTTATCTCACTTCAAAGTTTGGTTCGTCACGTTGAAGACTTGCAAGCTATCCACGCTGGGTATGTGGTTATTGAAGTTCGGGGACCAAAAGGGGTTAGGAAAGTCTACCACGATTTATCTAAAAATGAACCATATATAATTGAGGAGGATGAAGAGGCTAAAGTGGTCTCAATTGAGGAGTGTTGTGGGGCGATTAGATTTAATGCTGGAGCGTATTTACTTGAACATATAAAATGAAAAAACGTAAAATATTTGCTTGGGATTTAGACGGGACATTAACTATCAAGGAAAAGAGTGGTGGCGGGTGGACGCCTGAATCTTGTTTAATGGCTAAACCTAGGCAAGAAATGATAAACCTATGCAACCAAGCGTGGAAAGCTGGGCATTTTATTCTCATTTATACAGCTCGACGCTGGACAACACGAGAGGCAACTGTTTATTGGCTACAAAAGAACAATGTTCATTATCACGCTTTGGATATGGGTTCAAAGCCTTTGGTTGACCACTATATTGACGATAGGGCTATTAATGCCGAGGATTTACAAAAGATAAAAACTGTGTTATAATCCACAAATGGTAAGAGACGATTTTAATAAAGAATGTGACGCATTATGGAAAGAAAAAACTGAACTTGAGAACTTAAAAGTATCTGAAGAAGAATTTGTGCCGGCGCAGGTAGTTGAACACGACCCAAATGAAAAAATACTTATTAAGATAATTTTATGAAGTCCACTACGCGCAAAGTTCAAGATGCCTTGTGGAAAGAGTGTCGTAGAATTATTTTAAGTAAATATGATAATACCTGTTACACTTGTGGCGCTACTAATCTTTGTGGGTCTAATTGCCAAGTGGGACACTTCATCCCAAGTGGGGCTTGTGGTGCTTTGCTTAGGTATGATTTACGTAATCTTAGAATACAGTGTATGCGCTGTAACATTCATCTTGGCGGGAATGGTGCTGAGTATTATCGTAGAATGGTGGAAGAAGTAGGACAAGAAGCAGTAGACCAATTATTTAAAGACAAACAAAAAAGCGTCAAGGCTATTGACCACTATAATAAACTTTTAAAAGAATATGAAATTCTTTGAATATCTAGCGGGGGCTTTTATTACTATAATAGGTTATACAGTAGCGTGGATATTAGAAAATCCACCTCTGGCTAAGGTGGTTCTCGTTATTCTGATTATTTGGTTTATTTGGAGTTCAGTCTCAGGAATTTAAGGAGATTAAGAAAATTATTCCACCAAACTGGGTCATCTGAAGCATAAGTCTTCTTAGGAACTTCTGGTATATCCAACATATCTTTAAAGTCTAAGCCTCCAAAGTAACCATTATCATAATTCAAACACACAACCTTTTTTGTCATTCCAGGATACTTCCAACCTCCAGTGGAGTATTTCATCTGTCGTAATCCTAAATGCAAATGAGTTCCGGCATAAGGATTATATTTCCAAAAACCTAGACCGTTAGAATCTGAGACAACAAACCCCGTGTTGCCCATTAGTCCTATTTTATCCCCCGCGTTAATTGTATCCCCTAATTTGGCTTGGATAAAAGATAGATGACCATATGTCCATTCGTGTTTAGTTTCAGGGCAGAAAACTCGGACGTGCTTACCGTAACCACCAGCATCTTCTTTAACGTCACAAACAATACCTCCTTCAACACATAAGAGTTGTGTTCCCCAAGGAGCTACGTAGTCGTGACCATTATGACCTTCAAGATGAACACCATTAATAACCACGGCATCATAATAGAGTTTGTGATTTTCTCCAAACCATTGAGTCACCGACCCTTTTGGGTAATCAGTGGCGACAAAACCAACGAATGGTTGTGAGATTTTCATTTTCTTTCTTTAACCAATAAAGATAGAGTGGCTTCAATGCTAGCAAGTTTAGTTCTAATTTCAAGTAAAACAGGATTTAAGTCTTTGGCGTCTTGTTCTAACTTACATATTCTTTTCTCCTGCTCGTTGTTCTGCATTTTAAGATTAGACCAAGAGATGATAATACCCACGAAGGCTGAAACGACAATCCAGTAGTCTTGGGCAATATCTAGTAAATCCATAGTTGTAATATTATAACACGAAATTAATTAATTGACAAGTTATCTAATTATAATTCTTTAATCTCTATTATTGGTTTATCTGATACTGTAATTTTATTTAATGTTTTATATTCTTCCACAGCGTCACTAAATACTTCCTTTTGTGCTTCAGAGACAACCAACTTGGTTTTAGCCAAAAACTCGTTGACTACCCTATACACTAATAAATCTACTTGTTTCTCTGTCTCCTGTGGAATTTTGTATGTTTTTTCTATATACATTTTATTTTAATTAGCTAATAAATTATGCTACGGCTTCAGTTATGGCGGTTATAATTCCATTTGAAACGGTTATTGTTCCATTGGTTGTGCCACCAATACCTGTTGTATAAGTGCCATCAGCGACTGGTGTTACGGCTGAAACTACTCCTGCTGTTGCTACAAGTGGTCCACCTAGGTTTGTATCAAGAGTTGTAGTCCCCACAATCGTAACCGTGCCGTTAAATGTCCAAGGCTCTGATGCAAAAGACTGGGGAGTTCCTGAATTATATTCCATCCTTAGTATTTCGTGTTGGTCGCTTGGAAGCCCTACCCTAAACCAATTTCCACCACCACCAGCATATCCAACACCAGCGTCAAAGTAGTTTCTACCAGAATATTGTGTTTGGTCAGCGTTTGAAAAGGCTTGCCAGACACCACCAACAATAGAGTAGTCGGATGGGTTAAAACAACCAAGTCTTAGATTTCCATCTTTAGAGAAAATATCAAATCCAAAGTCTCCAGCTGTTGAGGTGTTAGCCCGAATAATCAAACCGTTAGCATCATTAGTATCTTTTATTTCAAGGGTGGTATCTCCCGAAGAAGACAAGAAAGTATTTCCGACAGCGTTTATAGCATAAGTTCCATCCGATAATGAGACAGTTCTCGTTCCGTCAGTTGTCTGTATTGCTACCGAATCATCACCTATCTGAACGCCTACTGTGCCTGTAGTATTGTAAAACTGTGCTGACTGAAATCTATATGTCCCGTCTCCAAGTGTTGAACCTTCATCAGCCACTGGATGAATCGGTCCAGTCGTAGTCATTGCGTTCGTGCCATCTATCAAATTAACTCTCTGTGTTGAATTGGTGAAAGTTCCTGCGTTCGTTCCATCAGACAAATCTGCTAATCTTGTTCCGTCAGTAACCTGAAGTCCTTTTGAGTCCAAACCTATTTTAATCCCAACGGTTCCAGTTGTGTTATAGAACGAAGCATTTTTGAAGCGGTAAGTAGAATTTCCTAAAGCCGAACCCTCATCTGCTGCTGGCGATAAATTATCACTTAGATAAAAGCCATCATTAACGTGGTGGGAAATCGTGTCCGTTGACATATTGTTCGTGTGGTAAAAATCCAAATATATCAAGTCACTATTTGTATCATTATATATCTTAAAATGTCCCTCTGTTCCCCAATCACCGACAACGTGGTTTGCCGTTCCAAATAACTGTCTATTTTCTGGGTCTATGCTTTGAGCCCCGCCAGATGATTTAATATAATATCCATTTCCCCAAACAATATCGTTTGTCCCGATGGTATTACCAGTGGCAAGGACATCAGATAAAGATTGATTAACTCCGATTGCTACGTCATTTACTTTAAAACTTCCCGTAATATTTACGTCTCCCGCAACCTGAAGAAGGGCTCCCGTTGTATCGTCTGCTGTTGCTCCAATAAGAACGTGAGCCGATTCATTCACCCTCATTCCCTCTGCTGAACCAACACCAAAGGCTACATACACACCAGATTGTGCGTTTTGCCCTGGATAAAACAATAGTGGTGCATCTCCTGTTTGGAAGAATGCTTGATTAGGAAAACCCGAAGATGTGCCACCCATTCCAAAGAACATATAACCATAAGCTCCATCACCTCTAATCGTTCCATAACAATATCCACCCGCATTAGTGTTTTGAACATCAAAGAATTGATAACCAGCACCTACGTTGTTAATTGCATTTAAAGCACCAGAACCGTTAATGCTCATAATTCCATCTGTAATTGAGCCCCCCTGGATTGCACCTAGCATTGTTAGCCCTGTTTCTGCACCTATTGGGGTAAGAGTTGTTCCGTCTGTTTGCCAGTAGTTAGTTCCACCACCATTTGCGACCCAGTCTAACGCACCAGAAGTTAAACCTAGAACCTTTCCATCATTACCTGTAATGTCGGGAACCGTTAAAGAAGCCGTCACCGAGGCAACATAAGTATTTGGAACTGACGTTAAGTAAGTTGAACTATCTAACGAACCATCCCCTTTAATAAAATCACTAGACGTTCCTATTCCTGTTGATGTTAGGGTTTTTGAAGCATCAGTAAATACTACTTTGGAAGCAGTAAGAGTATCAAGGTTTACGTTATCAGAGAATTTAAAATAATCTTCATCTTCCATCCAAGTAAGAACACCATCATTTGTTTCACCATCAAAAGTTAATACTTGGTCGTATCCTGCAACTCCAGAACCAAGAGTAATATCTCCATTGGCATTTATTTTCATTCTTACCGTCCTTGAAGCCGTGGTTGAACCAGTTGGAGTGGTCATCAAAGTAAGATACGAGCCTTGATTGGTTGCACTCCAAGCTTCAGCGGCAAACCCCGCCATTCCAGTTGATTGAACTAGTGTGTGTGCATTATCTATTGCCCCTCCAAATAAATAGAATCCAAGCCTTTCGTCTGTCCCCATATTAGCTCCATCGTCAGAATAACCCACAATTCCAGTTCCACCAGCCGAACCGCTAGTTGCTGTGTTAACTACCCTGAACAGTAGGCCAGTTCCATCGCTATTAGTTATTCTAGTTGAACCAGATATTTCTAGTAAGTCAGTTGCGGTAACAGCATTTGCTACAATATTAAAAGAGTTTCCGTCAAATCCCATATAAGCATCCTGTGCTGCACCGAAAGATAATTGACCAGCACCACCAACCGTTAAGTCAAGCGGAATCTGAACTTCTTGGTCTGCCTGCACGTTAAGGGCTTCAGTGTTGTTTGTGAACATTAAAAACTTCTGTGCCGTCCCAGTTCCCACGCCACATCCACCTGTATCAAATCCTGTCCATAGGGTTCTGTTAGCAACACGCACGCCAGAAGTAGTAAAACCCGAACCCAGGTGTTCAAGAATGGCGTAGTTGTTTCCAGTAGTTAATTGACCAATAGTTATTTGAGCCTTAGCTGCTCCACCTGCATTGTTATTAAGCACCTGAATGGCGGTAACGGCATTCTGGTCTTTAGCTATCTTCATTAGACTACCAGTAGTATCAAATGTTACAAATGGTGTTCCAGCAGCATTGGCAATGTTTAAAGCGGTCGTTGAATCCGCAGATGGAACAATGTTTTGTCCCGCTGTGATATTTATTCCTTGAGAGAATAACGGCTTACCGTTAGAGATTGTTTGTGGGGTTGTTTGGTCTAGTGCAAGAAACGAACCTCTTGAGCCATCAGCTAGGGCATATTGAGTATGGTCGTCATCTGAAAGTCCAGTCAAAGAACCGTGGTCAGCAGGAACTGTGCCTCGTGGTAAATCGTTAGTTCTCCAGTCAACATAATCATCACCACCCGCTACTGCTTCGGCTACTCTAGCGTGAACTGTATTAGGAAAGTCTTTATCTGTCTGGAAAATAACAGTTGCAATTGGTCGCATTTCAACTGATGGAAGATTACCTAAAAGTAAATTACCTATTTCAGTTGATGCCCCTGCTCTAGCTAATGCAGCAGTCGTGTATTCAGCTTGTCCAAGAATAGCATACATCTGGTTTAGCTTTCCTGTCGCAGCAAAAATATGACAAAGCATATAGTTTGCTTCACCTATTTCGGTAAGTTGCCAAGCGTTAGTGACAAACTGGTTATACATTAAACGGTTTGTTGTCCCCGCTGGATTTGCATATACGGAAAAACCTGCCTGTGTCAAAGACCTCCAGTCGCCAGTTGCACCTAATCTGTAAAGAATAGGAAGTCCTGTTGTGGAAGCAATTGGAGAAACTGTAAGTCCTAAGTCTTCATCAGCAATAGAACCTGTCTCCACACTAAATTGAGCATTAGCGTCTATCACCGTTCCTGCTGGTCCTGTGTTTATTGAAAAATCTCCCAGTCCTAAACCCGACACCCACTGTAATCCACGAGTGTTGTGCAGGTAGTAGTGAGTTAATCCGTCCATTACTGTGCCGTGGCGTTCTTCTCCCTGATAGACTACTGCGTTATTAGTTGCATCCCAGTAAATTAAAGCTACGAGAACTTTATCTCTTATTGCCGTAAGTAAATCTCCATTGGTTGGGTTGACATACTCTTTTAAGGTATCATCAGTATCAAAATATACTAGGTGTTGTCCTTCTACATCTGTAATGTCTATCTCCTTTGAAGTTGAAATGGTGTGTTTGACACCTGCAAACCAAATATCATACGAACCTGAAACTACTGTGACTGTGAGTTTGTTTCCTGTAATACTCCAAGCGGAAGCCGTCCTGTTAGGGAAACCTGTCGGGTCGTGCATTGCGGTGTGAATATCTCCGATACTGGCATTACCCATTAGTTCATAAAGAGGTAAGCCATTTTCTATTGTTTGAGGGGTGGTTTGGTCAGTTTTTAGATATTTCGTAGCAAGGGTCGCGTCTAACACAGAAACTGTTACGTCTCCAATTCCCGTGGTTGGCGACAAGGACACATTTTCACCAGCGATTATTTTATTTACTTCGGCGGTTGATTCATCAGCTTCAAGAGTTGCTACCTTTTTGGCTGTTGTTTCTACTTTGTTAATCAAAAAAGAGGTTCGTTGGTCAAGAATGGAAACAGCCCTATCTAAAATATCTTGTGTTACACCGGCTTGTAGTCCTTTTATGGCACTAGCGTCTAGGCGTTCGTCGCCTCTTAAAAGCTCCAGGCCATCACGGATTTCCTCTCCAAGCATAGGAATACTATCGGCAACGTTAGTTATTAGTTCGTCTTGGTCTATAGGTTCAGCGTCTTTGCCATCTACTCCGTCTTTACCAGCAGGACCAATAGGACCGATTGGACCAGTGTCGCCTTTGTCGCCTTTCTGTAACTTGAGATTAGATATTACGTTCTTTAATGTCTTGATTTCATCTTTAAAGTAGTTCTTGACGTATTCAGAATCCTTTGAAAGAGACAGGTCGGTAGCGTGTAGTTGTTCTATTTTACTTTCAATAGTAGAGTAGGTTTCGTTTAGTGTATTTAAAACACCCTCGGTCTTTTGGGTGGAGTTGTTCTCTACTACGCCTAAGAGGTCTTGAAGTTTAACAAGTTCAGCTTTAAGTTCGTTTATCTTCTTTAGGAGGACGACATCAGAGTTTCCCTGCTTGCGTGCGTCAAGGATTTTGGCTAGTTCTAGTAATTTTTTTTTTTTTTTGTTGATTTGTTTGGCAA